>Ga0209389_1001339_pt1 | contig 17251 bp, 20 predicted proteins | sample CowpearedBW_FD_187526 | JGI IMG/M metagenome (GOLD analysis project Ga0209389, IMG submission 187526) | Root nodule microbial communities of legume samples collected from California, USA - Cow pea red BW (SPAdes) (version 2) | ecosystem: Host-associated > Plants > Roots > Nodule | place: USA...
CCAAACAGAGCGGCTCCATCTTCGCCCACTGAGCGTCCGTCAAAACGAATCGGTGCATCCAAAACTCCTTTCGGAGCTTGAATCACGGACATTCCAATCTGTGAATCCTGAATCTCAACAGGCCCTAGCCCGGCTCAAGCGAACTAACAACTGGCTACTTCCTTGGGCAGCTACCATATCAAACGAGCCTTCGGAGCGTGGCGAGTTATTGTAGCGGCGCCGACAGCGGCTAAGTCGATAGCATCCATTGGTGGCGAAGTCCGCAGTGACTCTACCGATAAGGCACGCAAGTGACTGCTATTGCCGGAGACTATCTGAGAAGCGTTAGGGCTAGAAGCCGCAGGAGGTAGTCCTGATAGGCCTTTGGCATCTGTGCCAATTGGGCGAAAGAACGGTTCAGCGCCAGCGCCTCTCCCCTGCGTCGTAGGCACCAGCAAGCGGATCGGCCACGGCCATCAGCTCACGCTTGAGCACTTTGTTGCTAGACGTGGTTCTTGGAAGCGCCGGACTGAACGCTATGTACCGCGGCACCTTGAAGACGGCAAGGCGCGCCCGGGCGTGCTCGAGAATGCGCTTCACGGCCAAATCGTCTGGCGCGACACCTTGTCTCAGCTCGACGTAAATCTTGACCTCCTCACCCCGCTTCTCATCGCGAACTGGCACGGCGGCCACATCCGCAATCTCGGGAAGCTCACGAATGATCGACTCTACCTCGCGTGCCGCGATGTTCTCGCTCGAACGGCGGATCATGTCCTTCGTGCGCCCCACCAGCCAATGAAAACCGAGTTCATCGCAATGCATCAGATCACCGGTCTTGAACCATTCACCTTCAAACAAGGCGACGTTTGCTTCCGGATTCTTCCAATAACCACTGAACATTCCGCGCCCCCTCACCCACAGCTCGCCGATCTCACCAACCGGCGTGAGGCTGCCATCCTCGTTCATCAGTCGGAGCTCCCGAAAAGGTGCGCGAATCCCCACTGAACCTGAGTCGGCCAACTCGTCGAATTCGTTCGCCATGCGGGTGCCGAAGCCGATCTCCGTCATCCCGTAAGCTTCCTGCGTGCGCACTCGAAATCGCTTTCGGAATCGGCGCACGGTATCAGGACCCCAGCCCCAATTCAGGATTTGCTTCAGGCATGTCACCCCGTCTTCATCGGTGGCCTCCGCCTGACGCGCCACCAGCTCTGGAAACTGGCACCACTCGATGCAGTGCTGCTTGAGCCAACCAACAAATCGAGTCGAACTGAGCCGCGGCGCCAGGTAGTGCGTACCACCCTGTCGATACGTCTGCAGAAGATGCCATGGCCCATCCACATAAAAGAAGGGCTGCCCAGAGAGAAACCTCTGGTATTGCTGCTCGTCCCACGCAGCCGCTTGGTATGAGAACACACTCCAATAGTCGTGCGTCAACATGCAACCTTTCGGAAATCCTGTCGTGCCTGAAGTATACTGAATGTTCAACAGGTCGTGGGGGCGGATATCCTCGTCCACCAAAGAGCTGTCGATGCCTTTGAGCAACGCATCGAGGGTGGTGGCTACCTTGCCAGCCGGCTGTCCAACGACAATTGCTCGTTCCTTGGTGAGATATGCCGGCCAAGGCGTCATGCCTGAGAATACTGACCATGCGGATTCGTCTACGATCGCGAACTTGGCCTGTGCATCGCTCAAGATGAATTCTATCTCTCTCGGCGTGTAGCGCATGTTTATCGAGACCATGACCGCACCGAGTTTTGCAATTGCAAACCATAGGATCGGGAATTCAAGGCGATTCGACAGCATCACTCCAATGCGATCGCCCTTTCGTATGCCGAATACACGCAGCGCGCATGCATACTTGTTGGAAAATTCGTCCATTTCGGAGTAGGTCGCGCGTTCACCGCGCTCGAAAACGTCGATTGCTGTCGTTGATCCGTGCGTTATCGCTCTCCTAGAAACAAGTTGACCGATCGTCATCGTCTCATAAGCGGATTCGAGTGCCTCGATCTTGCCCATCAAATTCTCGACGCGCTCTCGCAATTGTTTGTGTTTCAGTCTTGTGCTGGGCATCATTGGACCTTTGAGTTCAGTTTGACAAAAACAACTCTACCCAACGGACGCGGCCTTTCCGTTGGCCTGCTGATCGCCGGGACCAGCACCATAGCGAACAAGGCCAGCTAAAATTTGAAGGTACGTCATTATAACGAATTGAGACACTACCAACCCTGGTAACGAGTGGGACGCCATTGGCCGGACTTGGCACAAAGGGCACAGCTAACGGGGTGTTTGGCCAGAGGCGACCAGCCAAACTCGAACATCCTTAGGGCACGTCGGGACCTCGCATTGTCGTCATGCCCTCTCTCGAGGGGCAGCAGCCGCGGCTTCCGCTGAGCGGCGCTCACAATGTGCGTGAGAGGCGCAGGCCTCCGGTCTTGCGGCAGACTGTCGCGCTCCAGCGTCAGGTCAGTACTACTGAGTCAACTGGTCGCAGTCATTTGCGACCTAGAATCAAACATTTGTAGAGATTCGATTTTTGGCACGCGGAGGGCGCGATGAATCTCGATCAGGTGGGGGACAGCGAAACGCAGTTTGCGGAGCTTGGCAGTGCAATCGGTTACACGGAGCGAACGAGTCCGTGGCTATTGCACGGGATTGATCTTGTCGAGTGAGCGCGAGAGCGTGGACCCGATGGCGGCGCGACGTCTATTGGATCCCGACCTTTGAGCTCCTCGACGCTCGTGGGTTTGTAGTGTTCCTTGTCAATGCGCGCGATGCCAAACACGTGCCCGGTCGCAACACCGACATCAATGATCCGCAGTGGCTGCAGCGACTTCACGCCTTCGATCTTCTGCGCGCAAGCTTTCGGCCCAAAGGTCAGATAGCTGAATTGCGTGCCTACCTGCGTCAGCGTGAGCGTCTGCTGGAGTATGGGGTATCTCATATCCAACATATGCAGAGAGCTTTGACTGATATGAACGTGCAACTCACCGATATTACCGGTTCGATCGGCTTGCGGATTATCCGCGCGATCCTTGCCGGCGATCGCAATCCGGCAGTGCTGGCGCGCATGCGGGATCGCGTTGCCACGCGAGTATCAAGACGATTGAGAAAGCGCTCGCCGGTAGCTACCGCATTGAGCACCTGTTCGCCCTCGAACAGGCCCTCGCTCTCTACGACACGTACCAACAGAAGGCATTTGCCCGCGAGGCTCGGATCGAGGCCGTGTTGAAGGAACTGAGCGTCCGTCGCGGTCGCAAAGGAGGTAAATTGCCTGCGGTCCGTCAGAACAGATCCCCGCAACAGAATTCATTGCTTTTTGATGTTCGCGCAGCGCTCTTCGCGCTACTGGGCAAGGATCTTACCCAGATAAATGGTCTCGGCCCCTACCTCGCGCTTAAGCTCATCGCTGAGGGCGGCGACGACCTCTCCGCTTGGCCGAGCGCAAAACACTTTACGTCCTGGCTCTGCTTGGCGCCGAGCAACAAGCTCTCCGGTGGCAAAGTGCTCTCGGCGCGCACACGCCGCTCGGGGAATCGGGCCGCGGCGCTGCTGCGGCTTGCTGCGGCAACCGTGGAACGAACCGATACAGCACTAGGCGCCTTCTACAGACGGTTCTCCGCACGCATCGGCAAAGGCCCAGGCCGTGACCGCTACGGCGCGAAAGATCGCAGTTCTGTTCTACAATGCGTTGCAACACGGGATGGACGATATAGATCCGGGCGCATTCTACTACGAACCCCGATACCGCGAGCGCGTGATCAACAATCTGCATCGGCGAGCCAAGGCCTTCGGCTGTGTACTCCAGCCCATAGACCATCAGCGCTCCTTGCGTGATCGAGGGGCCGATTAACGGCGAAAGCTTCCTGGACTATCTCGAACAGGTGTTGGCGCTATCCTTCAGACCCGGCGACATTGTCGTCATCGACAATCTTGGAAGCCACAAGGGAAAGATCGTGCGGCGCGGCATCCGCGCCGCCGGCGCAAAGCTGTTCTTCCTGACGCCCTACAGCCCCGACATCAATCCGATCGAGCAAGTCTTCGCCAAGCTCAAGACCCTGCTCCGAAAGCCAGCCGAGCGAACTGTAGAGGCAACCTGGAAGCGCATCGGCGTCTTGCTGGACTGCTTCACGCCGTAGGAATGCGCCAACTACCTCGTACACGCCGGATACGCTTCAACATGACGCAATCGTGCTCTAGCAGCTCCGATGGCTATTCAGCCTGAGCACTTGCACGCTGGCCCCGCGCCCGACGCGGTAATGAGTTACGGGACACGGTCGCGCAGGCCCTGTTCCCAGCGCGAGAGAGTCTCACCCGCACCGTAATCCAGAGAGCGCAATCCATTCAGAACGGCGACGATACCGTCCTCGAGTTTCTGTTCGAACTCGGAAATCGTTAGGTTCTCGGCCAATGCCCGCGCGTTTGACTGCTCGGTGAGTTTGTGCAGGAAAGCATCAGTGTACTCAGGCACCTCTTCGAGCTTCGAACATGACTTCTGCCCGGGCCCCCATTTCTCTAAGAAGCTACGGAAGCTAGTTTGACCACTGCCGACGAAGTAAGTCAGAAAGGGTCCCAAAATCGGCTGACGCAGTCCGAATGAGTATCGGACCGCGTCATCAATCTCCTGTACGGTGGCCAGATCATCATGTACCAGCCACAGCGCCTCACGCCACACCGCCGTCTGCAGCCGGTTCGCAATGAAACCTTCCACCTCTTTGCGCACGAAAAGCGGGTGCATCCCCACCACCCGGTAGATCTCGGCCGCCTGCGCCACGGCCTCTGGCGCGGTGTGCTGTCCGGCGGACAATTCAATGAGGGGCACCAGGTACACCGGGTTGAACGGATGCGCGACGAGCACGCGCTCCGGGTTCTCCGTCTTCGCCTGCAGCAGCGACGGACGAAAACCTGACGTTGAGGAGCAGATTAACGTCCCAGGGGCCGCCGCCCTGCTGGCTTCCGCGAGTAGCTGCTGCTTGACTTCCAGGCACTCCGGGGCGGACTCCTGCACCAGCTCCACTCCCTGCACCGCGTCTGCTATCGATTTTACCACTGACAGCGACCCCTCGGATGGCAGCGATACCCGCGTTAATCGTCGGTATGCCCGCCGCGCCTTTGCTAACCGCTCCTGTACGCGCTCGACCGCACCAGTAGACCGACCATATACCCGCACGTCTACTCCGTTAAGGATGAAGCGTGCAGCCCACCCACTGCCGATTACCCCAATCCCCAGCAGCCCGACTGCCCGCGGTAGCCTATTGGACACTAACATAGAAGTCTCAGCCATGAACTTTAGCCTCTCAGAGATGAAAATGGAGTTTGACCTTCTCGCGCACCTCCTTCGAGCTCTTCACCCACTCCGACGCCCTCGATACGCTGCGGCAGCTCGGCGTTGATCCTCCCGCTGCGCGAACGGTTGGGATTGTTAGCCGGCCGAACGAGCTCACCGTCGTGCCATCTACGTGTCGAAGCTAAATCGGCGAGGCCACTCCACCAAGTAGGAGCTCGCCGATCATGAGCCCGGCAAGATTGAACACCGAATTTTAGATCCGACTGCTGGATGTGCTGGACCCATACTTGACAAAGCGGGTATTTCGCGAGCCCCGCCGGGTTTCGAAATCGCGCACATGGATGTGAACCGCAGCCGCTACTGCTTTGATGGCGGACGGCTCGATCTGATCCGATCGGCGACAGCGGGCTCTTCAGCGCACTCCCGCCACCCTGTGATTGCGAAGGCGATGAACACATCGGATTCATTTGCTCCCTCCTTCCCCGCTCCAAGCTAGACCTGCGTCGAGGAAAGCGGGGTGACGATGTCTGCATCAAGTTCACGGCTCTTCGATTTCCTAGCGTAAACAGCACCTGACATTGGCTAGATAAATCGAGCGCTCTCAACTCCTGTCGACAGGCGGCAGGGTAGTCCCTACTCCAGCAATCCGCGTGCCACTCGAAGCAAGGTGGTCTCGATCGGCCTCTCCTTCGCTGGACTTGCAAGCGGCGCGAAAAGGAAGAGAAGCCGCTAAAGCTTAATGTCCTGAGTCACCGTTTCGTAACAGTAGATGCGCGGCCCATTTTCCAAAGTTGGAGGTAAACAGGGACGGAGCCTTATAACGACCTAGCAAGTTGTGCCCTGACATTGGCAATGATGAGCGCGGCGAAGTGACGTCGCTGACAGTGCGGCCAGCCGGAATAGGCGCTGGGTGCAACTGTTCCATTTTCCGATTTACCGCTCCGGCAATGAAGGCAATCCAAAAAGCGGCGACAGCCACGAGGTGTAACTGTTCACTGAGGAAACGGTTACAAACTCGTCGCATCTTGGGCACCGTGCTCGTCGTCATAATGGGGTCTGTCTATCAAACGAAGCAGCCTTTCCAACTAAGCATACGCTCCCCAAGATCGGGGTTCAGTTCATCTGCTGCTAGACCCGAATTACGAGGCCGAGTTATTGTCGCATTTATCACTGCCTTTGGTCATTGAGCCGCGCCTACACGCCATTCAAACACCCTGTTGTCGTATTCAGCCGCGTCCAGTTAAGGACGTGTGGGTCCAGAGCCTGACACTAACGTGTAAGCTCCCCCGACAGAGCATCGAAGCACACAAATCTGAGCCTCTTCAATCGGGGCTCGTACTGTTTTTTGGCACGCGGATTGCTGGGAACGTGAGGACTCTTATCACGAAGACCACCGTAGCTCTCCGTAATGCTCTTACATGCCCTCGACGAGAAGGGCGCCTCATCCATGTGCCCGACGTTTGCCCTCTTAACCCGCGAGATGCTTCTTATGACGCACCATACGAAATCGACACCGAGCGAGCTGCAGGAGCGCGTGACAAAATGCTTGTACAGGCTTGAGTCTCTTGAAGCCGCATATGACTCCATCACCGTCGGACAGCTGGTTTCGATGCGGGCGCGAACACACGGTTCGATCACAGCGATCGACTTCTTCCAACGCGGTGAGCGAGCGACCTACGCCGAAATGGACCGTAGGTCAAATATCCATGCACAGGCGCTACGCGCATTCGGAGTGCGAAAGGGGGACCGCGTCGGCGTGATGCTGCCAAATCGCATCGAATTCCCAATCCTGTGGTTCGCGTTCGCAAAGCTCGGTGCGGTGATTGTTCCGATCAGCATCCATTACACGGCGAGGGAGATCCAATATGTTCTCAACGATACCCAGGTGCAATGCGCCATCGTCGACGAGTCCGCATGGCCGGCATTTTCCGCGATGGACCCTTGGCCGCGTGACCTCACTAGGGAGCGTGTCCTCCTCGTTGGGCAACCCGCCTCCCCGGCGGCTACTACCCTGGATCAGTTGGTTAAAGGCATTGGGGACAAGCCGGTGGACGAGGAGGTTCTCCCTCACGACCTGCTGAACATCCAATACACCTCAGGCACGACTGGCTTCCCGAAGGGCTGCATGTTGACGCACGATTATTGGGGCGTGAGCTCGTATGCTTGTGCCTACTTGGACTATCAGCCGTACCAGAGATATCTGTGCTGGTCGCACTTCTTCTATACTTTGGCGCCATGGTACACTCTCAAGTCATATCGACAAGGCGGCACGTTGTATGTAGCGTCCGACAACACGCTCTATGTGTCGCCGGAAAAGAGCTCGTCGCGATTGTTCAGTTGGATCAAGGCGTACTGCATCGAGTGGTGCACGATGCCCATGCTAATAGCAGAAACAGCCGCTGACGTACCGAGGTGCCTGAAGCAAGTCTCGCAGTACGACAGCTGGAGTGGTGAAACGATACGCCGATTCCGTGACCAGTTTGGTGTGGGCGGCGTTCCAGCCTACGGGATGACAGAAATCGGATACGGTACGCAACTATCTAAAGACCTGGAGGATATGTACGATTCCGGCTCGGTAGGGATCCGCTCCCCATTTCGGGAGCTGCGGTTGATGAACGAAGATGGCTCACCCACGCCGGTCGGCGATGTCGGCGAGTTATGGGTAAAGGGCCGAGGGATCATGAAAGGCTACTGGAATCGGCCAAAACTGGAGTACTTCGAGGGGGAGTGGTTCAAGACGGGTGATCTGTTACGCCGCGACGAACTCGGCTTTTATTGGGTGGTAGGACGTAAGAAGGATATGATCCGTCGTTGGAGCCAAAACATCTCCGCCAGCGAGGTGGAAGCCGTCATCCGCGAGATTCCTGAGATCGCAGATGTCGCGGCGGTGCCCGTTCCCGATGATATGCGCGGCGAGGAGGTCAAGGTCTACCTCGAGCTCAAGGAAGGTTTCAAGCCGACCGATCTGTCGATGGAACGCGTTCTCGAGCACGCTCGCGCGCGCCTCGCCGCATTCAAGGTGCCGCGGTACATTGCCTTTACTTCGGCACTTCCTAGAACGGCGTCCAGTAATAAAGTGCTCAAGCGTGAGCTGGTGGCCGTCAGTGATCCGCTTTCGGGCGCCTACGACCGTGAGGAGAAGCGCTGGCGGTGAAGCCAAATGCTTTCGGTCAGTTCGCCTATAGCTTTGCCATTACCAGTTCTGAGTGATTGAGAATTCCCACTGCCTGCCCCATCTTCTCGCGCAAGTGGGCGGGAAGAGTGCTCTCGTTTGAGAAGTGGCTGCCACCTAATGGATATGGACCCGCCGTTCTATAATTGGCTACTCATGTGCGCAGCATATAACGCGCGCGATGGTCATATCCCCGACCGCGGCACCCCGAGTCAGGCTGGAATATCTACCGCCATAGCTCGCCAACATTCGCGTCCCAAACTCTTGGCATACGTCTCGACACCAATGCATCCGGAAATGTTTTCGGTGACCGGGCGGCGCGCACACCCCTGTACACGGCCGATCCTCACACCTTATCCATGATGGCCGGAAGCTCTTCGAGGGGCTTCCGTCCCGGCTTTGCGTACGACGATACCATTCTTTAATGTTGAAACCGAGCAAGCTGGCGCGCTGCAACTCACAGTGATTACGCGTTCTGAGGTCGGCGAGCTAAATGGCCCTTTCACATCGCGATCAGCCGACCTATGGCGTCCAATTTCCTCCGGGATCGATACTTGCCCAGCAAGGATATGTCCTGCTCGCGAACTTCTTGCGGCTCGCAGAGGCTTTCGAAAGTCGGAGACCATGCCCAGGCCAACTCGCGCGAGAAAGTCGTGAGTTGCTAAGCGTTTATCGCTAGAACCAGCAACAAGGCCATGCCGAGTTGAATAGTTCCGATCCGGAATTCGCCTGATGGAGGGAGATGGCGGATTGGCGGTAACGCGGCTCGGGACGTCGCCAACTTCGGACGCGACATCGTGGAGCTAAGATCGCCTCCAGCGTAGAACTTGCTTTGTAACGGCTTCTGATTCCTGTCGATCGTACTGCACCCAGTGTCCTGAGCCGGAAGTTCGAAACATTGCTTCGTGTGCTGCCGGGGCATTGTATCGGCAGAAGCGCTCGACGGAAGCGAGGGTGTCATCAGCGGACTTGGTCCATCGGAATGGTTTTGGATCGGCGTTGTGTCGTTCGATCCACGAGGTGATGTCCGCCCTGAGGGCGGCGACACCGCGATAGACGCCGCGCTTGATCTTCTTATCGATAAGAAGGGCGAAGAAGCGCTCGACTTGATTGAGCCATGACGAACCGGTCGGGGTCAGGTGCACATGCCAACGTGGCCTTTTGGCCAGCCATTTCCGTATCAGCGGGGTCTTGTGCGTGGCATAGTTATCCATGACGAGATGGACGTCGAGCTCGCGCGGCACGGCGGCCCCGATCTCGTCGAAGAACTTGCGAAACTCGGTCGTGCGGTGGCGTCCGTAGCACTTGGCGATGACCCGTCCGGTCGCAATGTCGAGGGCTGCGAACAGCGATGTGGTGCCGTGCCTCTTGTAGACATGGCTCCTTCGGAGCCGGCTGGCCGGGACGCATCGGCAGCATCGGCTGACTGCGGTCCAGCGCCTGGATTTGCGATTTCTTATCCACACACAGAACGATGGCGTGCTCCGGCGGCGAGACGTAAAGGCCGACGACGTCGCGCACCTTGGCCACGAAATTCGGATCGGTCGAGAGCTTGAACGTCTCCAGTCGGTGCGGCTGCAGCCCGAAGGCCCGACAGATGTGTTGCACCGTTGACGCCGACAGGCCGCTGGCCTTCGCCATGCCGCGAGAACTCCAGTGGGTGGCGTTCTTAGGGCAGCTTCCTAGCGTCCACACGATCACGGCTTCGATGCGGGCATCGTCAATGGTACACGGCGCTCCGGAACGCGGCTCCCGTGCAGCCCGGCCACGCGCTGCTCCACAAAACGCCGCCGTCATTTGGCTACTGTCCCCCGCTCCAGGCCTAGCCTGTCCGCTACTTTCTCGTCTTGACCGCCATCCGCGCAGGTCAGCACGATCCGGGCTCTCAGCGCCAGCGCCTGCGCCGTCTTCCGGCGCATCGCCAGCGACTGAAGTTCGGCACGCTCATCATCGCTCAATATCAGGGGCGCAAGTCGCTGGACCGCCATGAGATCCTCCGTTACAGCCCCCATTTCTGGCACGGCGACGCGAATCTACAGCGACTCTACGATTGCGAACTTGTGACTCGGGACACTAGCGAAGATCGCTACCTCGCATGTTGGAGGCTTGGAGGAGGCATCTGATTTGGCGTTAAGGGAGCCATCGCTTAAAGACATTCTCTGTTGATTTCATTGTTGCATTCGCCGAGCAAAGCTCCGCTCCATGGATGTGCACAGCTACTGGTTACGAGCTTTGAATACGGCGCTTGATTCGTTGCGTTTCAGCGGACGGAGGTAATTTATGTTGCCAGCGACCGGATAGCCCATACTAAGGCCTCCGGCTGGCGTGCCGGAGGCCTCCTTCGAGTCAAAAATAGATGTTTGAAGACGTTAGATTCTTCCTTATTTGACAGAATTCTACCACACGCGCTGAGCGCGGAGACGAAGCGTCAGGCTGTTTTGGTCCCTCAGTTCGTAGACTGCTCCCGGTTTTGCGATACCAGCCTGGACAGGCAGGGTCACCGTGCTTCCGCCAGCGTACTTCTGGTCTAGCATTGTGTACGCGAGATCGGCGGTGAAGCTCAGGCCTTTGACGGGCGTCCAGTACGTGGCGACACCAACAACCGCGTAGTTGAGGTCGGGATTACAGCCGGCAGCGCCGCTCGATAGCGCAAGAGTGGGGACGAACGCACCACAAATGTAGCCCTTCGCTGTGCTGTTATACCGCACAGCAGCCCACGCGCCGTAAAGGCTGGTAGTCCACCGCGGATCCCAGTTGTGATTGAAAGCGCCATTGAAACCATAGGTAGTAGTCAGCTGCTGGCCGGCACCCGCGACGAACACCGAGTCAGATACACCGCCGATGCCGAGGCTTTGGTAAGCACCCACGACTCCCGCACCACCGTACATGGCATAGGTGGTGCCCATGTAGTCTTGGAAGTTGTAACGACTTGCGCCGTTCGTATACACGCCCTGAACGTTAATGGAGTCCCCCGCGCCCGTCGGGATGTTCTTGATTGACAGTCCCAGCATGCCAGCCCAACCAAGCTTGTCGGCCGGATGGCCGGTCGTTTCATCGACGCCATAGTAGCCCGCATGGAGCTCATGCGAGGCGACGGCCGCCTGAAAGAGACCCCATGCCTGATCAACACGCAGCATGGCGACAAGGTCTGGTGCTCGCGAACCGCCGATGTCGTTAGCTCCATATGCGCCTGTGGCGAGACCTGCGGCCGTTGCGCCGCTCACGTTCCAGATGTTGGTCGTGTAGTTGACGACCTGGTCCTGAGCCGAGAACGAAGCCGTAATGCCCTGACCAAAGTCGGCAGTATAGGTGATCTGGTTTACAGCGTCGTAGCCTCCACCGCCCGGCAGACCATCGAAGGTGTTGCCCGGATAGTTGGTCCAGGGGGTGGAGAACTGCGAGGCCGCTTTACCGAACGTGAAACCAGCGAACTGGATAAAGGCGAAGTAGAGACCAAGACCAGCACCCCCGATAGAGCCGGTGCCGGCTGCTCCGACCGCGTTTCCGCTGTACGCCGTCGAGCCATTCACGGCAGTGGCACCGGCCCCAGCGTAACCACCCGTGGTCCACGTGAATGCTGCGTCAAGATAGGTGCGCACGACGCCGTATTCGGTCGCCGTGCGAGTATCCCAGGTCAGATCTCCACGTGATCTACTCGTGTAATAGTTGGTGAGCCGGTTATGTGCTGCACCCAGGCCAGCATTGGCGGCGTCATAGATACCGTGCGTGCCCACGACGAATTCATTTCGCATGTAGCCGCCGAACTTAATGCAAGTATCGGTTCCTGGGATGTAGTAGAAGCCAGCGCCATACAGCGAACAGATCTTTACGTATTCGACCGCTTTCGCCTTTACAGGCAGATCGGCCGCCTGTGCGCCAGCGCCTGCGAACACAGCCGCAGAACCGAGAATGAGACTCTTTGTCAGTTTCATCGATGAACCTCCAAGTTGAAGAACCGTTTCCGTCCAGATCCGCCGCGACATGCCTCACCCCCAGCGGGCGGGTTTGACGGAACGACTTCGAGGTGCCCCTCTCCGTCCACCGCCGTATAGTTCTTCGCTTCAATTACTACAATTAATTAATTTTTGTAATCGTTTTTTGCGTGCGATGAGTGGCAGTTCGGCAACTACATTCGTTCGATCCAAATCCGGAGGCAAAAAAAGAACCCCCAGGGGGCATCCCGGAGGTTCCATTTGGAGATTTAACATGACCCTCGACCGAAGAGCCTCGGGTCTAGCAACTTAATTGCCAAAATTGATTACATATGTCAATTATTTTTTTGCATTACCGCTATACTCCATGATTCCCCCCGAGACGTGCACGCGCGTTACCGCTAATGATCAGCTACGTGCCAGTGGGCGAGACCTAATGGGGAAAGACCGAGATGGGCGAAAAAGATCAGCTCGCTAGAGCCGCCAAGGACTTCATCTGGAACATCGTCGAAATCCACTCTCAACTTGAGGAAATTCACAAGAGTTGGGCCGAGCTACTAGAATTAACCGAACCACAGTGGCTGATTCTCATGGCCATTGACGAACTTGATGAAGGTCGCGGCGTCTCTGGAATAGCGGTTGCAAATAAGCTGGGCATTCATGCAGGCTTCGTGACCAACCAAACTAAGAAGCTGGAATCGATGGAGTTTTTAGCCCGCGAACCCTCGCCGGACGATGCAAGGTTCATCCAGATGTCGTTGACTCAAAAAGCGCGCACCGAGATCTCAAAATTGTCAGACAAGAGAGAAGCTCTCGACATGACGATGTTCGACGGACTGGATGAGACGTCCCTCGAGTATCTCAACAAACGATTAGCCTCGATTGCTAAGAATAGCCGGCTGGCATCGCAAAAGCTGAGTATAGGCGTCTTGTAGGTACGTGCCGATATGGAGGGCGGCAAAGCACCTTCAAAACTGATCCCTCACACGAACAGCTAAGATGAAGAGGTGCGTGCGAGCTTCTGCTCCAACCACTCAAAGATGCAGTTGTCGGAGATAACGAAATTTTCAACCTCCTCCTCCCTGGGAACGCGGATCATGTGCGGCATGACCAGTTGCAGATCAATGCCCGCCGCTATGCAATCAGCTTGCATTTTTATGGCTTCCGGGACACTGACGATGCCACGCCCACCGGCGACGACGAGAACTGGGCACCTCACCCGTCGCACCAATTGCGAGCGACGCATCGGAACTACGTCTGCCTCCATTGCATCTGCTGCCCTCGTCATCCACGCAATAGATGCTAAGGTTCGCGTCCAATTCCACAGGCCGCCGTCGCAAACCGCCGCACAAACGCGGCGATCTGACGCAGCGAAATCAGTAGCTATAATTGCCGACAATCCATCTCCGTAAACGCCGATCCGAGTTGGGTCGACGCCAGCCTGAACTGAAAGAAAATCCAAACAATAGGACAGCGAGATTTCCGATTGGCCACGTGAGCGACTTGAGACATCTTCGTGAGAGATGGCAAGTACGGACATGCCCCGCCCAAACAGCACGGGCAAGAGCCTCCCGAGCAGTATGGCTCCGGTCTCTTGTTCGTGGCTAATGCAAATTAGTGCGGGGGAACACGCACCTGCCCTTCTAGCGGGAAAGTAGTAGCCTAGAAATTCGGTCTCATCGCAGCGAGCGATTTTTATGCGCTCCACGTGTTGATCTAGAAGCAATGAGAATCTCTGAATATTGGCTTCGACTTTGGCTGCCCCTTCACCACCTTGTGCATCGCTCTCATCGGTCAACCGTCTGGCAACTTCAAAGGCTGTTAGTGCGCAAAGCCAAGCCTCGATCGCCTCGTCAAAAGCTCCTTTCTTGATATTCTGGTCAGCAACAAGACATTGATCTTGCCCCACCTTTGTCCATCTTACGATCGCGCTTTTTCGACCTATCGCCCCGTGAATGTTCGTGACAGGCAGACTGTCCATAAAGGCAGCGGCGTCTCTGCGTGTGGACGCGAGGTCGCCTCTCCCTTGAGGCGCAGCACGGAACTCCATCCGATTTGTCCCCCCAGTGCAGATCCTCACCCGCCGCTCGGGATCCGTCAGACAATCTGCTGGTGTGGAGGTCAGCCACTTAGACTCTATCGTGAATGGGTTCGTCTCGGCTTAACTCCATCTCAAGTACAAAGATTAGCGGACCTCAAAAGCCTAAATCCGTCGTTGTCGCAGCTCATCACCACGAAAACCTTTGTCTGATGCCGCTGAGGTGACGTTTTTCTGCGGACGCACTCGACATTAGTTATATGCGTGAGAAGTGATCTCAGGAACGAAATGACTCACTCTACATCGAACCACAAACGATAAGATGTCAGCGTCTTTAGGCAAGCGTTTCAGGTTTGCTCATTGACGATCGCACGCTCGTGCATCTGGCTTAGGGGTGGCGAATATCCAGATCGGACCGCGCCCTAAAGCAACTCATCGGGAGATTGCTTCCGGGAGCGCTGTGGAGAGGCTCCATGGCAGGTTCACGGCCTCATGACCTCTTCCACGCAGCCGGTGAGGTGAGGCGTAATCATGATTAGAATTCGGCACAAACAATCCGTGTTCGAGAGAATGGTAAGAAGCTTGACCTATCCAAGTACGCGCCGATTTCCGCTGGCCCGTGAAGCGGCTCACCATGTACGTCGCCCAACGGATTACGACGTTGATACCGCTGAAAATCTCGTAGCGCAGATTGCCTTCTGAATCTGATTTGCTTCATCGAAGCTGAGACTGATATGGAAGCCTCCGCATTTTCGGACAGCGCGCAGAATTTCGACTCGATTAGCCCCCCGATTAGAGGAAATGAGCGTTAGTCCGAGCTATGCTTTCTCATGTCATTGAACGTTACAAACTCCCTCTTCGAGTTCGCAACTTCGAAAGGGCACCGACACCTCCTAACCTCATGCTCGATCCTCCCATCCGTTTGATTTCGGCTTCCAGCCATCCCGAAAATCGTCGGAGCCCAAGCAAATGGCGACATGCGCTGGTTTCCAGCGCCTGAGCTGGGCCAGTGTCGCAGCCGTTCGGGGCTTGGGCGAGAACATCGTAATCGAGCAGCGTCAACTGGTAAGGCAATGTTCAGTTGAGACCTGCCCCAGAATTTTGGTGGGCTCAGGATTTGGTCAACTGGCGGCACGCAACTGTCCGCCGACTCGGGAACTGTATGAAATGGAGCAAACGAATGTCGGAATTTAATAGACCAGGCGTACGCAAGATTGCCAAGGTCACCTGCGTCGGCGGCGGCGTGATCGGAGCCGGTTGGGCCGCGCACTTCATGCGGGCCGGGCTCGATGTCGCGGTGTATGATCAGGCGGCCGAGCGCGAGAGCTATCTCCGAGAAGGCCTTGCGAAGGCAATGCCAGCCCTGACCGAACTGGGAATGGCGCCTGGCGCGACCCCCTCGCGCGTGTCCTTCACAACCGATTTTGAAGAAGCACTGACGGGTACTGACTTCATCCAGGAAAGTGGGCCGGAAAATATCGATACGAAAATTTCCCTGCTTTCAAAAGTTGATGCGCATACGCCACCTGATGTTGTCATCGCCTCGAGTTCTTCTGGCTTTCTCTCCTCTAAGTTGAGAAGTGGGGCGACAAAGCATCCCGAGCGCATTCTCGTCGGTCACCCCTTTAATCCGCCTTATCTTATTCCATTAGTTGAAATCGCCGGAGGCGATGCCGCCCGACGGGCAGCTGACCATGCTTCCGCATTCTATCGGTCGACGGGTTGCGAAGTAGTCGAGCTAGATCGCGAGATCGACGGCTACATCGGCAACCGAATCCAGTACGCCGTTCTTCGAGAGGTTCTTTATTTGATGTCGCAAGGCGTAGCCGATCTGGAATCCATAGACAGGGCGATCGCCGCAGGTCCAGCAATCCGCTGGGCAGTGATGGGCCTGTCTTCGATATTATTTCTCGGTAAGAGCGATCCCTCCCTTTGGGGAAAATTCGTGGAAAGTCTGGGTCGTGAAATGGACCGCGGCTATATAGCGCCTGCCAGCTTCCAGCCTGATCAGGCGTTGCTGCAGAAATATGCCGAACAGGTCGCCAAGGGAATCGGTGTAAATGGTCAGGCAGGGTTGATCGCGTTGCGCAACGCTGGCGTCGTGGGAATTCGCTGTGAGTTGCAGCGAGTTAGGACGAGCCTTGCCGGGAGCGAACATGAGTTGGGTTAATACTTGGGAAGGGGTCGTCGAGAAAGACTGGCTAGACAAGCTCGATCACGTCAACTTCTTAACTTACCAGCGAATAGCCGATCTTGCCAGTATCGAGATCTGGCGTCGGGCAAGGGGTAGTGGTCAATCTGAGCCAGATCTTCAGTTTGTCATGACCGAGACGTATGTTCGCTATGCTCGTGAACTGCGCTTGGGCGCCCACGTTGAAATCCGGACATCCCTGATTGCCTCGGACACGAAGCGATTTCATCTTCTTCATCGCCTCGAAAGCGCGGGCGATCTCGTTTGTATGGTCGAGACGCTCAACCTATGCTTTGATCCAGCAGTTCGCAGGGTAGCTCCGTTCACAGCCAACATCAGTAGCTATTTCTCGTCTTGGGGAAGTCCGCCGGATGATGCCCTTCCGCATTTGTCCATATGCTCACGACCATCTCGTAACCGACCATAAAAGTTTTGAAACGGGTGCATCCTCGGTCTAGATGAGCTGCCACTGAACTTTCATCCAGCGGCGGTTAGAGTCTCGGTGGTTTGTACGCCAAGTGGCGCGGGTGGAGCAACGGACGATCGGCGGAGCTGGTCGGGGTTGCGCAGCCGATCGTCCGTTGCGGTGAGGTGGGCGGCATAGGCCGCGGGGGTGAGGTATTTCAGCGACGAGTGAGGCCGACGGATATTGTAA
>Ga0209389_1001349_pt1 | contig 17195 bp, 13 predicted proteins | sample CowpearedBW_FD_187526 | JGI IMG/M metagenome (GOLD analysis project Ga0209389, IMG submission 187526) | Root nodule microbial communities of legume samples collected from California, USA - Cow pea red BW (SPAdes) (version 2) | ecosystem: Host-associated > Plants > Roots > Nodule | place: USA...
TGGCTGGTTCATTGACTTATTAAGTACAAAGGGGGTGGATATGCATGTGCTATGTATGTTATGGGTGAGAACAAATGAATTGAAAATGAGCTTGGCATGAGATATATTTGATGGTTGATCACTCATACTAAATGACATGTTAAGGGTATGCATAGGAATTTCATGATTGATTGATAATGTATGGGTAAGGGTGGTTTAGGACATAATTCCATGACCCTTGTAGCGGGGCTCGTGGTGGTGCCTCATCTTACGGACGTAATTCTGCGGGCCCTTCTTGGAAGAGTCCCCAGTGGTGCCTCAACAATAGGACCTAATTCCATGGACCCTCTTAGGGGGAGTCAATGGTGGTGCCTCATCGTATGGGCGTAATTCTATGGACCCTCTTAGGGGGGGAGTCAATGGTGGTGCCTCATCTATTGGACTTAATTCCATGGACCTCGGGGTGATAGCTCATGGTGGTGCCTCAACATAAGGACTAATTCTACGGGGGTATCGTGGTGGTGCCTCAAGGCCAGGACGTAATTCCACGGAGGTCTCGTGGTGGTGCCTCATGTAAGGATGTAATTCCGCGAAGGCCTCGTGGTGATGCCTCACTGCTAGGACATAATTTCACAGTTTGGTGGTGGTGCCTCATCGTATGTATCCGGATTAGTCAAGTTTAAAAGCCCTAAGTGGTTTGGGTATATCATGTGTGGATGTTTGTTAATTATGATTGGTTTTAAATTTACCTGCTGAGTGTTATAATATAAGGATCTGTTACACTAGCTTACCCTTTCGCTTGTTTGTATGATTGTGTGTGGTTTCTTCCTTTGCGATGATCATCAACCTTGTTGATGTGAGCAGATGTGAGAACCTGGCAGTGGTGATAATAGAGATGCTGCGGTTTGATGATATCTTGGACGACTATCAGGCTCACTATGGGGGTCTTAGCGTTTGGAGTTTAGTAGTAGTAGTAGTTTCTCTCGCTCTTGGCAAGTTTTTGTACCTCGTTTAGGCCTGTGGAGCCACTTCCTTTTATTATGGATATGTTGGGGTACTGTGTACGTCATATTCCGTCTTTCCACACTCTCTAAATATTTAATATATATATATATATATATATATATATATATATATATATATATAGTGTTTATTTAAATTGGAATTATCTATTTAAAATGGGATGTTACAATTAAAAATAAAAGTAAAATAAACTTTACTTTTTATAATTTTTGTATAATTTCCTTAGTAGGGTTTTGTTAAGTAATCTAATCGGAATTCCCTTGTTGAATTTACTAATATATGCATATTAAATACACATATTATTTATTTAGTAAGAATTCCTTTTGTAAGCAATATACTACATTAATCTACCACCACAAAAGTAATCGGTATTATTGACAGCTGAAATTCTTTGAAGATAAAAAACATTAGTTAGTGAATGTCTTTTTTGGACGGAAAAAATAATTGTCAATAGAAAACATTACCAATAATATTTATGGATAAATGAGAAAACCATTTATTGACTGATAATTTCGTTGATAATTAATTCTCACAATATTACGAACAAATATAGTCGTCAATAAATTTACAAAATGAAAATATCTGTCAATAAATACAATACATTTTCTTTTTGAAACAATGAACTATATTCTATACACTTAAACATAACTACTGGTCTTTATTTCAAACAAATATAAATAAAATTACAAATATATATATAAATTTTAAGGTCTATATACTTATTAATAATATTAATCAATTCTCATTAATTGTTTAATTTCAAACATTAAAAATAAATATGTAAAATATAGTTATAATTTTATTATAATAAATTAAAATTACAAATATAAAAAATATTGAAATAAATTAATAATATTTAACATAATCTTCATATAATATATTATGATGTTACTTTATTATACTGCAACAAGTCTAAAACAGCTTGTAATATATAAATTACTTTGCTATAATAAATAAGGATACGTATTGATATCAAGTTTCACTCGTTCTCAAACATAACTCGTAAAAGAAAATCTAAAAAGAAAATGATACAAATCTTGTGAAGACTTTAAGTTTTAAAATAAAACTTTACTTAATATAAAATTTTAATAAATTTTAACAACTTTAACTAAAGTTAACAAATTAACCTTTTTTCATTTCTTCAATTTGAGATTCAATCTAGTCTTAACATAATCAAATTTAAAAAACGAGAAAACTCTACTTACCTTTAAGAAAATGAAGTTTAAAAAAATAAAAACACATGAAATAATTAAAGAATTTCAAGACCTTGGAGTTCTAGAATTTATAACCAATTAAAACTGAATTTCAAGGATACAAATTAATTGAAAATGTCACTTTCCCCAACCATAACACAAACAGAAAAAAGAATAAAAACATTCTAAAACAAAAAGTTATATTTATTTTTTTTGTCGGTTATGAATGATTTCAAACTTACTAATTACTATAAACTAGAGAAGGAAAAAAAAGAAACGAAATGAAAAATTCTAAACAAATGAAGAAAAGAAAATTTAGAAAGAGAAATGAAAGAGAAGATGGTATCCACGAGAATGAAGAAAAAAAAGAAAAAAACGTTTTCAATTTGAATCAATACATGATTAAAAATTAAACAATCAAAATTACATTCAACAAATATTAATTGATTTATGGATTTCAGAAAAAACCCAATCCAATATGTAGTTTTTTAAAAAAAATTATACAGAGGTGCATTTAATTTCTCCCCATGAAAGAGACTTATGAGCTAAGACATAAATGAAATCCTAATTAAACAAAAATTTAATCTGTCACAAAAGAAAATTGGTATATATATGTAGCTATTCAAACTCACATAAATGTGGAGAATGTTTATGTTATGTGTAATTAAAAGCTGCCAAATGTGCAGAGAAAATTCATTTATGATGTGGCTGTTATCTGTTACTGTTCATTGGATTCCTAGGAAACTTCAGCCACAAATTTTTATCAGTATTTATATTAAAATTAATATTAGTCAAAATAACTCTGTTTCTCAAATTCCAAAGTTTGTGGAAATGGCATGGAGAAGCTCTGTAAAATCTCATATTCATCACTTTGTGATATATTTAATTTAACAGTTTCTCTTTATTTATTACGAAAAGGGTTAAAATTTCTTTAACTTTTCTTTTTCTTTTTCTTTCTCTTTCGCCTCTCTTTCCATTTTTTCCTTAAAATAAGAGTGAAAAAAGGAGGATGACAGAAACATATGTAAGTATTATACAGAAATAAGGATTAAATATGTTTTGGGTCCCTCAAGTTTAAGTGAATTTTGAAATTAGTCCTTTATCAAAACTTTATATCATTTTAGTCATTCATCTTTCAAAATGTTTGAATTTAGTCCTTTTAACCAAATTTTTTTAAGTTTATACGACGTTTCAAGCACATTTCATGATAGTATTTAAGTTAACATTGAAGCAAAAATGTGTCAAACAGTGTAAATAATTTAAATACTATCATAAAATGCGCTTGAAATGTCAGATAAACTTAACAAAATTTAGTTAAAAGGACTAAATTCATGCATTTTGAAAGATAAGGATTAAATTGATCAAAAATTTTGATGATAGACTAATTCCAAATTTCGCTGAAACTTGAGAAGCATTTTTTGTGAAGCATTTTTTATTATTATTATTGTGAAGCATTTTTTAAATTTTAATATTTTAACCCTTTGTGGTCTACAATTTTCAATCTGTGTAGTTCCTGCAGTCATTGTTGATGTAAATAGCTTATATTGAATGGATAGAATTTGAAGAAAGTAAGTTTTTACATTATTTATTTGTTTTAATTATTGAGACTTTATTTGTTTTAATTATTGACGCGATACCTGTTTTTAATACTCGTTAAAAAATTATTAATTGAGAAAAATTTTTGAAAAAATATCTCAATTAAATCATTTAAAATAAAATGTTATTAATATCATATATTAAAATATTTAAAATAATTTACAAAATTAAGTATTAATATTTATATTAAAATTTAGTGATTAAAATAATGAAAATTAAGTTAACGATCTTTAATATTTTTGTTTGAAAAAACTTGATTAAGACAATTTTTCAAAGATAAATACCAATTGACCGAACAAAAGTGGGTGTCATCCGACTAATTATATCTATTTATTTTTAAATACTTTCATATTACTGTGTTTATTTTAATTATTATAAAATTTTATTGTTTATTCAAGTTTTCCAAATTTTAATATAAGAGTTCTGATCACTCCCTGTTTGTCATCTACTTGGGTTCATTGTTATTCTTGCTCACACCCATTCACCATGAATTTCTTCAACTTGGTCTCTTTGTTCATTGTTTTTCACGTTTTTGCTGCAACACCTCGCATCTTCTCGTTAACAGATTCATCCACAGAACCCCCTATCAACTTTCTAGATGCTGCCAAGAAGCCTGAGGTATTTGACTATATGGTAGGAATCAGAAGGAAGATTCACGAGAATCCAGAATTGGGTTATGAGGAATTTGAGACCAGTAAATTGATTAGAGCAGAATTGGATCAACTGGGTATACCCTATAAACACCCACTTGCAATAACTGGTATAATTGGCTTCATTGGGACTGGAAGATCGCCTTTTGTTGCTATCAGAGCTGATATGGATGCTCTCCCCATGCAGGTCACATAACTTCTGCGTATTCTTGATTTCTATGGTTAGACAGTTTGGTGGCAGTTTTTTCTTGATAGTGAGAATTTGAAGGAAATCCTTGCCTTTTCTTAAAAACTTGCATATAAATGTTTTATTGTGCTTTTTGTTATTGTATAATCCAAATAAATTATGTTCTGAGTAGGTTAGAGGTATGGGGTGATTGTAAATTTTGGTAAGTGTGATAGAAACACCATTTCTCTGTACAATACGTGTGTCTGTACAAAATCAATACATAAATCTTCTTCTTGTTCCGTGTGTGTTATTCCTTTCCCAACAAATTTGTGTGCATGAATTACCCACTAAAGTGTGAGAGTTCTGCTGCGTGATTAAAGTGTGGTTTATCTCTGTCTTGGGCATTCCTCTGCTGTGAGTCTTTGCAGAGTTCAAGTGGTGAATCATAGTGGGTTCAAGTGGTGTTGTTCCAGCAGTCTTACCGTTGTTTGGCAAGAAGAACTATGAAGACTGGTGGGTGAAGATGAATGCTATCTTTAATCACTAGAGATGTTGTGATTGGAACACCGAAGCTGAGAAGGGATCATGCGATGCTAATAGATCTTAACAGTCTTGATGAACATGAAACTGACACAGCAACTGGATTGAGGAGATCAACCAGCTCCAGCATCAGCCCGATATGACTATGAAATGATGCAAGATTCTGCTGCTGGTTCAGAAGGAGAATTGGTGCGCTATGCACCATTTTTGAATCTGGTTCAATCAGTTTTGGGAAAGTAATGCAAGAGCCTAAATGGGTCAATGCAATGGAAGTAGAATTGAGTTCTGTTGAAAAGAATGAAAGATGGGAACTTGTCAGTTTGCCTTATGGAAAGAAACCTATAGTGTTAAAGTGGGTGTATAAAGTGAAAGTGAATCTAAGTGATGAAGTGATCAAATATAAGGCCAGACTAGTAGTCAAAGATTTTTTATAAAGGCTGAAAGTTGACCATGGGGCGGTCTTTGCACATGTTACAATATTAGAAAGAGTGAAATTTATGGATGATATAGCAAATTTAAGAAAGTGGTCTATGCATCAATTAGATGTGAAATTGATTTTCTTAAATGTACTGCTAGATGAGGAAGTGTATGTGATTCAACCTGTAGGCTTTGAGATATTGGGACAGGAAGAGAAAGTATACAAATCGAGGAAGGCTTTTTTAAGCAAGCCCCAAGGGCTTGCTACAAGAGAATAGGTAATTTTCTTAGCCAAATAGGCTTTGTTAAATGCATATCTGAGCATGGAGTGTTTGTAAAGGTCTTGGATGTGGTCACTGATACAGATTTGTTAATTGTTTGTCTCTATGTAGATGACTTATTGGTGACAGGTAGCAATCAAGGGGAGATTAAAGACCTTTTTTTAGCAAGAGATGATTAAAGAGTTTGAAAGGAGTGATCTGGAGCCTTTGTCTTATTTCCTTGGCACTGAATATAAAACAACAGGGAATGGTATTGTGATGCCTCAAACTCAATATGCTCTGACTTATTAAAGACATTCAACATGTTTAAGTGCAACTTCACTGTCAAACCAGCTGCATCTAGATTGATACTTGAAAAAAAAGGGACTAAGGAACTTATTTATCCTACCTGCTTCAAACTAATTGTTGGATCACTTAATGCAATACTATACCTGACTTAGCATTTAATGTTGGCTTAATGAACAAAATCATGGAGACACGAAGGAAAGCTCACTTATTGGTAATCAATGGTAATGTGTTATGTGAAAGGAACCTTGGATTACGGAATTCTATTTCCTAAAGGAAGTGATAACTCAGAAATTGAATTGCTTTGGTACTCTAACTCTGATTGATATGGTTATAAATCTGATCCAAAGAGTACTGCTAGTTATGTTTTTATGTGTGGATAAGCACCAACCTCTTGGTGCTCATAAAAGGAATCCGTGGTGGTCCTATCCTCATGTGAGCTTCAATGAGTGCTTGTCAAGCTTGTGTGGCTTACATTAATGCAAGAGATCAAAGTGAAGAACTTAGGAGAAGTCGAGCTATTTGTAGATAACAAATCAACAATTGACTTAGCAAAACATCCAGCAGCACATGCGAGGAGTAAACACACAGAAATAATATTTCACTTCCTCAAAGATCAATTGATTAATGGGAGACTGATTCGAGAACACCACATAACAAAATTATGAGTAGCAGGTATCTTTACAAAGGCATGGGGAAAGGTTCAGAGAGCTAAGAGATATGTTAGGAATTGTCTCCTTGAATCATTTGAATTAAAGGGGAATGTTATTAGATAATTCAAATATCTATTGTAGTTAACTATGTTATGAGTTAGTTAGAGTAATGAACAGATTGTAATTTTTTGTAAGTGTGATATAGGTGCGCATATGTGTGTGTACATAATCAATACAAAAACTTACTTCTGTAATATTCTTCTTCTCTCTGTGTGTGTGATTCCTTTCCAACACTCTTGACTTTTGAATTATGATGGTTTTACTTCTATCGGTTGGTTATGGGATAAGACAACAAAAGAGTTTTTGCTTGCCTTTTCTCAAAATTTTGTAATGTTTTGTGCTTTTTTCATTGACTTATTACTGTATATAACTTTAGGAAATGGTGGAGTGGGAGCACAAGAGTAAAGTACCTGGAAAGATGCATGCTTGTGGTCATGATGCTCATGTGGCTATGCTTCTCGGTGCTGCGAAGATTCTTAAACATCATGAAAAAGAGATACAAGTTTGACTTTTTATATTGACTTCTTTATTTTCGATTCCTGGATCTTCTGCTTTGTGGTTTTGCTTACTTTTGCAGACACTGAACTTCTTATCTCCGTTTAAAACATATGATCACTACTCATTGCTGTCCAGTTTGTCATATGCTCAAGAAATTTGGCCCTCTTAATGATTTTATATGTTTCTTTTATGCAAACCTTTTTGTTTTATGATTCCAATCATGTCAGTATCAAGCATGTGCTCTGTTTATAAGGTATTTGTGAATGAAAAGTTAAAGAAAGTTGGCTACTATATCATTCTACTTGACAAGGACAGTCTCCCACATCTGCTTCTTTATTATGAAATTTCAGTTAGTTGTCGTGTTCTCTTGTTTTCACCCTGTCATGCATCCATGATAATTTCACTATTTTGATGTCTAAATAGGGAACTGTAGTTCTTGTTTTCCAACCAGCAGAGGAAGGAGGTGGGGGAGCCAAGAAAATTGTGGAGGCTGGAGCCTTAGAAAATGTTACAGCTATTTTTGGATTGCATGTGTCACGTGACTTCCCATTAGGTGAAGTGGGCTCTAGGTCTGGTCCAATGTTGGCAGGAAATGGTTTTTTTGAAGCTATAATAAGGGGAAAAGGAGGTCATGCAGCTATTCCTCAACAATCTATAGACCCTATATTGGCAACTTCTAATGTTATAATTAGCTTACAGAATCTTGTTTCTCGCGAGGCTGACCCTCTGGATTCCCAGGTAAGTTCGCTTCAACTTCATTTCTTCCTTTTCCCTTGCCACCAACTACTCATTTATGCTTACAACTGAGATTTAAAACGCAAAGCTCCCACTTAATTAGTGATGTTCTTATTTGATTGCTAAATAAAAGAATTTATAGTGTTTTCTGAACCCAAGGCTATGCAAAATTTGTGATTGAGCTAGAAACTTATTGCTTACACTTCAATCAAACTTGCCTTGTCATTTAAGTAAACTTTTCCTTCTGTTATCCACATAAACTTTGAAAGTACCAATTCTACCTTTTGGTCACTTTTTTGACACCTTAGATATGTATATATTCTTGTACTAAATACTAGAAGAGGTTCTCATGACATTGATGCAGGTGCAAAAACCTTGAAGAGAAAATTTATCCTGGTAGTTTTTTTCTCTTTCCAAATGTTAAAATTTAATGGCAGCTGATTTTAAACTTGGGTTTGGATTGTAGAGAGTAAGGGCTGTGCTATAGAGAGTAACTTTTGATGAGAGTGGATTTAAAGGGTTTGTGATTTTTACTTATTAAATATTACGAAGTGCTGTTTCGAGAAGGAATTTGATTTGAATCCTCTGTGCCTTCCTAAAATAGAAAGCATCTCCGCACAGGTTGTGACTGTAGGAAAATTCCAAGGAGGTAGTGCATTCAATATCATTCCAGATTCTGTCACGATCGGTGGCACCTTCCGAGCTTTTTCAAAAGAAAGCTTCCAGCAATTAAGACACCGCATTGAGCAGGTATGTCATGGAGAAGAATAACATTTTTTTGTATGCATAAACTAAAAGAACGAAAATGTTCAGAATTTGTTTTTGTTTTTAGTCTTGTTAGTACATTTCTGAATTGTAATTATAGGATCAGCAAATAAAATTAGTTAGGTTTCTCCTTTTATATTAAAGTCAACGTATGCTCTTGAATGCACTTGTAATTATCAACAGAAACGTGTTACAATAAAAATAAGAAACACCTTTACATGATAATTTCAACTAAGAAAATGGATTCACTCACATCATACAGTTTTCATTGGCAGATGCTAAGGCTGATTCGTTTATGCAGGTTGTGATTGCACAAGCTGCTGTGCAGAGGTGCAATGCAACAGTGAACTTCCTTCAAGACCTGAATCCTTTCTTTCCCGTAACCATAAACGATGATGACTTGCATCAACATTTTCGGAGTGTTGCAGGGAATTTGCTTGGCGTGGATAAAGTAAATGACATGCAACCATTGATGGGAGCTGAAGACTTTTCATTCTATCAAGAGGTTATACCTGGCTACTTTTTCATGGTTGGAATGCAGAATGCTTCACATGAAAAACTTGAGCAGGTACACTCACCCTATTTCAAAGTCAATGAAGATGTTCTTCCTTATGGAGCTGCACTTCATGCCTCATTAGCTGTTAGTTATCTTCTGAAAAATCCGCAGGACATAGCCCCTGCAGAGGGGAAATATCATGATGAATTGTAACAGAACTTTACTTTTTGTTGGAAAAAATGACCGTTAGTAGTCACTAAAATAATAGCAATATATATATATATACATATATATATTGTTTCTTGTAGCAATGACATTATGAACTGGTTTGTATTTAAATTTTTATTAAACCTGGTGTTGAGTTTATGCATGAGCTAAGAAAATAAAGCTGTTTTACATTTTAATAAACTACCAATTTTTTCTTGTGAACTTTTACCCTTCTTCTTGCTTCCATTCAAAGTTGTCACATTTGTCATCTGGGTCTACTGAGTGTTAGTGTAGTTCTTCAACATATGAAGATTCTAATTTAGTACTTGAATGTGTGCAAAGTGGAGTAATTATGTCTCGAAATAATCAGTTTTGTAAAACTATTTTGTTATTAATATTTCTAGATGAAAGAAGGGATAAGGGGTGGGATTTGAGGAAAGAATGAATAAATATCTCGTTATTAATTTATTCATAAATAAAGAATAAAAGATAATCAACACATTTTAAAGTGAATTTATATTTTTTATAATGAGGAAAAAGAAAATGTTACTATTTGTTTCATATACTCCACTATAAAATGTAATTAATTATGAAAAAAAAAACCTGGTTAATATAAAATAAATAAATGATAAAATTTAATTAACACATTTTTGCAATTCACTTTTAGTAAATAATAACAACTTCATTTCAATAAAAAAAATTATATTTAAGTTAATTAATAAAAAATTATTTAAAATTTAAATAGGTTATGTAATGGTATATAGGGTAGATGGGTTGTGAATTTCTTTTTTACTTTCTGTGTTGGTTTGCTTTTAGTTCATGTAAAACAAAATTGTAAGGACACTCTTTTTATTGCAGGTCGTGTTATTGTATTTAAAATTTTTCCATCTTGTATCCAAAATTAGTCAATGTTTTCTAAAATTTATTCTTTTGTTACATTCAAATTACAATTTTATAAATTGTTATTTTCATTTACATTATTCTGACATAATATTTTATTATAAAAAATTATCAAATAAATATAAATAGAAAAAGTGGCGTCAAATAATATTTTTTCATTTAAATTTGAAAAAGTTATACTTTGATATTCTTAAAAATATACTCATCGTATAACTCATTTAATAATATATATATATATATATATTAAATAAAAATTAATTAAAATATGAATATATTAATTATCAAATAATTATTTTTCTATTGTTGGGCTTTTCTTAATTTTCTTTTAGTTTGTGACGCTTCCTATTTTGAGCATTTCAGAAGTATATTTTGTGAACTTATGACAATGAAGAATTATAATGATGAAAAAGTGGTTATTGTACACAAAAATATCACTTTAAAGTTTTTATTGAATTGGGGGAAGTAACAATTATTTCTTAATTTTAAAATATGAAAGTCAAAATATTTTTTTAACAAAAAACTAAAATAAAACAAACTTATTTTATAATAAATAAAAACATATTGATTCATTTGATTTGGTTTCAGAGTAGGCTAAAGACAGCAGAAAGAGTTGTGTTTCCTTTCCCAAGTTTTTCAAACACCATTCTGTCATTCCACACTTTCATTTGATTCATTCTGTCATTATAAATACCAGCACAATGTTGCCAAGGTAGTATGGAAATATCATGATGAATTATAATTGCTAATAAAATTATTAAAAAGTAATGTAGTCTTGAAGCAATAGCTTCACATACATGTGGCATTATAATTCATTTTTATTTGTCGCCTGGGTTAGATTCTTAAGTACTTTACCTTTGAAATCACCAAATGTGGATTTAGCTTTTAGGCAAATGAGATCAATAAACACAGCTCAGGGCAAAAAGAGATGAAAAATGAATGGAAAAGGAAAAAATTCCACTTTTCTTAGAAATTATAATTTATATACCTCACTTTCTGAACAAGTTAAATGAGAGACTTTAATTTATAGAAAAATAATAATTTGTTTACAAGTAGTTAGTAAGAAACTAGCCACCCTAAAAATATTGCAAGGCGATTTTTTACTTAAAATGCACTCACAACTGTTAAAACATGTCTTATGTTTTTGTCATGTTTAGCACAGACACTGGTACCACAACTATGCAGCAAAATAAGGTAAACAGAGGGGCTTGTTGATAACTTGAAACAAAAGTATAATTCTGACATCTGGGTATGTTTCATAGCCCTGGCCTTAGCATCTTAGTTACAAGATAAACCAAGTAGCAGATTGAAACTGCCAATTGAAAGAACCACAAACTAGATGCCTCAAAATAGTAGACTAATATATGATCTAATGCATTTTTCAATGACCAGAACAACTAGTGTTTCCAAAAAGATAACTACAATATTTATTTATCTAATGAGAGATCCAATAAAGTATTAGCCAATATTTTGGCTAATACCAGTAAAAAAATGTGGTTTAGATTCAATGTCCTACACAACTAAATGCCGGAGGAGCAGCACAAAATTTCTGCAATGCAGGGATAATGAATCATGTGACTGTAATGGAGTAGCAGAAGGGTAACTAACATGCTCCAGTCAGCACTCCTTCGAAGATACAGATTATCAACTAGGCACTTCTCAAATTCCTAGAGTTTTGGTTGCTATGTCTAAAAGAGGGCCTAAAGCATTAGGTGCAAATTTTCTTGCAAATAAGAAGCAGAGTGAAGATGGCTGGTTATTATAAAGACATGTCTGGTCTTGCAAAATTTTCTTGAAGAATTCCTCTTTGATGTCATCCTTTCCAAAAGTAGCTGGATGAGCACCACCCCTCGACCAGTCCACAAAAGTGAGGCTTCTATTTGCCAAAAGATGAGGAGTATTAATGGTTAGCATTGTCTGGAAATAGTGCTCATCAACATAGCATTTGTGTGGAACGCAGAATTCTTTGAGCTTGGGATAGTAAGTAATGTCTGCAACTATCCTAACGGCGAGTTGCCGGTTAACTTCAAACCACTGAGATCCCTTACGCCAGTCACTCATGTTGATCTCAGGTGCCATGTTTTCATCATAGCGTCCTCTGCCATAAGGGCCAGGTTCATCAACTGCACCCATAAAGCTATACCTCGAGCGTGATATGTAACGGTACACAATGCTGAAGTTCTGGAGAGGAATGCAGGATTCAGATAAGAGGATAAACCATTCATTTGTGATATCAAGCAATGCATTGGCCAGAAGTCTTCTTTCAGCATCACACATACTCATCATTCCCCACTCAGCAACCTGTGAAGGAGAATACTGATTAGAAATTTCTTAAAATCACAAAATATTCGACCTTAACCTAATACTTTTGATCCCAATAGTTTCATGAATATGCAATTGTGGTCCTAATAAAATTTTAAATGTATACATTTTGTCCTCCAATTTAAAAAAACTGAGTAATTTTAATCCACTATTAATCTTCCATCTAATAAAATGCTACATGTATGTAAGTGATAACAGTGTCAATTACTCATTTACGTGATATATTTATAATAAATTTGACAATTAACTCTAATACATGTTATTATGACGAATATGATGAATGATATATTATGAAAAAAAAAAAACTTGATTTTGGAAAACAGGAGAACTAAATATGCAATAAAAAATTTATCCAGAAACTACAGTGACTAGAAGTGGACTTAAGCCTGTTTTTTTTTAATAATATGCTAGTCTTAATAACCATTTGCTAACTACAAACTGAATTAGTCCTTCAAACCGGTCCATCACTTTTTAACTGTTAGCAATCACAAATTTGTGCATAATTACAAAACAGCCAAAAATTTTGTAAAGGAAATCAATGGTCAAATTAACCATATATGTTTATCCTCGGAAAAATTATTTCCCTACTACACATTATATGTAGCATACTACAGCTGGAATGCAGTACTTTTTAAGAAAAATCTATTAAACAGACCAAAGAGAAGAAATTTCCCTTTACCAGGGTATAGTTCGTATACGAAGAACCAGTAATGTGAATTTTTCTTTCCCTAATAGGATCTTATTCCAAGAAAATATGTCACAGATCCATACGTTGGATAATACCATTCTTAAAATGCAGAGAAAAGCACAAAATCTGAGTGAGACAAACTTGTTTGGAAGAGTCTCCCAGTTCTATTATAAATATAGAAATATTATACAAGGGGTTTACTCCTAATTAGGACAGACTGTTACTACACTAGATCTATTAGACCAAAATCACAGGTTTGGACAAGACCAAATTATAAATTCAATCAATTTATAATATGGAGTGCAGTACCTTGTTGTCAATAGTAGATGATATTCAACTAGTTAAGAGAGTGGGGGAAATTTTTCCTTGTTATTGTGTGATGTCACTGCAGTTCGTCCTAGAGAGATATTTTTCCTTGTCAGTTTGTCAGGTTGTAGCATTGGTTTGGTCCATCAACCCTCATTTGTTGTTAAGGTTTTAGTCATTGCAAGCACTTGCGTGACTAGACCACTGTGTCATTTTTCAGTGCTTTCTCCTCTGCTCGTTAAGGTTTCAGCTGCTACGAAGCCATCAAGGGAAAGAATGGCTACCACTGTTCAATTCAGAGGCCACTGATCATCCTTATGTTCAAGAGCCGTGACTAGAGGTTCTTTCCCGTGACTTTTTCCGTTGGGAGTTCGTCAATATGTGGGCCAGTTGTGCCACCTTCCTTATAGGTGCTGGTTTGTGATGTTGTATCCTCTATTTGACTACCTGTGCAGCCGTTTCTAAGTTGCTAGTTGCATTTGTCGGAAATATTTTGGTCTTTAGTTGCTGTGTCTGTGGCTGAATCGGAGGTTTTTCTTATTCATTTGAGACCCAAGCTCTTTTCTTTTTGACCAAGGGCCTTCAACAACTACTTGGCCAACTTGCATAATTGATTTGGTTGACAAGTCGGTCTTGCGATTTAAGATCTCAAAGTTATATTTGTAACAAGATTAAAACTTAATAAGCTTTAGTTTGATGGAGAACAACAGAATCTAAAAACAATATCTATAATTTATTATAGAATGTCTAAAATTACCTCTTAGCATTAAATTGTTATCTTAGAGTATCTTATCAAATCGTCCTTGTTGGCCTCTTGCCTTTGCAGCTAGCAGAAAGAAAGTGAGGAAGGAAGAGAGAATAGAGAAGTAAGTGGTTAAAGTGGGAAAGAAAGATAGGAAGGAGGAAATATAGAGTATGGAGAGGGCTAGTAGGAGTGGCAGGAAGATGGGATCCAGATACATATATCTCATGCTTTAGAATAGTCTCTTATCCTAGGATTTGTTTACATATTTCTTAGCAATTATCGTGATTTGTTTCCATATTTAAGTAGAATTACCAGAGTCCATTAGTTAGTCAACATAAGTGTTTGAGTGTTAGTCTTTGAATAAAATGTTGTATTAAGCCTTAATCATAAAGTTTATAGACAATTTAACAGACATAGGAATGGGATCTGACCATCATTTAATATGACCATAAATTAGCAGCACCCATCATAAAACTCCATAATAAATGTGGATGGGTTGAAACACCTACAAATAAATGGCATTGCATTGCTGTGGCCTACGGCTAATAATATAGAGCTTGGATGAAAAATGTGCTGATGAACAATTGAAACATGGAAATCCATATAGATAATGATTTTCCAAATGAATACGTATAGCACCTAACACCATGAGACATTGAAAGCAAAATTCATATCGAATAAAGCTGAACTATACCTGGCTTGGGATCTGTCTTCTATAAAAAACTGATGATGATGGAAAATCCACACTATAGGATGGCAGCGAATGAACATAGATTGAATAAAGCCTCTCATTCCCTTTAAAGAACTTCTCCCAGAGTGGTGCCATTGGCAACGGTCCCTTGGTCAAGAACATGAAGGCAATCTTGGGAGTTCTTTTAAAGGGATAACTCTTGATCCTCGGAGCAAAAGTAGCTCGCCAGAAGAGTTCAGTGTCGTTCATGGTATGCAGCAAACTGGATGGAGGCCTAATCCAACTTTCTATGGTCACCGGCTGCTCAAAGCAAGGTTTAATGGTAGACTGTATCAAAGCCACATTGTGAATACCAAAATGCCTAATCATGTACATGCTAAGAAACGAAGCACCCAGGCCAATAACCAAAAATACCAAGAAGAACTTCAGAAGCCTCAAAGGGAAGGGCCTAGAGAGAGTAGTTCTCAATGCAGCAGGGTCCTTCCCTTCTTCCATTCTAGACTGCATGGTTTTTCCTCAGCTATCTACCAATCAAACCAAGGATCACAGTAAAACTCGTGTTCCTTCACACATAATCACATCTCACAAACACCTCATACGCATCAAAAGCCTCACTTTTCAACGCGAAACCAAATCTACACAAACGAGCCACACCATTCAAATTTCCACCACATGGGGCATCCTTACTTCTTTATTGGGACAACCAATGACAAGCCATATCAAATAACAGATCAAAACCCAAACCAAGCACGAGATCACTTCAAAAACGAAACAAAATCAGCTTCCCACAAAACCAACAATGCTCACACCGTTCAAAAACCAGGATTTCCCGACTTACGAACAAATCAAAAGCTTGGTGTCACGTTTTCTCGGAAAGGGTGGAAACGGCATTGAAGGGAGGATTTGTGAGGGAAGAAAAACCAGAAAAAAATACGCAGAAAAGCGTGAGAGGCGCATTACCATGATGCCATGTTGAAAAGCAAGTTACATACACGGTTCAATCAATGGAAAAGAATAACGTTTGGTGGATCCCTTCACACTTTTTTCCCTCGCTCTTGAATAACGCCAGATTTCAATGGAAGTGGGAATTTTCTGCTATCTCTGCACTTTCATTCATCACTGTCTAATTTTCTCTCTGTTTTAGGCTTTGAATAGAGCCTCAGTTAAAGGTTGAAACCAAACGGGTACTCCTAGGTAGGAGAGAGAAAAATAAAATCAAATAATAATAAATAAATAAATAAACGGCAGCATGATTATTTTAAAACCTATTATTACTAACCTAAGATCAGTTTCATAGATTTTTGTCTCTTACTTTTTGAGTTTAAGTTGTTGCTGTCGTTTTGGGTTTGGTTGGATTCGGCCCACGCCATTCACGTTGATTTCTAGTTTCAACCTTCATATTTACATTTAATTTTTTATTCAAATCATTTACAACTATAATACTTAATTAAAAGCTAATTAATCTAGTTTTCATACACAGACTTTCCCACAATTTTAGCATTAGCCTTTAAATTATATTATGGAGAAGGCCAATCAGTTTTCGGTTAAAGAATAATTAATGTACATTAATTTTATATTTTTACATTAAAAGTTGAAATAATTAATATATTAATTGAAATAGTATAAATATATATAACAGATCTTATAAAGACAAAAGTAACTTTTTAAATTGTTAACTTTTTCTGATACAAAACAAGTAATTTAAAATTTTTATGGTCTCTACTAAAAGGTAAAAAAAATCTTTATTTTTTTTATAAATTTTTTATATGTTTAACACTATTTTTTTTTTCTGATTTTTTTTGTTAATTTAAATTTTTTATGTATAATTATATTTAAATTTTAACAACATCAAAATATAATTATTTAATTATTTTTTAATTTTTATTGTTGAGCATTAAATAAAATATTAAATACATTTATACGACATTTATGAATATTTTTGTTCTTTAAATCAAATAAAATTATATTCATGTTTATTAGGTTACATTTTATTTAATAT
>Ga0209389_1001359_pt1 | contig 17142 bp, 12 predicted proteins | sample CowpearedBW_FD_187526 | JGI IMG/M metagenome (GOLD analysis project Ga0209389, IMG submission 187526) | Root nodule microbial communities of legume samples collected from California, USA - Cow pea red BW (SPAdes) (version 2) | ecosystem: Host-associated > Plants > Roots > Nodule | place: USA...
TTTTTTTTTTTGTTTTTTTAATTTAAAGTTTAATATTATTTTAATTTTAATTATTTTTATATTTATATTTATTTTTTATTATATTAAATAGAAATAAAATTATATATATAGATATTAATATTTTTTATACTTTAAGAAATATGAAAACATACAAAATAAATATAATAATAAACTAAAAAAATCATTAAAAGTTAAAAAATATAAATTCTGAAAAGATATAAAAATATTCAAAAAAAATTTTTTTTCACCTTACGAAAGTCGGAGAATTTTTCTTTGACTTCCCGGAAGTCAAATATTTTTTGACTTCCGGAAGTCGACTTCCGAGAATTTTTTTTACTTCCAGAAGTCGACTTTCGGTGATACATTTTGACTTTCGGAAGTTATTTTTGACTTCCGAAAATCGATTTTCGGTGATATATTTTGACTTGCGAAAGTCATATATTTTGATTTTCGAAAATCGACATAATTTTGAAGATATGGTGTCTGCAAATTTTCTTAAATGGTCAAAGGATTTTTTGGGAATTTAAAAAAAGTTTGGAGGTGTAGAAGAAATTTTGGAGGTGCAGGAAGAAAGACCCAAAAAGAACTTACAAGCAATTATGATATTTGATTGCCATTTAAATTCTTTTTCCGTCAAGTACTATCCAAGTTATACAACAAACTAGCCACAACCAAAGAATACAAAAACAATTGCAGGGGACGAATAAAAAGGGATGAGCAAAACTGCAGATAATACAATTATAAAGAAAAAACAGTGATTCAAGAAATAATTGAAGCAGTTTTATTGGAAGGCCTGCAATCACAAGTACACAGTTTTCTAGATCCTTCCACTACACGTTGAGATCTTCTTGTGTGAAGCTTGATGTTCACCAACTTCCCAGCCATCTGTAGCATCAAACATAGAGAAAAATTGTCAAATAGTTAAGAATTGTCAAGAGAATTATAGAAATCTAAGTTTGTACAACCAACCAACCAAATTGTACAAATTTTCTCATAATTTCTCTAAATTCTTATTTTTAACTTGTGTATGATATAATTATAACTTAAGACAAAGCCATTTAGGGTTTTTCTTCTTATTTTTCTCTTTTAGAAGTGCTTATGAAGAAATTTGTTCACACATACCCTAATAAAGTCTAGATAATGAAAGGCTATAGTCACAGCTTTAAAAGCAAAATAAAACTTCTAGAAAACAAAAGTCACAGCTAAGTGTGTCAATATTAAACCTTCACATATTCTGATCGCCACCTTTCTCTTACTGGTCATATTTCACTTCATTAATTATATGGCGTCCAGAAATAAACTCAAAAAACTACAGAACAAATGAACAAAAAGGCGTAATTGTGTTCTTTTTCAAAAACTAAACAAAACTACCCTGGAAGAAACCACTCGATGAGCAAGTTCAGGATTAAACCCAAGCTTAAGTTCATTATGTGAACAAAGAACCTAGAAAGAATAATAGGAACAGAAACTTATATAGCAAAACAAACAGTAGCAAACCATTTTCCAAACCAAGTCTTCAGGACCCAATGGCTGAGCTGGACTAGAATACAGGAAATGCTTTGAATACTGAAAAGAAAAAGGAAAACATCAATCAAACAAGCAAAAAAGGCAATGCACAAATCAATTTTAGAAAATGAAAATCAGTTAAATTAAATTCTACATGAAGGGAATTACAAACCTCGGCAAGATATTTTTGCATTTCTTTGATACGAGCAGGTTTAATGCCTTTCAAATAATCCAAAAGCCATCCTGGCTTTAGGGCATCATTGGAGGAAATGAACAATGCTATCTGCATACATGGAAAAAAAAAATAATGGCAGATTCCTATTAAAAAAAAAAATAACAAGTCATGAGGTTCTTAATGTAATCAAATACATGATATAAATGCATACATACACACCTTCCTGTAATCAAGTATTCCTTCAAAAGGAAGCTCCAGCTCATCACTTATTATAACTGGAATGCATCCACTAACAATAGCATCAAATAATCTAGCAGAGGATGGAGTGTCGCCGGCAGGGCTTAGGCAAAATAGAGACCTGACGATGTGCAAGGCAAGCAAATAAATACAACAAGATAAGTAACCAGAGTTCATTTATCCAAGTGGTGAACTTATATTACTTGCGCATGCCAATTTGTGCAGCTTCTTTTCCCCCCTCCCCAGCTGTTCCCTCCTCTATACTCACACCATCAGCCCCACTTAATTCAGCCACAAGCTTAGAGCGTATCTTTCCTCCCTGAAACAAGATCACAACGAAAGCAACTAAACTCAGAATATAAAAACATGCAGCCATGGAAGTGACCAAAAAATTTGAGAATGCTGCATACAGAAGTAGGGTAAATCATGATCCAACTTCCAGCTCAGACAGTATAATATTGAACAACTAGCAGTAAAAACCCATTAGCCAGTCACAGCTCTACCCCAAATGAAACAAGGCCTTCCTTATGTAATTAAGGAGTAAAGGACATATCACACATCCAACAATCACAATATACTTTTGTCAATATAAGCTCTTAAGGCTGATTTTAAACTAACAGTGAACAGAAATTATCGGGAAAGAAATCATCTATCATACATTGAATTTCCAAAGAAACAAAACCTTTTTTTCTTGACAAAAAAATTCAAACTATTTCTGGCGACAAGGGGAGCTTTTTCTGCATCACCATGATTCTGATTTTAGTTGCTTAAAGTCAGTTCTATAATGTTGACAAAACCATAAAAATATACTGATACTAGACATATGCAGATAGAACTTGTAAATCTTCCACCTGCCAGTCAATAAATTAACCAGGCATCGCACAATATGCTTACCGCATTTCTCTTGAGCCGGCCCCGAAAGAAAAGCAACATATTTCTTTTAGGATTTATCTCGGCCAAACACTTGGCATCACATAAATCAAGATTGGGAACATATGGAAGAATCAGGTCTTTCTCCAGAAAAACCTGTCCTGGCTTGTACCTGAAAGAGGAAAAAGATCACTGGATGCCACTTCCAACAAACAATAACATTGAATTCATAAAGTTGTGTGCAAGTTAGAAAAACTGACCAGTTCCCTGTGGAATCCATATCAGGCAACAACCATATTGCTTTCTTCACTTCTTTTCGAACAGACTTAAAAGACCAGGGATGATGCACAGGGATTATGTGATCTCTACCACCAGAGCGCTTCCATGCAGGTTGATCAGTGATCCACTTCAAAGCTTCCTACATCCACACCAACATCAGGCATAATTGTCCACATTGCACCAGCCATCAAAAACCAGAAAAACAAGGTTCTAGTATTGTTATCAGTCAAGGAATAAACTCTCATTTTCCTCCTGAAGTATTACCCTCTCTCCCAAATACTAATTCTTTAAGTAACATATTGTATATAATCTCCTATACATTGAAAAACCTTTCAAATTAGTTCTTAACCTGTTAGTAAAATTGAATAAACTTGTGGGCTATATATGGTTTTATTGTGTAGGAAGCAATAGTTGGAGAATCAAATTGGTGGTTAATGCATATAACTGAAAGAAGGTAACATAAAGTGAAGAAAAAAAAAATGAGAGCATTAGAAGAGCACTCACACCCTATAAAGGGCCTTGCATTGTTGTTTTTCCATGAGGAAGAAGCTGATAGTGGTGAAGAAGGGAACGTAAAACAAATCAGCCTCCTCCTGTCGGTGAACCCTGATGACACTGTTCAAGAGCCTCTTCGATTGGGGTGCGATGAGATCCGCCCAGAGCCAGTAATCAATGGAGTGCTGCATTCGCAATCACAACCAACCGACGCAATTTAACAGATCAACAAAACGGTGAGGGAATAAAGCGAGGAGAAACGGAAGGAACCTGTTCGATGAGACGGTGAACGGGACTTCCATTGGAGGTGAGATTGGAGGTTTCTTGGTAGGTTCTTTTGAAGAGCCAGAGCAAATCGTAGGTGAACTTTGGGGGCATGTCGTAGACGTAAACCCTAAGGGGAAGGGAGAGCGGGTAGTAAGGATCGGTGTACAGCCTGTCCATCTCGGAGCGATAAACGGCGTCGTCGAGCTTGTCGACGAGATCCTCTTGCCCGGCGCGCGCGGTGTCGTCGGCAACGGAGGATGGCGTGGCGGCGAGGAAGCGGTCGAGGGAGACGAGGAAGGAAGTTTCGGCATCGGGAACGCGGACATTGGTGGGAGGAAGAGAGGGAGAGCGGAGAGGAGAGAGAGAGAAGAGGATGAAGAGGAGAGAGAAAGCGAGAAGGAAGAGGAACAGAGTGGTTCGCGATTTGGATCGTGGAATGTACTTTCCGGCCATTGTTACGCTCGATCACTGCACGCAAAAATTTACAGACACAACATAACTCATGTATAACAACAACTTCAAGATAGAATCTTTCTCAAATTCTCCATACTTGTCTTAATGTTCTTTCATCAGTGTATGTCTAAATAGTATTTTAATTTTCATCTCTTTGTTTAGTTTTTACTTTGTAAAATATAGGTTAAATTATACTTTTAGTTCCAATTTTCGTAGTAAAATTTGAATTTGGTCCCTCAATTATTTTTTATCTGGTCCCTATTTTGGAAAATTTGACCCAATCAAGTCCTTTTCATTAGTGGTGGAGTAACGGTGTTAAATGGGGTGCCACGTGTCAGCTTATGGATTTTTTGAAATTTTTTGAAATTTTTTATTAATTTTTTTTTGAATTTTTATTTTATTTTTTATTAATTTTTTAAAAATTTTTAAAAAAATTAAAATTTTGTCACGTGTCAAGCTGACATCGTGCCACGTGGCAGTGACAGTGCCATGTGTCACTATTTGGGAGGTGTCATTTTCCCATTTTCAATTTGGTCCCTATATTTTATTTTTTGTCTCAATTTAGTCCCAATTTTTGTAAAAATTGTGCAATTTTGTCCCTCTCCAAATTTAAACCAAATTTAATTTTTATATAAATATGTACAAATATTTTTATCAAAATTGATATTTTAAGTAAATATTTTTAACAAGATTAAGTTTATTTTAATTTATATTTTACGTTAAACTTTATTTAAAATTGTTTTAAAATTGTTAATAGAAAATAATATTAATAAAAAAATTCATAAATTATATTGATATTTTATTATATTATACTTTAATATTATTTTTTATTTGAATTTATATTTTAAATAATTGCATATTTTTAAATGTGTAAAATTCAATAATTTCTATACAAATGTTTTAGTTAGTATAAAAATAACAATTATATAATTTAAGAAAAATTAACTAGTTTATGTAACAATAAAAAACAAATAAATTTAAAATTTGAAAACAATTTTAAGTAAAATTTAATGTGAAACAAATTTAAAGAAACTTGGTTTTATTGAAAATATATAATAAAAATATCAATTTGAATAAAAAAATCAAATTTAATAAAAATATTTGTATAACATTTTATAATTTTTGTTTCAATTTGGAGGGGGACAAAATTGCATAATTTTTACAAAAATTGGGACTAAATTGAGACAAAAAATAAAATACAGGGACCAAATTGAGAATGAGAAAATGACACCTCCCAAATAGTGACACGTGGCACTGTCACTACCACGTGGCACGATGTCAGCTTGACACGTGGCAAAATTTTAATTTTTTTAAAAATTTTAAAAAAATTAATAAAAAATAAAAAATAAAAAAATAAAATAAAAAATTCAAAAAATTCAGAAGCTGACACGTGTCACTCAATTTAACACCGTTACTCCACCACTAACGGAAAGGACTTGATTAGGTCAAATTTCCCAAAATAGGGACCAGATTGAGATAAAAAATAATTGAGGGACCAAATTCAAATTTTACTACGAAAATGGGGACTAAAAGTATAATTTAATCATTTTATAAAAATACAAAGCATATAACATGTTAAAAAATATAGAATAACTTTTTAAAAATACAAAGAATAGACTATGCAAAAATATGTAGAATATATTCATTATAAATACAAGTTGGTGTATGAATATATTGGTCTAATGTGTATTGTTAAATTCGTAAAATTTGTGCATCGACATGTTCATCTAATATCTAATGTTAGACTCGTCTAATCAGTACATGGTCAAACTCATCTAATGTGTGTGGACACACTCCTCTAATATGTATTGCAAGACATGTCTAATTAGAGAATGGATAGAGTTGTCTAATATGTATTATTAGACTCGTATAATATGTATACAAATAAAATCATTTGATTAGTGTATGGATAAACTCATATAATGTGTGTTGCAAGACTCATTTAATCCGTGTATGGACGGATTCACCTAATGTGTATTCTTAAACTCGTCTAATTAATGCATGAAATGACTTGTTTTAAGTTTTATACACAAAATACTTGTATAATTAGTGCATGTGGACTCATCTAATGTGTATTACTAAAGTCGTCTAATTAGTGTATGAATAGACTCGTCGATTCATCTAATTAGTGAATGGATATACTCGTCTAATGTGTATTAATAGACTCGCCAAATTTATGTATGAAAAAACTTGTTTAATGTATATTGCTAGACTCGTCTGATCAATACTCGACAACTCGTCTAATCAAAATATTTGTAAACTCATTTAATCAATGTATGGAATGACTAGTCAAATACCTTTTTGTTATGTTCTTAGTGTATAATCTCATCTAATGTGTATTGTTAGACTAATGTAATTTTTTTTTCTATACTCGTCTAATAAGTGTATGGAAAGTCTTGTCTGATGTGTATTTCTAAACTCATCTAATCAATGCATCGACAAACTATTGTTAGACTTGTCTCATAAGTATATGGACACACACGGATACCCACGGGTACCCGTGACTTTTTACAAAAAGAAAATCTTAATATTTAACAACAACTTCTAATCATAATTTCAAATAAAAATACAATGCATAACTTTTATAAATTTCAAACAAAGTGCAAATAACTGATTTAAACATGATAATTTACAAATAAATAGAGATTTTTTAAAACCAATTCATAAAAAAATAACCCATTCAAAATCAATGTATTAATGTTTTAATCATTTTTTTTTTAATTTAAATTATAGTATAGTGGGTACGGATACTATGATACCCGTACCCGTCTCGTTAACATGCGGGTATAAAAAATACTCATACCCGTTACTTGCGGGTATCCATTTTTAATATCCATTTCTTACCCATTGCGGGTTTTATCTGCAGATACCCACGGGTACGGATTTTTTTGACATCCCTAGTGAGTACTGGTATAGCTCCTAGCGATGGTGTTCGAACTGTCAGGCGATAGCTACAATTTCAAGTGGTTATGTTGACGTGTGGCGCTTGGCGGTGGAGGTGGTTCTACCAGGCGATATCTGCAGAGGTAGTATGTGGTAATACGTTCGGCGCCTACCGAAAAATAGGCACCGCTAGGCGGTCTGCAACTGACTCTCACTTGGCGGTTGTGGAGCAGCGCTAAGCGATAATGCAGGGGCAGAATGTTTATATGCTTTAGATGTGCATGGTCTACAAGGCTTTGGGTGATACCTTAAAGATTAACTTACTGGAGTGTTCCTTGAGTTGTGGCTCGAAATGGTATCCCTTGAGTTGTGGCTCGGGATAGAGGGTAAACACGTGGTATTCCTTGAGTTGTGACTCAGATTGGCGAGTGTTGCTGGTGTGAGTGTGCGTGTTGTGGCTCATATGGAGGGTCTCCACTCGATTGAGTAATCATAGGTTGTGGTCAGTGATATTGGAAACTCCACTTGGCATTATAAAGTGTGATCCGTAGCAGTTTTCCCACACGTGTTCCATAAGTTGTGGCTTGTAGGTGTAGCAACAAAGGGTATCTTAAGGTTACCATCCAAAGATATAGAGCATGAATAACATGTTGGTGGTCATGTGGTATGGAATCATAGGATAGCATTCCATTGATGAGCGTATGCATATATATATATATATATATATATATATATATATATATATATATTCGAATTGTGTATATGTTTATCTGTTAGCTCACCCTATTTGCTTGTGTTTGGCGATGATTGTGTAATGTGTTACACGAGAGTAAATGATGTTACATGTCGTGTTGGTGAGGCATAGAGCCGGAGAAAGACTAGCTTGGGAGAACTATTCTATGGCATGTTTATGATTTTACTTTTATGTATTGGAGAATAGTATTTTTGTTGGTTTCTGAATTGTAATAATGACTATTGGTACTTTATATTTATGAACGCATTTAATAAAAGTTTTCATTTTCTCTCATTTTTGGGAAAAGGAAGTTAAATTAATGTGTTTACATTATTTATTTTATTTTATTTATCTAAAATTAGTAATATCCGACCGGGATGTTACAATGTGCACTATTAGATTCGTCTAATCATTGTATGTTGAGACTCGTCTAATGTGTATTGCCAAACTAGTATAATTAATGTATGAACAGACTCATTTAATGTATATTGCAAGATTAATCTAATTAGTGAATGAACATACTCGTCTAATGTGTATTAATAGACTCATCAAATTTATGTATGAAAAAGCTTGTGTATATTGTTAGACTCGTCTAATCAATATATGGATTACTCGTCTAATGTGTATTGTTAGACTTGGTTTGATCAATTCATTGACAACTCATCTAATCAAAGTATTTGTAAACTCATCCAATCAATGTATGGAATGACTCGTTTAATATCTTGTTGTTATAATCTTCTAATTAGTGTATCCATGGTCTCATCTAATGTGTATTGTTAGACTCGTGTAATATTTTTTGCTATACTCGTCTAAAAAGTATATGGAAAGACTTATCTAATGTGTATTCCTAGACTTGTTTAATCAATGCATCGACAAACTCTTCTAATATGTATTGCTAAACTTGTCTCGTAAGTATATGGACACACTCGTATAATGTATATATTGCTAAACTTGTTTAGTTAGTGTATGTTCAAACCCGTCTAATGTGTATTGCAAGACTTGTTAATCAATGACGGGACAAACTAGTCTAATGTGTATTATTAAATTTGTCTAATATGTGTATGTAAAAACTTATCTAATGTATTTTGCTAAACTCATCTTGTTAGTGTATGAACAAACTAGTTTAGTATTTGTTGATAGACTCGTCTTACTAGTGTATGGATAGATTTGTCTAATGAGTATTCTTAGACTCATCTAATGAATTTTGTTAAACTCGTTTAACTATGGTTTAGACAAAATTATCTAATTAGTGTTTATTCATACTTGTCTAATTATTTAAAATCCTATATCGAGTTTTATGTACATATCATTAATGTTATTTTTTATTAGATAAAATTAATTTATTTTTTTATATACTATAAAGAAGAAGAATATTTAATAATAAGAATATTTATATTATTATTCAATATAAAAATGATAAATATAATTTTTTATTGATAAATGTTTTAAGACAAAATTATTTCATCACATTTATTTTTATACTTTATTATCAATAAACATGTATTATTTTTTAAATATTATTATCTTAAGAAATAAAAATAAAATAGACTTTTTCAAATTTAATTTTATAAATGATTAAGTAATTATATAGTAATATATAAAAAAATTAATAATTTAAAAATAAGTATTTTTTTAACATAATAAATATGTTTAAAATATGTTAGAAAAAACTTGTATTAATCGTTAAAGCGTGCGTGGGTGAGGACACACATTAAAAGAACTATTTATTTATGACTAAAACGTATTTGAGGACACGATTAAAAGAACTAATTATTTTTTTATTTTAAAAATCAACTAATTTTTAAAATAATTTTCAAGAATGCCTATTATAGTTTAAGTATGACATTGTATTGTTAATAGATATATATAATTTTTTTAAATAATAGTATTTTAAGAAATAAAAATAATATATTTTTCTAATTTTAGTTTTATGAAATGAGCAAGTAATTAGAAATCATAAAAGAATAAAATAAATACTATAGAAAATAATTAATATTTTAATATAAATTATTCTTTAATAAATTATTAAATGAGCAAGTACTTAAAAATTATAAAAGGATAAAATTAAGAATAAAAAAATACTACAGCACAATGAAGTTTATATTTTAGTTATGAAGTTTATATTTTAATAATAAATATATTGAAAGTACATTGAAATTTTTTAGTGATAATTAAAAGTATTCGGATACTTATTAAAGAAATAACTATTTGCACCGGCGGAACATGGTAATGACATAGCGGAGTCATGGAACATGGTAATGATACAGGGGAGCTACGGCTCCCCCAAAAAATTTTTATTTTAATTTTTATATATGTTAAATATATTTTTTAAAATTATATTTATATATTATTATTTTATTTATATTAAATTTAGTAAAAATGTTATTGTATTATCTATTTTATTTATATATTAAAATTTATATGTATTTATTATTTAAAAAATAAAATAAAAATTAACTTAATAGACATTGGTTAATAAAAGAGAGTAGGGTTCTATCACTAGTTATAAGATTATTTTATCATAAATGATTAAAAAAGAATGAGAGTAAAAAAAAAAGTAAAGAAATAAATTAGGAAACAAAAGATTTCAAAACACACAATATATTGTTAGTATCTTATTATAATTTATGATTATCCTATTATAATGTTTTTTTCAAATTAAACATTTCCCAAATTAGTATGTCTAATTATGAAGGGATTCTTTTATAAAATTGACACGAACTCTAATTATGTATTTCCCGAAATCAGTATAACCTAAATTATGAAATTTAAAAATTTTGTGTTTTTCACTGTCTATAGTAAAATTTGTAAAATTTTATAGATATATCTTGGACTGCATTATGAATTCTTCTGCACATAATGAATTAGTTGAATAACTTTAAATTGGAGTAGAATTTAGAATGCCACTATTACGTTAATTTAATGAATTAAAAATATTATAAATTGAAAAATACATATGAGAATCACTTTATGAAAATAATTTAAAGAAAGAAAATGAAAAGTTTCTTTATTTAATTAGAAAAAATAATTTATATAAAGAAAATTAATTTGGTACCCCTAAAGTTTTTTTTCAAGTTCCGTCACTGACTATTTGTTTATTTTAAAAATAAATAAATTTTTAAAATAATTTTACGAATGCATATCATGGATTCAATTAATTAACAAAACAATTCAAACTTTATACATGATTAACGTTTTGAATATTGATATAAAAAAATTAAATTTTAGAAAATAATAGTTCTATTTAAGAGCTAAGATAATAATTTATTAGATATTAAATCAAATGGATAAAAAAGTAAAATAACATTTTAAAGAAAAAAAATTCATATGATAATGTAAATCATAAAAAGATAAAATTAAAAATGAAAAAAAAAGTATAAAAATTTATAATTGAAATATAAGATATTTTTTAATAATTTATAAAATGACCAATCAATTATAAGTTATAAAATGATAAAATTAAGAACAAGAAAAATAGTATAGACAAATTAGATTAAAAATAAAATAAATGGATAAAAAGTAAAATAAATTATAAAATAAATGTATAAAAGAGTAAAATAAATTCTATGCACGTAGTAGGAAAATAAAGATAATTAAATAAAATTTAAAAAGAAAATAAAAAGATAAAAGAGTAAAGTAGTTTTCAGACATAAGTAAGAACAAAATAAATATAAATAAAAAAGAAATTAAAAATATCAAATAACTAAAAAAATCAACTTTTAGGACATTTGTCAACAAAATAAAATGGATAATAAACACATTTATCAATAAAATAAAATGGGTAATAAAGTAAATTTCCTAATATTTTTTTTCATATATTATAATAGACCTGCACATTTTTTATATATGCATTATATTATATCATGGATATTATTATTATTATTATTGGAATCACATAACAAATATGTTTTATGGTCAATGCATTCAGAAAAAGTAACAATTAGCTTATGCAATAGTTGTTAATAGCAATTTGTACCTAATCCCATGACTTTTGCTTTGACCTAGTCAACTTTTGAATCTATTTTATTAAAATATTTGTTGTTTATGTGAAATCAATACATAGATTCTAAAAATCAATAGATTAAAAGTTCATCAGGTCAATTCTCTGTGCATGGAATTTGGTTAAGTGAAATCAACATAGATTTGAAAAATCAATAGATTAAAAATTGTAAAATTGAACTTCCTATATCCAGATACAGTTTATGCGAAATCAACACATAAAATAGTAAAATCAATAGATTAAAGGATGTGTCATATTATGTTTTCTACATACAGTGGCATCTTAAGTTAAATCAATGCATAGATTTATATAATCAAGAGGCTAACTATGATAGTTTACATTTCATGCACACATAAGCTTATTTAAATGAAATCAATACATGGATTAATAAGATTAACATGCTAAAAACACATCAGCTTACATTTTTCATATCCAATATGCCTAGTTCAGTTCTTAGCTTGTTAAATCTATCTCGAGCTAATAGTTTTGTGAACAAATCAGCCAATTTATTTTCAGTTTAAGAACCTTAATTTCACAATCACCTTTTTGAATATGATCTCTAATGAAGTGATGTCTTATCTCAATATGGTTGGTTTTAAAGTGTTGTGCTGGATTCTTAGTTAGATTGATTGTAGTAGTGTTAGCACAATACAAGGGTACCATTACCAAGAGTTGATATTTTAGCCAAATGATTTGAGCACAACCATGACCAGTTGCTATGTATTAGACCTCAACTATGGAGAGTGCCACACAGGCTTGCTTCTTGCTATTCCATGATATCAAGCTTGAGCTTAGTAGGTGACATGTTCCATTTGTGCTTTCCTATCCAATTTTCATCCAACATAGTCAGAATTTGAAAAACCCCTAAGAATTATCTTGGAATCACTTGGATACTATAATCCAACATTGATTGTCCTTTTTAGATACTTGAGAATCTTCTTTATAGCTTTGTAATGAGACTCCTTTGGATTGGATTGAAATCTTGCACACAAGCACACACTAAACTGAATATTTGGCCTACTAGTTGTTAGCTAGAGCAAAGAACCAATCAACCTTCGATATTTGGTTGAGTCAACTTAATGCCCAACCTCATTTGAAACCATGATACAATTTGTAGCAATTGGAGTGACAAGTTCTTTGCAAATCTCCATTTCAAACTTTTTCAGTAGATCAAAACAGTATTTTGATTGGCTTAAAAATGTTCCTTGCTTGAGTTGCTTGACTAGCAGTGCTAGAAAGTAGGTTAGCTCACTTATCATAGACATTTCAAATTCACCGTGCATACCTATAACAAATTCTTCACACATAGAGTTATTATTTGAGCCAAAGATTATACCATCAACATATATTGAACTAGTATAACATCACTTGCATGTTTTCTAATGAATAGTGTTTTATCAACACCACCTCTAGCATAACCTTTTGATAAAAGAAAGTTGCTTAGTCTTTCATACCACTGTCGTGGTGCTTGTCTCAAACCATACAAGACCTTTTTCAATTTGAAAATATGATTACGATAGAGGTGATCTTAAAAACTAGGAGGTTGTGATACATACACTTCTTCATTTAAGAAACCATTCAATAATGCACTTTTCACATCCATTTGAGACAATTTAAAGTTACACATGGAAACATATGCCAATAGTAATCTCACGGCTTCTAGCCTTGCTACATGTGCATATGTTTCATCAAAATCAATGTCTTCTTCTTGATTGTACCCTTAGCCTAGCCTTGTTTCTAACTATGTTACCATCTTCATCCATCTTATTTCTAAACACCCATTTAGTACCAATTACATTCATTTCATCACTTCTAGGAACTAGAGACCACACATAATTTCTTGTGAATTGATTTAGTTCATCTTGCATAGCAATAACCCAATTACTATCATTCACATTCTTTGGTTCAATTTGAGACACAAATGCAACATGTTCATAGTAAGACTGCGTCTAGTGGATACTCCCTAATTAATATCACCAATGATGTTTGTTCCTGCAGAGAACAAATAAGATGAGCTAGGCACAAGTGTCACCTTACCATGTAGTCTGCTATCTCTTCAGTTGGCCTCTCCCCGGTTGATACATGTCAGCTTGAACCCAGGAGGGGTTACCTGCAGAAGAGTCTCCGAAGCTCAAGTAAGTCAAAGCTCTCAGAGAGTCAAATCAGTGATTAATGAATGCGTACCTTTAATTACTGGGGTCCATGCGTATTTATAGAGCATTAATGATGTCTGATTATCTCATGGGCCAGGCCTTGACTTGGGCTCTAACTTGGGCTATGAGTGGGCCTGGGCCCTAACCCAGGCCCTTAAGACCTATTGAACGCGGGGGCTTCTATTTCACTAAGTTTATAGGAGTTCTCGGCCTGGGCTTTAATCTTATCGGGTTTGCTGGAGTAGCCGACCTCGACCGGCTACCTTGACGATGTGTGTAGGTTATAACCGATATAAGTTAGGCTGACTCAGCCTAGGCTGAATGCTTGACCGCCTTGGTGCATGTATTGTTTACTTATTTGGTCAAGTCAGGCTAGGTGTGGTACACCAGTCCCCCAGCCTTGTCCGATGGGAGTTGTCGGTCAAGGGTGATATGTGTTGGTTGTGTTGGTATGCTAACGGAACCGGTTAGGTGTGGTACACCAGTCCTCCAGCCTTTAAGTGTGATGAACAGTGTTAAGGCTAAAAAGTGGTAACCGTCAGAAGGTAGGTGAAGGGTGACAGGGGTCCAATCAAGAAATTTTGGCGTCGTCGTTTTTCAAAAGTTGTATCTTTCGCAATGATGGTGTCGATTAGTTTGGGGTTTTATTTTGGCGGGAAGAGTTATCGTCGTTTGGGGCCCTGGGCTATAAATATGGGTTTGAAAATGGGTTAAGGGTTACTTGTTTCATTTGCGAGAGTTCTGAATTCGGAGATCTTGTGCGCGTCATACTGTCCGACTAGTTCCCAAAATCAATCGACATCTTCCCGTAAAAACGAAACCAGGTATGTCTAGTAGTGATAGCATGTCTACGTCTAGTAGTAGTGAGAGTACCGAGTCGAAGAGGAGTAAAGATAGGCGACTTGATGACGAGGGTATGAGTTCTGGGGTTGTTGCAAGTGGGATGCCAATGGAGGTTGTGAGGGAGGTTCGAGAGGATCCCCCCGAAAAGTTGGAGGAGAGCAACTGGCCGGCGAAAGGCGGCTACGGGTGGGCGGCTGTTGATGTTCGTGATCAATCGTCTTTGTTCAGGTGGTCTCGTCTACTGAACTCTTGGTTAAAATGCACATCTGTTATCTCCAAGGGTGTCAGTGGGGACATTGTTTCTCTGGAGAGGGTTAGTGCTATCGACCGGGTATGCCACGGACAGGAGGGGGCTACCGAAAGGTTTTCTACATGTATATGTGCCACTTCTCTCAACTTCATGTGCGATTGCCGCTAGACGATTTTACTATGGGCGTATTGCGGGCGTTGAATGTGGCACCTACACAGCTACATCCGAACAGTTGGACCTATTTGCAGGCTTTCCGCATTTTGTGCCAGTCCTTATACTTGGAGCCCACTCCTTACGCTTTCTTGTATTTTTACGACACCAGACCTCGACGGCCGGCTACTTGGCTATCCTTGATAAGTCACCCTAGCATCAGCAGACTGGATGCCTTCTCCCAGTCTTTCAAGCATTTCAAGGATGGGTACTTCAAGGTCATCGTCAAGGAAGGAGGCAAAGCTCACTTTTTGAATGCGAATGGTAGTACCAAGTTTCCCTTTAGTTGGACCAGCAATCCTTCCCAGTATAAAGACATGGGAATTGAGGAGTTGTCGGCTGGTGATAAGGAGGTGGTGGGGATGTTGTTGAAGTTTGTCGATAAGTTGCCCACTAAGGGCCTAGTTAGGGTTTATAATTCGGTGCACCCGATAATAGATATCGAAGGTATCTGTTTATTACTTAAGCTGTGTTAATAATGCTAAATTGTTTTGATCCGAGTTGTGATGTGTTATTGTAGGGCATATGGCGCAGTCTGGAAAGAAGAATCTGGCACTTTTTCAGACGTTGAGGAAAGAAATGGCCGCTAAGGCCAAGGCGGCTGGGAAGACTGATGTTCCCAACTTACAAGAATCGGTGGTGGAGGTGCACGTCCACGGCGGGACAAAGAGGAAGGCTGAGCTTCCGCCTCGACCTGGGAAGGGAAAAGATGTGAAGAAAGTAAGGGCGGCCCTGCTTGGAACGGGGTTGGCTAGCGGGGCGGGGTCGGCTAGTGGGGAGAAGGGGCCGGAAGCTGGGTTGATCGAGTTGCCGGAGATATCTGTGAGGAAGGATATCTCGATTACCCTCCCGGATACCATCGTAAACTCTATTGACAACATGGATGCGGAGCACATTGTGAGAACAATGGTGGAATTTAGGAGCAAGGCTTTAGTTTTGAGCCGGCGTGTGGGGTCGCTTTATAGGAGGGAAGTGAAGGAGGGTGGTCGGGAAAAAGTGGAGGAGTTGCAGGGGAAGGTGGATAAGCTGGAGGAGGAAAAGGCTGCGTTAGAGAAGGCTAAGGAAAGTTGGTAAGTGGAGAGGAAAAGGTTGGCAACATGGAGGGTTCGTTGCTTGGATTCTGAAGAAAAGTTGAATAAACGGATAGGGGAATTGGAAGAGGATTATGATGACTTGAAGGACAAGTATGATGAAGCTGTTGGTGAGCTTGATGATCTGAAGAACAGCATTATTCAGGAGCACATCAATGGTTTTGAGAAGGGATTGCGACAGGCGGCCTTCTTCCATCAAGATGTGGACGTCACAGATTCAAAGTTCGATGTGTATAAGGACGTTGTTGACGGAAAGTTGGTGAAGGAGGACGAGAGCAGTGCAGATGAGGAGGCAGAGGAGAAGGCAGTAGAGGGGGAGAAAAGAGCGGGCGATGCCGAGGAGGTGGCACCTAATGCAGCAAAATAGGATCTCGGTTTTAAATGATTCGAGAAAATTATTTGAGCCTATGTCTGTAATATTTGGTACATTATGTTACCTCCGTACATTCTTGCACTTATGTTTAAATGTGATTAAGGTTTTGTATGTTATTGTGTATGTCGGGTTTTGATGATATGTGGTATATGTGTGTTTCAATCGATTGTATGTTAGGGGTGTTCGACCCAGGCAGCTTACTTGTGGTAAGGGTGGAGAACTTAAACGAATTAATCACAAGTTAAGGGTGTTCAACCCAGGCCGCTTACTTGTGGTAAGGGTGGGGAACTTAAACGAATTAAGCACAAGTTAAGGGTGTTCGAC
>Ga0209389_1001362_pt1 | contig 17099 bp, 24 predicted proteins | sample CowpearedBW_FD_187526 | JGI IMG/M metagenome (GOLD analysis project Ga0209389, IMG submission 187526) | Root nodule microbial communities of legume samples collected from California, USA - Cow pea red BW (SPAdes) (version 2) | ecosystem: Host-associated > Plants > Roots > Nodule | place: USA...
TATATATATTTGTTGTGAATGTAGATACTTCCAAGGAGAAAATACTACATTGAGTGGTTTTAGGATGTATATTGAATGAGGACTACTAAAATGAGGTTAACCTAACTCTACTGATATTGGATTCATATAAAGGAAGATATTATGTGGTCAAAGTTGATGGATGTTTCTATGAAAAGAAAAAAGAGAACAACTTTTCTATGTGTTTTTTTTGTATCATTACCAAGAGAAAAAGTCCTTATTTATATATACAAAAAGGTAGTTTAAGGGATACAACTTAAGGGTTACAATAGTTAATGCAAACAATTTAAATAACATTAATAGTAATCAATCATGAGTGACGATTAGCAAGTCAATGAATATCCATCAATTTCATAACACTTCCTTTTAGGTGTCCATTGATTAGAGAATGTACCTCGTTAGTATCTTACTAGGAAAAACACTTTGCGATAAAAATCTAGTGGAGGAAAAATAATACATAAATCTAGTGGAGGAAAAATAATACATCTTTTTTATTCTTCGATATAATATTATTCATCACATCTTCTATTTCCCCCCTCATGTAACTTACATCATTAAGATTACATAGTCCAATCTTGTGAACCAATTACTCCAAGGTTCTCCTTAGCAAAGACTTTATAACTAAATATGCCAGATTTTCACATGAAAGAATCTTTTAGATCTCTATATCACCATTTCTTTGAAGATCATGAGTGAATTTTTTTTTTGAAGAATATGTTTTGTTTTGTTACCTTTAATATATCGTTCTTTCAATTGAGAAATATATGCACTATTGTCTTCATATATGGTTGTTGATTCCATATTTTTCGATGATAGATCCTAATTTTGTCGCACATGTTGAATTATAGACCTTAACTAAACACTTTCACGACTTACCTCATGTAATGCTAACATTTCTGCATGACTTAACGATGTAGTTGTTATGGTTTGTTTCATAGACCACCATGAATTTGTTATGCCACCGCATGTGAACAAATATCCTATTTCTGATCGACCATTGTGAGGATCTGATAAATAACCTGCATCTGAATAACCCATTATATATGATTTTGAATCATTTTGATAAAATAAGCCCATGTTAATAGTGCCCTTAAGATAACAAAGTATATGTTTTATTCCAGACCAATGTCTTGTAGGCTAACAAATTTATAGCAAATTCTATATCAGGTCAAGTATAATTGGCAAGACATATTAATGCTCCTATAGCACTAAGATATGGTACTTCTGGACCAAAAAGTTCTTCATCCTATCCTTAAGGTCTAAAAGGGTCTTTATCAACATCTAACGACCTTACAACCATTGAAGTACATAATGAATGTGACTTGTCTATATAGAACCTTTTAAGTACCTTCATTATAGAAGCTTCTTGATGTACAAAAACACCTTTATTTAAATACATAATTTGTAATCCCAAAAAAAACTTTGACCTTCTCAAATCCTTCTTCTTAAACTCTTTCTTTAAGTAATCAATTCCTTTTGTGAACTCATTAGGAGTTCCAACGATGTTTATGTCATCTACAAAAGCAACAATAATGGAAAATTCATTTTCTAATATTTTCATATAAATAGAAAGACTAATATGATCATTTCTATACCCTTCTTTTAACAAGTACTCACTAAGACAGTTATACCACACACGTCCCAATTGCTTTAATCAAATAAAGGGACTTATTCCGTTTTGTGAATAATCCTCTTTAGAATTTTTCTTGTTGGGCAAATTAAATCCTTTAAGGTTTTAATATAAATATCATTCTCAAGAGAATCGTACAAATAGACTGTAACATAATCCATTAGATGTAAATGCAAACTTTCTTGTGCAACTAGGATAATCAACTAGTGAATATGTTTCTTCATGTATCAATACCAGGTTTTTGTGAAAAATCTTGAGCAACTAACTATGTTTTGTATTTAACAATTTCATCATTCTTATTTTGTTTTTGTGCAAAAATCGATTTGTACCCAATGGGTTTTACACCCTCATGTTGCAAATTATATGTCCAAAGACCTTTCGTTTAACAAACAAATCTAATTATGCTTCTGTTGCATCTTTTCATTTTGACTAATCATTTCTTTGTCGACAATCTTCAATGATCATTTGTTCTTGATTCTTATTGTCACTCATAATGTAACATCCTAGTCAGATATTACTAATTTAAATAAAATAAAATAGGAAGTAAATACAAAATTGCATTAATAATAACTCCTCTTCCCAAAATGCAGGAAAACTAAGTCATTTATTACATCGCCAAAGATTCAAAATCCAAAAAAAATAAAATAAATGCCAACTACAAGTTCCAAGTATGTATAAATAAAGGTTTACAAAATCATTAAAATCCATAAAATCATAAAACTCCATGAAAAGCTTTCCCATGCTAACCCCTCACCGGCACTATGCCTCACCAGCACCACTTGTAACATCATCTACTCCCATGTAAAGAATTACACGATCATCGCCAAACACAAGTAGATAAGGTGAGCTAACAGATAAACATATTGACAATTCAAATATATATGCATACACCCATTAAAGGAACTCTATCCTTTGATTGAATACCACATGGCCAACACCATGTTATTCATGTTCTATATCTTTAAATGATAACCTCAAGAATACCCTTTGCTGCCACCACCTACAAGCCACAACTTGTAGAACACGTGAGGGAAAACATGCTACGAACCATACTCTACAATGCTAGGTGGAGTTCCCAATACGAACCATAGTTCGTACTCTTGACACTAAATTAGCAGGTCACTAGCCACAACCTATGATTGCTCAATCGAGTGGATGTAAGACCTGTGAAATTTAAATAAGTAAATAAATAAATATGGGTAGTGGAACTTTTATGGCATTTAATGTTAAGATTTATGACGTGGAAAAATATTAACTCAAATGGTTGAGAGTACTTAGTTAGATTGAGAGGACTTGGGTTCAAATCCTATGCATGCCATTTAGGTGTTATTTTAATCATGTAATTTTAATAATATGTTGAGCGTGAAGAGGTATAATATAATCTTATATTTATAGAAATTATCAAGAAACATGAATTGGATTGATGGTTGTGGGTGTGCTTGGTAATTGGCATGAGTATGGGTTCAAACCTTGGTAGATCCAAATTAAACTTTCCTTTTTGCCAAAATTTCTTTTGACATGAATGTGAAAGGATAGATGAAACCCTAGCCACCTTAGAGAGGCAGCCAAGAGGGCTGAAAAAACAAACCATAATGTATCTTGAATAGCAATTAACACAACCTTAATGCTATTTTTCGTTTTTGGATCAATGATGGTTAATTAAGTGAAATTAGAGTGGGAGAGAGAAGAGAAAGAAAGGAAAAAGTATATGGCAGCCTAGGGAAAACATCTGGAATTGTTTTGAGAGCATAAGAGTTGCGTTCAGAGAGGATTGAAGGCTGTTGCAGAAGCTGTTAAAAGAAACCATTGTTGATCAAGAAGAACATTAAAATTTCCAAGTGAGCAAGAATTATCCAGGTTAGGGGAGCTTTATCACGATAATTTTATGTTTTGATTGACTGTATAACATATATAACTTGATGATGCATGATTCCCCTTTACCACGTTTAAATTTCGCAGGTGCAGGAAGAATGTTGGGGTTCCTAGAACAGCAGGAATCGCCTGGCGGCACCTTGGTTGCCGCCAGGCGCCATACCAAGGATGCATGGTGTTCTGATTCACAAAACGCTATTTTTCGTATTTTCATGGAACATGAACCGCCTGGCACTGGTTTTATACCGCCAAGCGCCAGGTTCCTGATTTCTGGGTGTTAGGCGCCATTATTTTTCTAGTTTGTGCATTTTTCGTAAAACTTCATTTTTCGGTTCGTTAACCGTCCGATTTAGGTGAAATTTTGACAGGTGGTCTATAACATGTAGTTCTTCACTTTCAACTGTGGAAATTTGATTTGGGGGTCAGTAGCTAGAGATATAAATTACTCAATATTGCTGATTTTGGAGTCTTTAAAATACATGAATAAGCTCTTGATAATTTCAAGTAACTTCTAATGAAGCATGATGGGGCTATGTGGTAAGTCTCTATCAATTTGAATGTTCCTTTGGGTTAGTCACATGTGGAGAATTGGTTATGGGTGAATGCATGTGTGAGAATATTAATTTGTATTGGTGCATAGGATCATGTGCTTAAATTGTTAGAATGCTGCTGCTTATATTTTTTTGAGCATGCGTTATTCGTAAGTTAGAATTGAATGCTAGCATGGATTTAAAAGGGGAATATATATATGAAATGTGAATGGATTGATTTTACTTTGTTCCGGGTGCTTAAAAACCAGTACTGCGCAAGTACTAGTGTAGCGCTTAGCGGTGGTGTTTGACCGCCAAGCGAGAGCTACAAAACTAGTAGAGAATTGAAACGTGTAGCGCTTAGTAATAAGGGTTGTCCTTCTAGACAATACTTGTAGAAAAAGTAGCATCAGAGGCGCTTGGCGCCTGACGACATGTGTCCCCTGCCAGGCGGTCTAGAAGCCTTTTGCGCGTGGCGACTCATGTGGAGCGCGAGGCTATTTTTGAGGAAGCAGACATTGTGTTTTGCTTGCTTTGGATGTGCGTGGTCTACGAGGCTTTGGGCGATATCTCAAGGGTTAGATGCTGGAGTATTCCTAGAGTTATGGCTCAGGATGGAGGGTAATACGGCATTCTTTAAGTTGTGGCTCGGAATAACGAGTGTTCCCTCATGTGTTCTACAAGTGGTGACTTGTAGGTTGGAAAACAACGATAGCTTGAGATTATCAACCAAAGACGTAGAACATGGATTACATGGTGGTGGCCATGTGTGATGAGACCAAAGGATGAAGTTCCTTTAATGTGTGTGTTTTGTTATATAAATTGTTGCATATGTTTATATTCCTTTAGCTCACCCTATATGCGTGTGTTTGGCGATGATCGTGTATGCGGTACACAGGAGCAGATGACGTTGCAGATGGTTCTGATGGAGCGTAGATCCGGAGCGTGGGCTAGTTGGGAAACTTTGTGGCAGTGTTTCATCATATTTTTATGAGTTTTAAGGATTTCTTGTAATCATTATAATTATAGAACTTGGCTTTATAATGAGGTCGATTTTGATAATGTATTGTGTTATAAAAATTGGATTGGAGTTAGTTTTATCAGTGTAATAAAGTTTTAAATTCTCGCAGTTTTGGGAAAATGATTTATAATAAATGAAGTATTATTATTACATTTTTATTTTATTATTTAAAATCTGTAATATCCGAGCGGGATGTTATAGTGGAGACCCTCCGTATGAGTCACAACTCACACACTCACACCGACAACACACACCATTCCGAGCCACAACTCAAGGAATGGTCCAGTAAGTCCATCTTTAAGGTATCACTGAAAGCCTTGCAGACCACGCACATCCAAATCATACAAACCTATGCGCCTGCATTATTGCCTAGTGCTGCTCCAAAGTCGCTAGGCGAAAATTAGTTGCAGACCGCTTGGCGGAAGCCACAAGTCGCCAAGCGCTATGCACTACAATACTCACTGTCTTCCAGCTATCGCCTAGCGGGTTTGCTCCCGTCGCTAGGAGATACGCGCTCCAGACCTCATTGCTTTTGTAGCTATCACTTGGTGGTCCAAGCCTCGTCACCAATCGCTACACCAATACAATGAGTTGTACTGATTTTTCACAGCATGTGTAAGACCCGTGAAATTTAATTAATTAAATAAATAAATAATTAATAAATGCGGGTAGTGGGAATCTTGATGACATTAAATGTTAAGTGGTATGGTGTGGAAAAGTACTAGCTCAAATGGTTGAAAATACTTGGTTATGTGTGAGGACTTAGGTTCAAGTCCTATGTATGTCATTTATGTGTTTTTTAATTATATTGTTTTAATCATGTGATGGATCATGATGAGTGATCACTTAAGCTTAGGATTGTATGAATTGGTATGAAACATAAATTGGGTGAATTGGTTGTACATTGGTTTGATGATTGGAGGGTTGTGTGTTCAAACCTTGATAGACATGAATTAAACTTTATTTTTGCCAAACTTACCTTTGGGAATGAATGTGAAAAGGAAAGGAAAAACCTAGATGGCCAAGGGGCAACCCAAAAGGGCTGAAAAACAGTACATTAAGATCCATTGAATAACCATTACCCCAACATTTAACTATTTTTCGTTTTGGCCAATTAACCCTAATTAGAGTACAACTAAAGAGGCAATTTAGGGGTGAGAGAAGGGGGGTTAAGGGCTGAAATCCGTCTGCACTTTGAAGAGGAAAATTCAGAAAGAAATTGGAGAGTGTGCTGTGAGGTTTGAGTGCAACAAAAGGTTAAATTGGGAGAAAGCTTGAGGCAAGTCATTGGTGATCAAAGGAACAGTCAAACTTGCCAAACTTTAAGAAAGGGTTCCAGGTTAGGGGAAACTAAATTCGTCTTTGTATTTTTGTGGCTGATGTATGATGTGTGCAAAGATTCTGTGTATGATTATATTAAAAAATGTATGAATACCTTGTGCTATGTTGTGTGATTGTGTTCTTAAGCCGTTGGGTGTGTGAACCAATATTGAAGGAAAAGAATTACGGCTGTTTGCGATTTTTTAGTATTTTCTGAGTTGAAATCATGCCTGAGAGATTTGCTAGCCATTATAGACTGCTTGGTAATGATTGAGTCGTGTTTTGGTATGGTTTTGATGGTTTGCATGAGTGAAGAGGGGAAAGTCTTTGCAATTTTGGCCTAAGCGAGTCACTCTTGCCTAAGTGAAAATCGCAGAAACTCGTCCCTGGTTTTGGTCCGAGCGTCTCGCTCAGGCGACCAAATTTAGTGTTGAGCGACACGTTATCTCGCTGAGGCGAGAATGGCTCGCCCAGGCGAGCTTGCGAGGAAACTTAGCACGCTTTCTACTTGAATCCTCGTCCAAGCGAGGGATTGGTTGTTTGGGCGAAAAAAGGTTTCGCTCAGGTGGGAAGGTCTCGTCTAAGCGAGAGCTCGCAGAGAAACACTGTAACTCATTCACTCAGGTGAGGGAGTCTAGCTTAAGCGAGATGGACATACTCGCTTGGGCGAAGGCTTCTAGCCTAAGCGAGAACAATGAAGATTCATGCTCACAGTGTTTGATTAAGTTGTGGTTTGCTACGTTATCCAAAAATGTCTTGAATATTGTGCATATGATTGTGATGTTGGGCTTGAAGGACTAAGTCCATAGGTGATCTGGGATGTGGTTGGTTTGAGTCGTGAGCGAGGAATTCGTGATGGGTGGACCGCATGCGGAACGTGAATGGTTTAGATCATTGGAGGTACTCATGTTTGGGATGAGTGAGCGATGGAGTTCATTTCATGCTCAAACTTGAGAATGCTATGAGCAAGGGAGTTCATAGTAGGAAAGGTGGATATGGATGTCTAGGTTTGAGCGAGGAGTCGGATGACGGGCGAGGAAGTCCGTGAAGTAAGACTATGAGCACCGGCTTGTAGGTTAGACCACAAGCGAGGAGGGTCGTGGAAGTACAGTAAAGTCCCATGATCAAGAGTACTGCATAAACTCATAGTGGTTATTAGTGTGAGAAAGTGGGTGTTTATATTAAAAAGATAAATAATTATAGGTGTTTTGGGTGGGTTTATTTCATATTTATTTTTATCTATGTGCATAGCTCACCCTATCTATTTGTGTGTTGTGATGATTGGGTAACTTGTTATCCGAGAGCAGATGATGTTACAGTGAGATGCTTAGTGGCGGAGAGCGGGAGCAGATTACATGGGGATATATAAAGACTTGTTTTATTAAATTTTCATGTAATTTAATTATTGGTTTTTACTACTTTGACTTTTGAATTACAAAGACCGATTATGAATGTTTGACCTTATACCGCGGTTATTAAGTTTTAAAGTTTTAAATTTCCCGCATTTTTGGGAAATGATTTGATAATAAATAAGAACTTTATTTTGATAAATTATTTATTTTATTTATATAAGTAATATCCTACCAGGATGTTACAACATGCACAATTTCCCACACACCTTTTCTACCTCAACACTTACCCAAAAATCCAGAGCCTTAGCTAAATATTGTCAACACTGCTCCCAATCATCATGTCCTATCTCATGCGCATTCAATTAGCTTTATGTTATCCCATATGTAAAAGATCATGCATTTACACTTATCAATTCCACTGAACATTATTGTACTATTCCTCTAATCCTTAATACAACCCTGGTTTAACCATACTAAATTATTCTTTTAATTCCCTGCCACATTATATTACACTTTAACATATTGATTACACTCTTGGCTAATTAAGCCCTCAATAGCGATCCCAATGACTAAGTCCTTTTTCACAGCCAACCTCATTCTTGATCCTAGTTTAGGAACTAAATTGTAATGTATTTATTATCACAATTCTTCCAATCCTAAATCAACCCTTAAATTAATTCATACTACTAATTCATAAATAAACCACCTTGGACCTCTATCTAGAAAATTTCTCAATTCCACATTCAACATTCATCTGACTCACAAGAGTTCCAAACCCACTACTGCACCTCACAGCCACGCAGGTCTCTTATTCTGCGTTGGCGCTTGGCAGCCCAGTCAGTACCGCCAAGCGATGCATAGCATTCTGGAGAGATTCCAGAATTTCCTAGCACTTGTGAAGATCTTTAAATTTTCCTAAATGCATTCCTACAGAGGTGTTCACAATTCCACATTGCATCATATTCCCAAGGTTATCTATTGTTAATTAAAGTTCACATATCTAATTTCATTAAGATAATTCATGCATAAATCATTCATATGCTCACAATCCCAATTCATGTCAAACTCTAAAACAATTTCATAGAAATTTCATCCATTTACCTCAATTATAGCACATTTCCAACAATCACAACCCTCGAATGTCTATCCAACATATGTAATTCCCTTTTTCTTTAGTCAAGGAAACCTAGAAACCCCAAAACAGCAAAGCACCAGCTCCTTGGATTCCTCGCTTCCAATTTGGAAAGCTTACAATTCGCAAAAAGGACCCAAAACAATAAACAATTAAAATAACACATAAATGACATCCATAGGACTTCAACCCAAGTCCTCCCAATATAACCAAGTACTTTCAACCATTTGAGTCTGTACTCTTCCATATCATAAGAACTAGCATTAAATGCCATAAATGTTGTCACTACCCGCATTTATTAAATAGTTATTTATTTAATTATTTAAATTTCTTGGGTCTTACACATAACATTCATTGCTATATTATATGCAAAAGTTTCATCATTATTGACTTTATTTTTGTTAAGATATCTTTAATATCTTATTTTATGTTTTTATTGTTATTATTCTTCATATGTATTTTGGGCTTAGCTCATATGTTCTTTATTGTAAATACAACCCCTATGTGTATTTTCTACACAAGCGAGATTAATCTCAATCCCTATTTTTCTTATAATCAACATGGTATCAAAGCTTAAGGATTTTTTTCCTACCTCTGTCTCTGGTCCACTGCCAGTGTTGTCCACCACTATCGGCCGCTGTCCACCGCCATTGGCCATCGTCCACCGTCGTCGGACGCCGGCCACCGTCCACCGTCATCGCCGCCGTTAGCCGACCGCCACCATCGTCGGAGGTTCAGATTTGACCGACGACCACACGATTGTACTCATCTCGACCTCGACGTTCCACATCTGGGCTTTGTGTTTCTATTGGAGCACTTTCAATTTTTAGAATTATTCGACATGGGCGTCCAACGTTAAACTTTGGCTTGAGAGTCAGGGGTATCTTGATCATCTTACCCTCAAAGTGACTGATGTTGATACCACTAAGTTTCCTCGTTGGAAGAGAATTGATGCACACTTATGCATGGTTCTCAAAAATACGATTCACGCTTCTTTGAAACCATTGTTTCATGCCTACGACACATCTTATGAAGTCTGGGAACATGCCAAATTACTGTACACCAATGACACTCAACGTCTATATGGTGTCTGTCAAGACCTGCTTAATGTGGTTGCTTTTCGTACTCAAGACCCTATGAGAGATTATGTGGGTAAGGTGACTGATGTTTTTCATGAATTTAATGAAGTATTACCTCTTGCCTCTACTTCTGCTCAGGAAATCGAGCAATAATCACGCTTCTTAACGGTTGTGATGTTACACGGGCTTGCTGAAAAATATTCCCATGTCCGTCATTAGATTTTGGGTTCTACTGTTATACCTAATTTTACCTCTACTTGTTCCACCCTTTTGCATGTGCCTTGTAAACCTTTCGTTGATCCACCTGTCCATGCCAATGATTCCTCTACTTTGGTATCTCACCGTGATGATCGCCACCACTCACACAAGCCATAGAAAGGGTGTCACTAGGGATGGCAACGGGTCGGGTCGGACACGGATAGTATGATACCCGTACCCGACCCACTAAAAAAAAATTTGCTCGTTACCCGCCCGTTTACCCGTCGGGTATCCGCTTAAAAAAAATCTGCGGATATTTTTAAAACCCGCGGGTACCTGTGGATACCCGATACCCGCAAATATTTAAAAAAATATGTATTTTATAAATTTTTAATATAAGATTATAAAAATAAAATATAAATTAAATCAAATTATAATTATAATTATAATTATAATTATAATTAAATTTGACATAATAAAATATACTATTACTTCTAATTTTAATTAAATTTAACTTAATAAAATATAAATTAAATTTTAATTTTAATTTTTTGCGGGTACGGATAGTATGATACCCGTACCCGACCCGTTTATAATCGGGTATTAAAATACCCGCTACCTGCTACCCGCGGGTAATAAATACCCGTGGGTAGTAACTATCCGTTGCAGATTTTATCCGCGGATATCTGCGGGCACGGGTATTTTTGCCATCCCTAGGTGTCACAAGTGTGATCATTGAGGTAAGTTCGACCACAAAATTGATCGGTGTTATGCCTTACATTGTCGTCCTCCTCGATCTGCTGCTGTTCCGCACACTGATCCTCCATCAATACCATCTTCTACGGATCCTCATTCATCTGTTTTCGCCACCGACAAATCTGCTTTCTTCAATGAATTTCTCAAATGGAGTGAGGATCATAAGCTTTCTAGTTCCACGACTTCTGTTGCCCACATAGGTACATATTTTGCTGGTCTGACTCAATCTTTATCTGTTAGTCCTTAGGTGTTCGACTCAGGTGCCACCGATCACATTACTGGTAACAAATCTTTGTTTTCCTCTTTGTCCTCCCAAATAATTTACCCTCTATTACAATGGCTAACGGGTCTCGTGTTTTAGCTCATGGTGTTGGGACTGTCAATCTTTTTCCTTTTTTATCCATTGATAATGTTCTTTATGTCCCTTGTTCTCCTTTTAACTTATTTTCCATTAGTCGTATAACTCAATCTCTTGATTATGTTATTTCCTTTACCCAATCGTCTGTTTGTTTATAGGACCGAAGTTCGAGATAGGTGATTGGCACCGGATGTGAGTCCCATGGTCTTTATCATCTCTGCCCTTCTTCTCATGTTGGCACAGTCTTCATGCTCAGTTAGACCATCCAAGTCTTGCCAAGTTGCAACAACTTGTTCCTGGCTTCTCCAAGTTGTCCAACTTGGTGTGTGAGCCGTGTCAGTTAGGCAAGCATAGTCGTAGTTCTTTTCCTCATAGTGTCGCACACAGTGCTTCGTCCCCTTTTGCCTTAGTTCACTCTAACATTTGGGGACCTAGTCATGTTGCATCTAGTCTAGGTTTTCAATACTTTGTTACTTTTATTGATGATTATTCACGGTGTACTTGGTTATTTTTAATGAAGAGTCATTCTGAATTATTTCATATCTTTCAATATTTTTTTCATGAAATTCAAACTCAATTTTGTGTTCCTATTAAAATTTTGCGAAGTGATAATGGTTGTGAATATCTTTCCAATTCTTTTAAACAATTTATGGCTTCACGTGGCATTATGCATCAAACTTCTTATGCATATACACCTAAAAAAATGGGGTGGCTGAACGGAAAAATAAACACCTTATTGAAACCGCTTGCACTCTTTTAATTCATGGTGAGGTTCCTTATTCTTTTTTGGGTGATGCTATTCTTACTGCTTGTTATCTTATTAATCGCATGCCTTCTTCAGTTTTAAATAATAAATTACCTCATTCAATTTTATTTCCTCATGAACCTCTTCATCCCTTACCTCTTAAGGTTTTTGGGTCTACATGTTTTGTGCACAATTTTAGTCCTGAACTTGATAAATTGTCTCCTCGATCACACAAATGTGTTTTTTTAAGGTTTACGCAATCCCAAAAAGGATACAAGTGTTTTTCTCCTTCTCTTAACTACTATTTTGTTTGTGTAGATGTCACCTTCAATGAGTCTTCATTTTACTATAAAAAAAGTTCTTCTCATTCCATTGAGTCTCCATCTAATACCGTCGATTTTCCTAGTCCTGTCAATATTACTATGATCTGTGATCTTCCAGGTGTGCCTTGTACGCCGTCAGTTTCTGTTCCACCACCTTTTCAAGTTTATAGTCGCCGCCATCGTCCTCAACAACCAGCGAGTGACTCACCTCAAGGGCTAACTATTGTGTCTCCTCTGAATCTGACAACTGAGTCTCTCTTTCCACCGAGTGACCTTCCAATCGCCTTCAGAAAAGGTATCTGTTCTACACGTAATCATTCTCCTCATTATATTGCTTTAAGTTACCATAGATTGTCTTCACCTTTTTATGTCTGTCTTTCGTCTATTTCTTCTGTGACCATTCCAAAATCTGTTCGTGATGCATTAGCCCATCCTGGTTGGCGTCAGGCCATACTCGATGAACTGAGTGCTCTTCATAATAGTGGAATTTGTGAGCTTGTCCCATTACTGTCTGGGAAATCTATTGTTGGTTGTAGGTGGATTTTTGCTATTAAGGTTGGACCTGATGGTACTATTTATCGTCTTAAAGCACATCTTGTGGCCAAAGGTTACACCCAAATCTTTGGGTTGGATTATGGTGATACTTTTTCTCCAATGGCGAATATGGCTTTTGTTCGTTTGTTTATTGCCATGGCGGCTCTTCAAAAGTCTCTTTATCAATTGGACATTAAAAACGCTTTCCTTAATGGCGATTTACAAGAAGAAATTTATATAGAGCAACCTCTTGGGTTTGTTGCTCAAGGAGAGTCTTCTGGTTTGGAAAATTTAGCAATGTTGTTCAACAATTTGGTATGACTCGATGTGAGACAGATCATTCAGTTTTTTATCGTCACTCAAGTGCTGGATGTGTCTACTTGATAATGTATGTTGATAACATTGTTCTTATCGACAATGATAATCATGGCATCTCTCAGATGAAACAACATCTTTGTGATCATTTTCAGACCAAAGATCTTGGAAAACTCAGACATTTCTTGGGTATTGAGGTGGCACAGTCTGACAAAGATGGTATTGTTATTTCTCAACGAAAGTATGCACTGGATATTTTGGAAGAAATTGGGTTGATGAATTCAAAATCTGTTGACACACTCATGGACCCCAATACTAAACTTCTGCCAAATTAGGGGAAGCCTATGTCAGATCCCGAACAATATAGAAGATTAGTTGGGAAATTGAATTATCTTATAGTTATTCGTCTTGACATTTCCTTTGCAGTCAGTGTGGTAAGCCAATTTCTTAATTCTTCGCGCGAAGATCATTGAAATGCAATCATTCGTATACTAAAGTATATTAAAGGATCTCCTGGTAAAGGGTTGTTATATGGTTCTAATAACTATACCGGAGTTGTTTGTTATTTAAATGTTGATTGGGCAAGATCTCCTTCTGATAGAAGGTCTACATCCAGATATTGTGTCTCCATCGGTGGTAACTTGATCTCTTGGAAAAGCAAGAAACAAAGTGTTGTGGCAAGGTCTGGTGCAAAAGTAGAATATAGAGCCATGGTTTCAGCCACTTGTGAGCTTGTTTGGCTTAAGCAGTTGCTCAAAGAGTTACAGTTTGGAGAAGTTACTCAAATGACACTTATATGTGATAATCAAGTTGCTCTTCATATCAGTTCTAATCTTGTCTTTCATGAGAGGACTAAACACAGTGAGATTGACTGTCATTTCATTTGAGAAAAGATTATGTCTAGAGACATCAAGATGGAGTTTGTTAACTCAAGTGATTAGTTAGCAGATATTTTCACTAAGTCTATACAGGGACTGAGAATTAATTATATTTGTAACAAGCTTGGTACATACGATTTGTATGCACCAGCTTGAGGGGGAGTGTTAAGATATCTTTAATATCTTATTTTCTATTTCTATTGTTATTTATTATGAATACAACCCATATGTGTATTTTCTACACAAGGGAGATTAATCTCAATCCTATTTTCCTATATTCAACAATTTTTTTTTTTGTTTCACATTATCTTATTCATAACATAATTATTGAGATATCATTCTTTTCAACAATTTTAGGTACCTGAGGTTCTTCTAGAATCGAATCATTAATTATGTAAAATAAATCTTTTGGAATTTCCACCTTTTCAATTAGGTCATCTTGCATTTTAGCTCATTTTCTCATTCAAGAGTTTTTATTTTTGGAACCAATAGGCATATCACGCTTCAAACGTGTCTTTGGAACCATCATGCCTAACCATGCTTTAGGCGTGTCATAAATTAATATCAATTCTATTTGGAGCATTAGCAGTTGGTATATGTGATTTAGTTACTCTTTTTCTATCAATAAAAATATATGGTAATTGATTGACTAATTTTGTAAATGAATTATCCTTTGAATTTGCAGTTCACATTCTTTTCTACGAGGATCAAAATGAGATAATCATAATTCATTCTGACCAATATCTTTTTCCAATTGTTTTCTTTCTCTCCCTAATGTTAGAAAAACTTATTCATAAAAAATGACAGTCTTCAAATCAAATTGTAAATAAGTATCTTGGTAATAGTTTAAAATATTTTATTATTCATGGAAAATCATATCTAACATATATTCTCAATCATCTCTGAGGACCCATTATAGTTGCTTTTGGTGGGGGAATCTAAACATATACAACACACACAAAAGTTCCTAAATGAGAAATTTTAGGTTACTCACGAAAAACCAACTACATAATAGAGTACTTGTGATAACTTGTTAGCTTGATGTGAATCAATACAACAACATGCAAAAATGCATTTAGTGAAGTAGCCAGTGGAAGATTAGCTCTCATACGTAATGATCTTGCAACCAGTTTTAGATGTTTTATTAATGATTCTACAAGTCCATTTTGAGTATGAACATCTACTGGATGTTCAACTTCAATTTCAATAGATATGCAACACTCATGAAAAGCATGAGATGTAAATTCATCAGTGTTAGCAAGACAAATTTACTTAATTGGATAATATGGGAAGTGAGCTCTTAATTGTGCTAATAACTTTGCAAATGCTTGATTGTTAGTTGAAAATAAACAAATATGTTATCATTGAGTTGATACATCAATTAAAATCATGAAATATCTAAATGATTCCTATGATAAGTGTATTGAAATACAAATATCACCATGTATTTGTTCTAAAAATGAGATTGACTCATTTCTAATTTTTCTGGTGATGGTCTTATTATCAACTTTTACTTGTGAACATGCAGTACATGAGAGATCATTGGAATGAAGAAGTTTTTGATTCTTAAGTGGGTGTCCACATGAGTATTTCAACTATTTTTTGTATCATAATAGATCGAAGATGACCCAACTGATCACGTCAAACAAGGAACTCATTTTGATTCGTAAGCTTTTGGCCTACAATGACTCGTGTTTCAAATTGCATTAATATATGTGTAGTACAAGACATAAGAGAAGGTTAATAATTTCTCCAATATATGAGTTGTTGCACGATCAACAAAACACAATATATTTATTAGTCTATACAACACTACTGTATACCAAATGATCATATATATAATTAAATTTTAATGTATTTAATAACCTCAACTCGTAGGTACCACCAAAAATTAAACAACTTCGCAAGTCATTTCAAACAAAACTAAGTAAAAAACATCATCTTTGAAAGACTTTGAACCTTTATATATGTATATGTATAGTATAACAAAATCAAAAATACAATATCAAGATGAGTGGTGATTAATGCTTTCATCAGGTTTAGCAAAAGAAACAAAAATATCGAGATGAGTGGCATCTATGCGACTACAATAAAAAACACCATCTTAAGAAACAAAGCATATTTCTATGTTGTTCTTCTCATTTTTTAAGATGCTTTAGTGTACGACAAGTACAACTGAAATGAACTTTACCACCGCAATGATAACTTATATTCTCATCTTATTTGTCATTATTTACACATTTTTCTTTTCCTTTTTTTCACATTATTGTTCTATTTCTGGTGATAAAATGTCTATTTGAAATTTCCTTTATGAACATGATCACTAGCACGACCACAACCACGACCAATGTCACGACTATGACCATAAAAATATGAATTAGAGATATTGTTGCATTCACTTCTAGGAATGGAGCATAACCAATTAGGCGAGTCTCATGATTTTTCATCCAAAACTCATTGTTTTGTTCAGCTACAAGAACACAAGAAATAAATTCAAATTATTTTTGTGAAAGCTCGTTTCACAGTTTTGTTGTTGCAAAAGCAAATTAGTTGCTCACATGCTTTATTTATTTCTTTAATAGCATCACCAAGGCCCATTGTATCTAAATGTATTTTAGCATCTAATATGTACTATAAGTAATATAAGTAATTCTTTCTTGTGATATCAATGACCACAAATTCAAATTGTAAGGTTTGACATATTTAAAACTAATACATAAAATAATAATAATAGTAATAATCATCATCATCATCATCATAAAAATAATAATAATAAGACAGAGATAAAAATTAAGTCAAAAAATTCTTATCACACAAATAAGAATGTAAGATAAAATTATAAATGAATAAAGGAATAGAAGGAGTCTGGATTGAGACATGCAAAACATTGTCCTTGTAGAGAAAAAATTCTCACTAACCCTCAATAGTTGGTTGGAACATCGTATCGTACTCATAACATGTTATACAATAAAACTAATAATGGAGAGAAGAAAAAAAAAGGATAAGAGAATGAAGAAGTTTTTGTGTGAAGTCCCTCT
>Ga0209389_1001365_pt1 | contig 17073 bp, 17 predicted proteins | sample CowpearedBW_FD_187526 | JGI IMG/M metagenome (GOLD analysis project Ga0209389, IMG submission 187526) | Root nodule microbial communities of legume samples collected from California, USA - Cow pea red BW (SPAdes) (version 2) | ecosystem: Host-associated > Plants > Roots > Nodule | place: USA...
ATCTTTGTTTAGTCTCTAAGGTTAGTTTTCCTCGCTCTCAAATTAAAATAAAGGAAAAATGAAAAATGAAAAAAAAGCAAATTCCACCCATGCATCCACGCATCCATGTATGCATCATCATATAGGTTCAAAAAGAAAATTATAACCTGTCATGCATCATCAAGTCATCCATCATAATCCACAAAATCATTGAAAATCATTTCAAAAAAAAAGTCAACAATGATAATTTTTTGTGTAAGTCTCACCAATGTTAGACATTCACGCGATGTTTGTCGACATTTCAAAAGCAAAATTTAGGTTCTCCTTTTATACATCAGGACCCTCTACGAGGCAATGGTCATTGATTTCCTTATGTTTACATCAAGACCCTCTACAAGGCAATGGTTATTGATTTCCTTATGTTCACATCAAGACCTTCTACGAGGCAATGGTCATTGATTTCCTTATGGTTACATCAAGACCGTCTACAAGGCAATGGTTATTGATTTTCTTATGTTCACATCAAAACCCTCTACGAGGCAATGGTCATTGATTTCCTTATGTTCACATCAAGATCCTCTACGAGGCAATGGTCATTGATTTTCTTATATTTACATCAAGACCATCTGCGATGCAATGATCATTGATTTTCTTATGTTTAAATCAAGACCCTCTACGATGCAATGGTCATTGATTCCTTTATGTTTACATCAAGGCCCTCTGCAACGCAATGATCATTGATTTTCTTATGTCACATCAAGACCATCTGCAAAGCAATAGTCATGGTTTCTCTCATCATTGAGGCCTTCTACGAGGCAATGGTCATCGATCACTTTACATCAAGACCCTCTGCAAGGCAATGGTCATTGATTTTCTTATGTCACATCAAGACCCTCTACAAAGCAATGGTCATGGTTTTTCTCATCATCAAGGCCCTCTGCGAGACAATGGTCATCGATCTCTTTACATCAACACCCTTTGCGAGACAATGGTCATTTATTTCTTATGTCACATCGAGGCCCTCTACGAGGCAATGATCATCGATCTCTTTACATTAAGATCCTATGCGAGGCATTGGTCATTGATTTCTTATGTCACATCGAGGCCCTCTACATGGTAATGGTCACTGAATCCTATGAATGGACCCTTTCCACGGGATTGGTCTAATTTGTTTTTTTTTTCAAAACGTAAAAAAAAATGGTGTGTCAGATGGAGACCCTCTACTTGGTAATGGTCTCCTAGTTCTTTTCTTTAAGATATAGACCATCTCCTCTCGAATGGTCAAGTTTGTCTTCAAATTTGTCTTCTCTTGAAACCCGAACGAAATTAGTGTTTTTATCTTTACTTAGCTTTTATTACGATAATATGAAAAAGTCAAATTTTCATATTATCTAGTAAAATCTAAGTAAAGAGGGGCAACTGTCAACACCCAATTTCGTCTGGGTGAATAAATTTATTTTCAAAAAAATAAAAATAAAAAAAAAATGTTATTAGTTAATGGTAAAAGGTGAAATAATTTTCTTCAAAAGATTTTCAAACTTTAATTTTGGAAAAAAAAAAGAGATAGAAAAAAAAAGGAAAAAAGAAGAAAAAACCCAATTTGTTTTTAATTATCACATACTTTTTCATAAGCCCAATAATCCAACATACCATTTGTTCTTTGTTCGTGATAAAGAAATTAGTGATATGATTCTAATAATTACAAGCACTATCTCTTTCAAATGGTAAGAATCAATATTATTAATTGGGATTTGATTTTGTGCTCTGATTTGCTATGATTTGATCCCCATAATGTGATGCTATCATGACCAATACCTTCCTTATATTGTTCATTACAATTAAGGCAGAGATTGCATTGATATTGCAAGGTGTGAGTATAAATACGCACTCTGTCATATGTAAAAAAAAGAAAAAAATATTCTTTACGCTTCTTTAATTCTTCGCCGTCACCACTCCCACTTACACACCTCCTTTTTTATCTCTTTCAAAAAAAAAACAACCATTGAAGGAGGTAGAAAAAATAAAAGAAAACATTCTCTATACTTCTGTAATTCTTTCTCATTACCGCCCACATAGACACCTCTCATTTTTATCTCTATTGGAAAAACAAACATAAAAATATTAGAAAAGAAGCAAGAAATAACAAAAGAGATAAGGTGAGAAGATATTAAAATTTTTTTAAGATATGACACTCTCAGTTCTTTCATCTTTTGATTTAGTTTTTCCAATATTCACTTTTTTTAATCATAAAAAATATTTTTCCCCTTTCTTTAGTGTCTGTCCGGCCGCTCGCATCGCATGACATCCAATTTAACTTTTTTTTTCTGAAAAATATATATAGATGATCTAAAAATAAATAAATAAATAGTTTTCTTTGCTTACTTCTTGATATTTATCTTGTTGCTCACGACATCCACATCCACTTTTAAATAACTTTAAAAAATTATTAAAAATTTATAAATGATTAAAAAATGAGAAAGTAAAAGATAAAACAAAGAATTTATTTCAAGTGTCTGTCCATCTACTCGTGTCGCGTGACACCAATTTTAAAATAATTCGAAATACGAAAAATTTAAGTAGAAAGGTCTTGAAAAAATAAAAATAAAAAATTAAATCATTTTTCAAATAGTTTTCCAAATAGTTTTTCATAAAGAACTGCGTAACCCTGATTCTCCATTGTAAATGGAGATACGTAGAGCAAGGATTAATCCTTGTCGGGCCTAAAAAATAAAAAATATATATATTTTTGTTTCTTTTGTACATTCTTTTATATTATTTTTGGGAAAAAATAAGTATTTTGAAACACCACATAACTTTTTCACATTTAATTAAAAGTATCAGCTTAGGACAGACGTTGTGCGATGTTAATACCTTTCCCAAGCGTAACCGACTCCCTGACCCAAAATCCGGTTTTTCGCAGACATTGCTCTTTTTTTATGGTTTTTCATAGTTTTCTATAATAACTATGGTAGCGACTCCAAACTCTGTGTTTTTTCAAATTTTAATCCATTTTTTTGTTCTTTCCTTATAAATGCTAGCATTCTCATAAGCCTGCAATCTAAATTCATCCAACTCATCCATTTGCAATAATCTCTTCTCACCTGAAATCTTCGAATCCAAATTCAAGAATTTAATAGCCCAAAATGCTTTGTGCTCTAATTCCATCAGTAAATGACATGATTTCCCATACACCAATTGATATGGAGACACTCAAATAGGAGTTTTAAAAGTTGTACGGTAAGCCCAAAGTACATCATCTAGTTTCCTAGACCAATCTTTCCTGGATGAGCTCACAACTTTCTCTAAAATTCTCTTCAATTCCCTATTGGAAATTTCCACTTGCCCACTAGTTTGTGGATGGTAAGGAGTAGCGATCTTGTGGTTGACACCATATTTCCCCAAAAGTGCTGCAAATTTCTTGTTATGGAAATGTGAACCTCATCACTAATTATTGCTTTTGGCACCCCAAATCTAGAAAATATATGTTTCTTGATGAAACAAATTACCACTTGAGCATAATTTGATGGTAATGCCCTAGTCTCCACCCACTTTGACACATAATCCACTGCAACCAAAATGTATTAGTTCTAAAAAGAGGAAGGAAAAGATCCTATAAAATCAATACCCCACACATAAAAAATGTCCACTTCCAGAATGCTATTTAAAGGCATCTCTTTGAAATATTTCCTACCCTTTTTGTCACACTTCTTAATAAAACCACGGGCATCTTTAAAAAGAGTAGGCCAATAAAAGCCACTTTGTAAGACTTTAGAAGTTGTTCTCTCAACACTAAAATGCCCCCATAACTGATCCATGACAATGCCAAAGGATACTTCGAAACTCATTCTCAGGAACACATCGCCTAATGATACCATCACCACATCTTCTAAATAGTAGAGGATCATCCTAGAAATAACTTTTAACATCATGCAAAAATTTCTTTCTTTGCTGAAAAGTCAAGTCATGAGGAAAAGACTTTGTCTTTTCTTTGTCTTTTCTTTTTCCTAATACAGCACCCACAACATAATCACTAGCATCACACATAAGTTCAAATGGTAAAGACAAAATAAGTGTTGTAATTTTAGGAGCAGAGACAAGTTGTTTCTTTAAAGTCATGAATTCTTGCAAACATGCATCATCAAACACAAAAGGAGCGACGACTATTTAGTTGTAACCAAAATAGCGATCAAGAAAACAGTAGTACTCATGTCCAGACAACTTCTCAAGCATTTGATCTATAAACAGGAGTGAAAAATGGTCCTTCATTGTGGCTTGATTAAGTCTTCTATAGTCAATGCACATGCGCCACCCTATCACTTTTCTTGTGGGAATGAGTTCATTCTTTTCATTTGTCACTACTATTATCCCACCTTTCATGGGTACCACATGAACTAGGCTCACCCACTCACTATCAAAAATTGGATAAATAATGTCCGCTTCTAATAACTTGATTACTTCTTTCCTCACCAAGTCCTTCATTGTGGGGTTGAGCATTCTTTATGGTTGACAGATAGGTTTGAAGTCATCTTCCAAATAAATTATGTGCATGCACATCGTAGGACTAATACCTTGTAAATCATCAATTGGCCAACCTATAGCGGATTTGTGCTCCCTCAACACCTTTACAAGCTCCTCTTCCTCAACAACGGTAAGTTCATTGTTTATAATGATAGGATTGAGCATTGTCTCATCTAAGAAACTGTATTTAAGGCGAGAAGGAAGTGGTTTCAATTCTACCTTGGATGTCTCGTCTCCTCCACCTTCACTCTTGTTAAGGTCTTCTACTCTTCTGGTAGAACTGAATAAAGGCTTGAGAACTTCTAATTGATGGGCACATTGCACCACTTCTTCATCACTCACTTCTTCAAGTAACTCCTTTGCGTCCATTCCTGACAACAAGGTGCGCTCTAATGGACTCTTCCTCCCATGATTATCCATTTCCTTTAACACTAAAGACTCAAGTCGGAAACAATCCTCCTTGTCCACCTTGTGCTTCATTAGAGAGTTATTATTGTAGACTTCACTTGTCCAATTCCCAACATTTTAAAAATGAATAAAGGCATCAAATTGATGCTTGCTCCAAAATCACACAATGCCTTACTCACCATTATATTTCTAATCTCACATGGAATCACAAAGCTTCCTGGATCCTTCAACTTGGGAGGTAATTTTTTTTGAATTATTGCACTGCACTTCTCTGTGAGTATTATGGTTTCATCTTCTTGCAACTTCCTCTTTCTAGACAACAAGTCCTTCATAAATTTTGCATAGCTAGGCATTTGCTCTAAGGCCTCCACAAATGGAATATTAATGTAGAGCTTCTTAAAGACATCAAGAAATCTTGCAATTTTTTTCTCCTGATCTTTCTTCTTCAACCTTTGAGGGAATGGAATCGTAGAAACATATTCTCTCATTTTACCTTTTTCACTCTCTTCACTTTTTTCTCCCTCACTATTCTCCTCACAATTTTTCCGCTCATTTTTTCCACTCTCTTTTACAATCTCATCTCCTCGTGCATTTTTCTCATTACTCACATTACTTTTTTTCTCATTTTCTACCAACCTTCCACTCCTCAATTGAATTTCCTTACATTGCTCCTTTGGGATTGGAATGGTGTCACTAGGGAATGTTCTAAGAGACCTCTTCGAGATTTGTCGTGAAAGTTAACCAATTTGATTCTCCAACTTCCAGATTGAAGCTTCCTAATTCTTGAGATTAGTCCTTGTCTAATTCATGAAATTAGAAGTCTGTTCCATAAATGTTGAGGTTTGCACTGTTAGCTTCTCCACAACAATCTCCAAATTAGACAACTTACTTCCTTGGTTGCTAGATTATGCTTGATATTGATAAGGAGGCTTTGGTTGATTAGATTGATTCGAACCATTCCAAGGTTTGTTTAGTGGGCTCCTCCAATTTGAAAAATTATTAGCAAATTGATTATGTTGTTGGCACATTACATTCTCCTGGCCTCTTGTTGAGTTACTTGACACTCACCATTTTGATGCATTCTTCCATAAAAATCACACAGTAGATACGTTGTATTAACTGCTTTTGCTTGTATATTACCCAACTTCTGCATCAACTCGGTCATTTTGTGTGTTAACAACTTGTTTTCAGCTAGGATAACATAAAAAGTACTAACCTCTAACACTCCAGCTTTCTATTTTGTCGGTCAAACTGCATATTCACAATGTTAATTGCCATTAACTAAATAGTCTCCAAAGTTTCCTCATGTGTTTTCAAATTAAACGATCATTCACTTGTCACATCTAGAATTGCTTTAAAAGATGGTGCAAGACCATAATAGAATATTTGGACTTCAACCAATTTGGTAAAGCATGATGTGGGCATCTTCTCAAGAGCTCCCTATAACTCTTCCAAGCCTCATACAAAGATTCAGTTTCTTGTTGCACAAAATAGTGATTTCATTTCTCATTTTTGCTAACTTGGATGGAGGAAAGTATTTGGTTACAAATTTTGTAGCCATATGTTCCCATGTAGAAATACTGCCTGGAAGTTGTGTTTGAAGCAAACTTTTAGCTTTATCCCGTAATGAGAAAGGAAAACGCCTCAAGTGGATTGCATCATTTGAAACTCCATTAATCTTAAAACTATCACAAATGGCCAGAAAATTCTCCAAATGAGAATTAGGATCCTCTGAAACTGCACCTCCAAATTGATTATGTTGGATGACTTGTAATAGTGCAGGCTTGATTTCAAAATTGTTGGCTTGAACAAGAGGTCTCACGATGCTCCCTTGGTAATTATTTGTATTTGGCATCGAATAATCAGGTAAAGTCCTCCTCACAGGTTGTTCTTCACCCATCATTGATATGTGTTCTTTCTTATGATTTTATGGCCCTGCTTTTCTCTCTTGCTTCTTCTTTCTTGCGATACTCCTATTGCGTATAGCAGTATGTTCAATTTCTGGGTCAAAAAGCAAGATTTTTTCTGCAATTGTATCTCGCATAAATAACTTAAAGACATAAGATTCTAACAACAAAAATCACGTGAAAACACATTAACAACAAACAATATAATTAAAACAAAAAAGAATAAACTGAAAACACAAAAAATTTTGACTACCTAAAAATTAATACTCAAATCTTAAGCAAATTAGATCACTAACACAACAGAAAAATCAATCCCCAGCAATAGTGCCAAAAACTTAATAAACGTTTGGTGAGTGAACCAATCATTAACTTAGTAATAAAATATCGTGCTGTGAGATTGACTCGTTGAATACTAAATTCCTAAATTACATAATTGTGAGCAAATAAGAATCAATAAAATTGAAAGCATAAAATTTTAACAAAAACTTCAATAAATATAAAAACTGTTATAGGATTGATTTCATACCCTTTCCTATAGAATTCTACTCTTTTTCAATTGATGCAAACAATGTAATCATCCACTTGAGTTTACTCAAAGCTGTTTTACCCCTAATCCCTTAGTAGGTAAAATCTATTCATTGAATTCGATCCCCCAATTCCTTAGGTCAGTTTACAAATATTCAATAGAATCATGAAAAGTCATTAATCATCTCTATTGTAAACTAATTAGATATGTCCAATTTTTCAATTATGACATAACCTAACCCGTCTTGTTTATAATCGCAAACAATCCCCAATTTCCCAATTGTGAAATCGCTCATAGAATAAACGATAAAACCATAAACAGAGCATTAAGATGAAGAACATTAACAAAATATCAAATGTAAAGAGTAGAACCTATAATCCAAAGTCTTATATCAATCCTCCAACAAAAAGGAAAACTAGTTCTACATAATGAAAAGAAAAAAACTAAAAGAGGTAGACAAAGCGAATAACAAAATAGAGGAGAAAAAAGAAGTTTTTTCATGAACGCTCCTCCTCCTTTATATTTTTCATGTTCTCTACCTTTGTTGAGGTAATTTTCTCTCTCCTCTAACCGTTTCCCTCCTTTTTCTCTTTCTTTTATTTTCTTTTTCCTTTAAATCTTTATCAGTTCACGTAATCTTTAGATTTCTCGCTAAACAATTCATAGGCCATGGAAAGACCCACCAGGCACCTGTGGAACATGCTGTTTTCTATCCTTCAATTTGAGGCAAAATCTACAGGTCGTGGAAAAATCCACCAGGCCCCTATGGAACACTCTAATTTGAAACTCAAATTTTTTAAGCCAAATTCACAAGTCGTGGAAGACTCCACCTAACACTTGTGGAATATGTTGTTTTGTGTCTAGCTTACTCCCTCCAGACCTATTTACACAAACAATGTACCAATCCAAATGTATGATCCAAAACAAGATAATGCATGATGAAATCAGTCCAATAATGTGCAAATGAATAATAATGGCCTAAACTAATGCATGAATACACCTATATATTACCTGCTCATCATGGGTCAAGCCCCCAAACAATTGAAATAAATAAAAACTTTAAAACAACTTTTGTCAATTTGGACGTCGCAAACAAGGAGAATTAAACGTATTCGAGTGAGATTTTCATATGGGCTTAGTCAACAGAAAAACATAAAAATATAATAATAATTCCAAGCCCACGAATGATTGAAATAATAAAATATTTAAAATAGCTTTCGTTAGTCTAGATGTGGAGAATTTAATGCATTCGAGTGGGTGTTGTGTGGGCTAAGCCAACGCAAATTATTTGAAAGTATAATTATTTGTGTCGGCGTAGCGTGGGCTTGGCCAATACAAATGCTTGAAAATTTTGATATGAAATATTTGTTTCCAAGCACATCTCAGAACCTGCATCCAATCTTAGAACCTACATTCATACACATTTCAAGCAATCCAACATTTCAGGATATTCATTCATTTAGAACTAAAATTGAAAACATAAGATTAAGTACATTATGACTGTAATTAGATCAAATTACAATAGTCACACAAAATCCATAAGTCAAAGATCCAAATAAGTCAAGTCCAGTGATTTTGTCATTACAGTCACATTGGCATTACATCCTAAATTTTATTGCTTAGCCTATACTACTTAGCCATAAAACCTAGTAGCAGCCACATCCAAGCCACAATCCACAATGGAAGAGTGAAGGATTGCGCTGAAACTTGGAAAATGAAAAACTAAAAGGTAAGAGATTAATCTCTAAAGCAACTTTTTAAGTATCTATAATTTAATTAAGAAAATAAAATTTTAAAAAGTGTGCACAATTTGAACATGTACCATCTTCAAGGAACAAGTTGATTATCCAAGTCTTCATCATAATACGTATGCACGCGACTAGTGCCTGTTGAAGTGTCTGCAGCCTGCTTCTCCAATATCATGGCTAATTGTTGCTTGTTCAAACTCAATTCTTCTTGAACGAGAGCATATTTCTAATCAATTTCATTAGCTATCATAGTGGCTTGTTTTACTTCTTCTAGAAGCCTCTCCATCTCAACCAATTATCCATGTCTTGGATGAATTGTGCAAGTTAAAGTAGAAGGTTGAGTGAGGGATGACATGCCATGATGAATGTTGACAACCAAGTCCCAGTTCCATAAACTCTCCCTCTACTTTTCCCTCCAATAGCATCTTTCCAACATTGAATCTTTGTTGTTATTGCAATTCTTGTAGAACTAATTGTCTCCATGTCCAGTACACGTTGATGATATGTCTAGTATTCAATCATAATATGTGAAAAGTGTTAGAATTGTATAGAATAAACAAAGTCTTATATGTCATGGGTCAGCAACAAAATTTGGATACACATTGTCAAAGTGTTTCCATGATTTTTCATCGAATGGATGTCGCAACGCACCATCATATCTTTTATTTTCATAATGTCATTTCATTTGTTTAGTAGTTTCCAATGATGCATATAGTCGTTGTAATATGTGGATTAGTGGCAAGTAGAACATTTTTTTTACTAGAACACTTTTGTGTCTTCTTGTGCCACCCTTGTGAGGTAAGTACCTAGAACGATGATAAAACTTGCATTTTGTTAATTGGTCATCAGCCTTGTAATATAACATGCAACCATCTTCACAACAATCAATCCTTTTAACATTTAACCCAAGATTGGACACAATCTTTTTTGCTTCATAATCTTAGGTGTGCAATTATCTTTAGGAGAGACATCAACAATCATTTGAATAAAATATTCTAAGCATTTTTCAGCAGCATGTCCATTGGTTATGGTTGCTAGAAGCCTTATAGCTATTCATAAATGGGCTCATTTGCATTAGTGAACATGTATAAAACCTTTGCGCTTCAGCATGAGGGGACTCTTCTTCACATTGCCATCTAAAGCTCCTAGATCACATATATGCATACAAGCATTATACACCATTTCAATCATTAAAGCAAATTGATCCTCATGATTCATGTTTTCATAGCTACCAAATGTATAACCTAAGCTCTAAACCTTTGATCCATGTTCTCCATGATTAACCCAAATGTTGTAGTTCTTAAGTACGTATATAATAATAATAATAATAATAATAATAATAACTTATTATAACAATCTGAGAATGTTTCGTATCCATTCATCAAACACGTAGCGTAACTTAAATGTAAGTAATGACACAATCTTTAAAACATATTAATTAAAAGGTATTAAATAAAAGAAAATATTAAAAATTTGTTACAATGATGTGCATATTATAAGAAAATGTCTTATTAACAATCAATTTTAGTGACCAAAGCTGTTAATTATTATGGTGACCAATTTAAATATTAATTTACAAAATAAAAAACTATTGGTTACTGAAATAATTAATATTATAAATAAAAATTTATAATTAGCCTCTGATATTTAATATCTTTCTTATGATTTGTTAAATATTTTTTTTGGAAATTAGAATGCACGAATGTGTAAATTCGTGTAAGGAGAACTTCATCTTAAAATTTCAAAATGAAATATACTAGTATGTATACTATATTCAGCAGAGTAGTTTAGTGATGCTTCGATCTGTGATTCTTATAAACATGCACATCACATATATAAAATTAATATTAATTTTAGTTTTTAACAAAAGTTTCTTAAATATAGTTTAGGAAGGTTGTGCTAGTACCACTTTTTGGCTAAATTAGGTAATTACTCTACTTAGTTTTTACAGAGATTATTTAATAAAGGTAAGTTCAAAATAATATTATAATGATTTTAATATAATGCTTTATTACTACTTAATTATTATTTATTAATTTGTATACGTTTAGAAAATAAGTAAAATAAACATAATCTATTATAGATAACTCGGAGGGTAATTTTAAACAATTATGTAATATTTATTAATAGATTTAAAACTAGTATAATAAGTTTTGTTATCAAATTATTATATTTATTATAAATATTTAAAAGTAAAAATGCTATAAATGTTACAACCGGATTAATTATAATGAAAGAAAACTTAGATAATTGTATTATTTGTTGTACTTTTAGAAATAGACATAGACGTATCCTTTCCACTGTAGATATTGTGGTGAAGTTTGTAAGGCTTTATTGATGTGATGTTTTGGGGACTGAGAGCTATAAATCATAAAGAATGGTGTGGTCACAACTCCTGTAAATGGCAGAAGATTTTGACATCAATGCCATGCATCCTATCATATTCAGTCATGGAAGAAGGTCACACCATGCAATGCGACTAAACCACAGGTTTTTTTTTTTTCTTTTTCACGATAGATCAAATTTTAAAAAGAATTCTTAATTATTAAATAATGGCTTCCAATTCTAGAAAATAACTCAAAATTCAACTTCCCATGATCGAAATTCTCATTTACTTTTCTTATTCTTTTCAATTTTTTTTAAAATAAGAAAATATAATTTTGATTTTAAATTTATAAAAAAATAAAAATATATATAATAATTTAAATAAATTTAATATTATGAGTCGTTTAAAAATTATAATATATAAATTATTTTTAGTTTAACATTTTTTCACTTTTATTTAGGATAATTAATTGTTTTGAATTAAAAAAGTATTAAAAAGAAGTTTGTATGATATGTAACAATGCATGTCTTGTGTTTGTTTGTGCATAAAGACAATTTGTTCGTAAGATGTGTAACAATGCATGTCTTGTGTTTGTTTATGTATAAACACAATTTATACGAACAAAAAGGAAGACAAAAAGAAGAGTGAATAATCTGTTTGTATTTCTTAATTTGCGAAGAAGTGGAGGACTAGAGCTAGAGGGAGAGCACTCTTTAGATTCCTTGAACATGTGATTAGAAAGACATCAAAAGCTAGTTTGCATAAGAGTACATTAATCAACTTTGGTGTTGCTTAGTAAGTGCCTTTTGTAAAAGAAAGGATTTTGGTCTTTTCATGTGGCTGTTAAATAGGTCATCTGTACATTACGTGATCAGTGACGGATCTTGATTAAAAAGTTTGAAAAGATCAAAATAATATACTCAAATTTTATATATTTAATTATTATTACTAATATAATAAAAATATATATAATTTAGTATTGAAATTTTTGTATGTTTCTCCTTACAAAAATTATAGTTTTGAAATTGTATTTGATATAGTTTTCCTATATATTCTCATATTTGAGCATGACCCTCCTACGAACCTTCTAAGAAGGTCCACCATTGGACGAGATATTTTTTTAGTTGAAAGTCAATGCATCACAAAATTTCTTCAGATGACTTATCAGTATTTCATGCAGGAGGTAGCGTTAATCAAGCTCACTCATGTCATCATCATCTTGAAATCATGTCGCAACTTCATCATCTTTGACATCAACATCTTGGAAGATTGCATTAAGGACGTCAACGCCAAGGGTTGCAATGCGGCTACCATTCAAGTAGAGTCATCGTCGCCTAAAGCGACATGGATTAAAGACTCTAACCATACGATGAACCAATTTATGGTTTTTCTAGGGAAAAAGTTTCCACTCGCGGCTACATTGACCTCCACACTGTCTTCCGCGATGGTGCCCAAACAAAAATTGTCCTTATCCGCTTCCTCATCGTTGATGCGCCTACATCCTATAATGTCCTCCTAGGCCGCCCTTCACTCAACACCCTTGGCGCCGTTGTCTCCACACCTCACCTCCCCATGAAGTTTCCCTCCCCATCGGGCGACATCCTCACCATCCATGGCGATCAACGTCTTGCGCGCGAATGCTACATGGCCAGCCTACGCTCACAGATTCCCATCCTGCAAACTAACAACATAGAGCGACCATCCGACTCTGACATCGTTTTGTCTAGCAATGATCTAGACCCCAGAGTGGGTCGGGATGTCCGCCTTGAACCTGTTGAAGAGACCACCCCCCTGGAGCTCCCTAATGGCCGCACCATCAAGCTCGGTACCGGGCTCGAATCCGAACAACGTGAAATCATAACACCCACCATTGTCGCCAACTTAGACCTTTTTCGTTTGGTCAGCTGTCGACTTACCTAGAGTTGACCCTCAAGTGGCATCCCACAAGTTATCTATTTACAAGGAGGCCCGATATGTCTCCTAGAAAAAGTGCAAACTCGACGAGGAGCGACGCCTAGCGGCCAAGGCTGAGGCCGATAAATTGCTAAACGCAGGGTTTATTAAAGAAGCCCACTATACCACTTGACTATCTAACGTAGTCCTGGTCAAGAAAGCCAATGGCAAGTGGAGAATGTGTGTTGATTACACCGACCTCAACAAAGCCTGTCCAAGGGATGCCTACCCATTGCCCAATATTGACCGACTAGTCGACGGTGCCGCTGGCAAATAGGTCCTCAATTTTCTTGACGCTTACTCAGGTTACAACCAAATTCCCATGGCCGCATCTGATATGAACAAAACCGCTTTCATCACGGACGATGCCAATTACTTCTACAAGGTCATGCCATTTGGTCCCAAAAACGCAGGAGCGACCTACCAACAACTGTTGGATAAAGTCTTCAGCCACTTAATGGGTAAATGCGTCGAAAAATCCCCCAACCATCACTAGCACGCTCAGGACTTATCGGCAGTCTTCTCTACATTGCGGCAATACAACCTCCGCCTCAACCCTGATAAATGTGTTTTCGGTGTCGATCGTGGCAAGTTCCTTGGATTCATGCTGACCCAGCGCGGCATAGAGGCTAACCCTGAAAAGTGCAACGCGATCATATAGATGCGAAGCCCAACCAGCATCAAAGAAGTACAGTGCCTCATAGGCTGTCTCACGGCCATCTCCCGTTTCCTTCCCAAACTAGCCGAACAAACCCAACCCATCATACAGCTACTCAAAAAATCCGCCAAATTCATGTAGAATGACGATTGTGAACACATTTTCCAAAAACTGAAAACCACCCTCACCTCACTGCCTATCCTCCACAAACCGGATACCCATCAACCCCTACTGGTCTATATCATCGCTACAGATCACACCGTCAGCGCCGCACTGGTTCAAGACGTAGGCGGCACGAAGAATCCCGTTTACTTCGTAAGCAGAACCCTGCAAGATCACAAAACCAGATACCAGATGGTGGAAAAGTTGGCCCTATCCTTAGTACACGCAGCCCGCCACCTACGCCCGTACTTCCAAAATCATAACATTATCGTCAAAACCGACTACCCAATACAATAGATATTCCAGAAACCAGACCTGGCGGGACGAATGTCGTCCTGGGCCGCGAGTTATCCGAGTTCAACATCCGTTACGAACCTCATGGCCCCATCAAAGCTCAATGCCTCCTAGACTTTGTCAATAATCTCCAACAAATACCCACAGAAGACCAGTGGACACTCAACGTTGATGACTCTTCAAATCCAAAGGGAGCAGGTGTCGACATCGTGTTAGAAGGCCCCAACGATATCCTCATTGAGAAATCCCTCCACTTCGCTTTCAAGACATCCAACAATCAGGCTGAATATGAAGCCATCCTCGTCGACCTATCCCTAGCCCGCGAGGTCGGCGTCAAATCGTTAACATGCAAAACCGATTTCAAGCTCACTATAGGCCATCTAAATGACGAGTTCCAGATCAAAGATCCCACCCTTCTACAATATTACCATCTGGTCTGAACAGTCGTCCAATCCGCTTTCGACCAAGTCCGCATCCAACACATTCCTAGATCCGAAAATATCAGAGCCGACATCCTATCCAAACTAGCCAGTACCAAGTTAAAAAGTCGCCACCGATCACTGTTACAGCAAACGCTATCCTCTCCTTCCATCACAAATACCTGTCATAACCTAACTCAACACCAAGCCAACAACTGGACCACTCCTTACATCCAATACCTCCAAACCGGTAACCCCCCACCAAATGCCGACAGAACTTGGATAACTAAAGCCGCCAGGTATACGATGATAGGTGATGATCTATACAAACGCGGATACGGCCAACCACTTCTCAAATGTGTCACTACAGAACAAGCCCAATACATCATCAAAGAATTACACGAAGGCATATGCGGCTATCATTCCAGCGCACGTACCATGACTACCAGAATCCTTCGCGCTGGTTACTTTTGGCCGACTATGGAAGCAAACTGCCAAGATTTCGTCAAATGGATAGAGGCCAAGCCTTTAATTGCTATAAACTTTATATAGCATCTTCATTAATTTTAATTTAACAATAACAAACATAAATATTATTGCAAATTAAAATAAATTATTAATTATTTATATAAATAAAATAATTAAAATAAATATTATTGCAACTTAACTGATGCACGATGCACACATTGGCAGTTCATTCCATTCACATTCACACATTACCCATTCACGTTCACACATTATTCCATTTATTATATTTGATTCCAAAAGAAAAAACAACTGATGCATTCACGTAAAAACCATATCATGTGACTCCACGCATGCACTATTCAAATCATGGAAAAAGATAAATCTCCTTTGACATATGCACGTAATGGAGAAGCTTGATCCAAAAACAGTGACAACGTTTTAACACGCTGCTTTATCCCATCAAAAAGAGAAACGATTATAATTTATATGAACGCAACAGAAAACAATTAAACCCTTAAATCTTTAATTAGGGTTTATAACATTAGGGGAAAACATGATAAGGGATCACATAATAGGAGAATCATAAATCCTACAATCTTGCTCTGATACCACATGTAAAATAATTAAGGATCTTTAAGAGTTATGATTCTCACTCCATAAAACATAATAGAGCACTAACCTTGATCCATGAGAGATCCTGTGAATATGCGTTCTTCAAATTTGTAATCTTGTGTGTTTTTCAACCACCGTTTCCCAATCTATCTCTTTGTCTTTCTTTCTCTTCTCACACGTTCTTGATGGGTTACTAGTACTAGAAACTATATTTTACACGGGTTATTTTTACCCATTACATCGGTTAAATTGTCGATGTGGATACCAACAATGTAGAAAATGTATGACATATTACATCAATTAATAACCAATGTGAAAACACTAAAACACTAAAAAAATAAAATAAAGAGTAATAGTTATATTCTAAAAGAACTTATTTTTTTAATTTAGCAAAATATTTGTTAAATATTTGTTATTCTTTATATGTATTTAAATAGTTTAATCATAATATGTTAACTAATGTCACTTCTTCAACGCATCAGTTTTCTTGCTTCAATTATCTATCACAACATGCATTCATGAGTTTTCATGATATATAATTTCATGTATAATCTTTCTTTCTTTTAGTTGGAACGGTTATATTAATAATTATATTGATAATTTATTTTCATTAATTTTGTCTTGATAATTGATTTTTAATGATATAGACAAATAATACAATGATATTTCGTTTTATAATTACTATTTTGGTAAGAACAATAATTGTAGTGAAGTGATATATAAACCAATAGAAATAGGAAAGAAAGAAAGAGATATAAACTAATTTTTGGGGAACAATCTTTCTTTTACTTTTTCTTTCTTCTTCCCCCAGAAATTTGTCACGAGCACTACACATGGACACCATCACTCATAATGAGAGACCATACATGACTTCTCATCATTACACTCTAAGGTCCTTTCAATTTTCTCTTCTTATAACGTACCATAACACAGATTCAGATCCACTCCATTTTCACTCTTCGTACACTCCACCATCAAGGTTCGTCTCCGCAGTGCTGTGTATGGAAGCAATGGAGAAGTTTTAGCGAAAGTGAGGACTTCCCAAGATGGAAAGATAAAGATATCAAGTGATGGAAACCTTCTGCATAACGAAAA
>Ga0209389_1001372_pt1 | contig 17047 bp, 4 predicted proteins | sample CowpearedBW_FD_187526 | JGI IMG/M metagenome (GOLD analysis project Ga0209389, IMG submission 187526) | Root nodule microbial communities of legume samples collected from California, USA - Cow pea red BW (SPAdes) (version 2) | ecosystem: Host-associated > Plants > Roots > Nodule | place: USA...
AAAAAAATATATATATATATATATATATATATATATATATATATTAATATTATAACTTTTGTTGTGTCTCTACACGTTTTTCAAGTGTTGATCAATATTGTAAATTTCCATTAATAATTTTTTCTTATTCTATATTATTGATAAAACTATTAATATTGATTCTCGTAATCTTGCACCACCATTGCACCACCATTCTCTTAAGAGTACGTCCGGGAGGTTTTTTGTTTTAAGTTTTGAGCTACTTTAATAAAAAAAAAACTATTTTCAAAACACGTGGTATGTTTGAATATAACAAAATAAAAAAAAAACATCTGGAAAGTAAAATATTTTCTTATTCTGTGAATTTTACTGTAATATTTTTTTGGATTAAATATGTTTTTAATCCTCAATTTTGACAAAAAATTGGAATTTGTCATTGGTCAAAATTTTGATAAACTTTGGTATTTAAACTTAAAATATGAATGAATATAGTCCTTTTAACCCACTTAGGTTAACTTTTTTTCAACATGTAGAATGTGTTTCATGTTAATACTGAAGTTGTTTATGCCGTTTGACACATTCTTGACTCAATATTTACGGAAATATGTGTTCAAAATCTAAAAAAAATTAACAAAATTGGATTAAAAGAATTATATTCATTAATTTTTAAAATTTAGGGACCAAATTTATCAAAATTTCGACCAGAGATAAAATTCTAATTTTGAATCAAAGTTCAGGGACTATAAAAACATACTTAACCCTATTTTTTTTAAAGGATATTATTCCCGAATTAATTCCAATTTTCAAATATATTTTTTTTCACCTTTATACGTTTTTTTTCCAAACTTTATAGCGTAAAAAAAATGGTTATTTTTATATAAGTCAAATGAACTACACTGTTTTATTCTTAGTATAAGACATTTCGGACATAATTACAGATGACAATAAAATTTGGTTTATTTTGTTGAGTTTTCAAAATAATATTATTGATGTACCAAATTTATTCTTTATTATTAATAAATTTTAAAATTGTCTTCTAATAATTTATGAATAAAAACATATTCATAATATATACAAAACAAGAAAGATGAAATTTAATGCTTAATAGAATTTTTTTTTTTGTCATAGATACTTTTCTTTGATTTTGTATTAGAGTTTTGTGGGTTTGAGTGCATCATTGAAATGGTGCTTTCATCTTTACTATATACCATTGAAATTGAACTGTGGTTATTTTTGAAATTTTAATCGCGACAATACAATACATGAATGTCTTTATTACTTTTCAAACTATGATTTTCAACACAATAGTTCATTGTATGTAAATTAATGTATAATATTTTTTTTCAATCTTTTAAGTTTTTTACATTGAACCTTTTATTCCATGTAAATCTGTATCACCCACGTTAATTAATCAACTACATAACATAAAAAGTCATAAATATCTAAGGCAGTCTTATAATGTATGAATTTTGGTTATACAGCTAAAATATTCCTTTAATTTTTATCCTATAAAATTCCAAATAATTTTTTTAGTCTTCTAATACTCATTTTAAATTAAATAACATTTAATTACAAGTTTTTAAAAGTCTTTTTATTTCAAATGTAACGTACAAACATTATATAATTTTTGCAGGTTTATTATGCTAAAAGCTTTTATTATATATATTATTTATAAGGCGAAAAGTGTTTTTGTCACATCTTGTTGGAGGATTGCAGAAATTTGAACATACTCTTGTAAAACCAAAGCAAACTTGAACTTTGATTCCCTGTTCAGTATATGAGACATAAATAAACGTACTGAAAATAAAAACAAAGCAACAGTTGATAAAGGTAAAGAACGAGAAAGCACTTTCTTTGATGATGGAATTTATTTATACTTTTGTTGTCAGAAAACTGATATTGCATATGAAATGGTTCATTCTTTTTATCAGAAACGGTAAACAGAAGAATCCTTGGGTTCCCACGATCACTGTCCAAACTTCAAGATATAATAAAAGTGATCTAAATATTATTATTTTTATCAAAAATTTAATTACGAGTTTAAATTTCATATTAATTATAAATAAAAAAGTAGAACATTATATAAAAATAAAGATTCATAAATTTATTTAAGTTTTAGATTGAGAGTGATATTAATATTTTATGTAGTTAGATTTCAATTTTATTGGTATTGTGTCTTTCTAGTGAAACTCTTTCGGTAAACCAAACAGTTTTTTATTTTTTTGCTTTGTTTTGAATTGAAACTTCATTCCAGACTCAGTTGAAAGTTCTGTTGCTACCCACTAACTATGGCATCACCATAATTGAGCTCCCCACGTAAACATGCCTCTGCAATTTCATTTTTACTTTACACTTTGAATATTGATTTTTGAAAGGGATAAAGCAAACACAGCACACGAATCTGAGGCTTGTGTATCAGTACTTGATGACCAACTTAGTCAGAAACTGTGATGAAATTACACGATTTGTTTTAGTTTTTAAAAACATACTAATAAGGTGGTTGAATATGAAATGATACCACTCCATTAAAACAAAAGCTCTACTTCAACTGTCTCCAATTAATTTCTTCCACGTTTGTTAGGCATGTATATATTAAGTGACATGTCACCTTCTAATGAGCCCTTGAAAGTAATTATAACAAGTTTTAATGCAGACTTAACTAAAATCTGGAAAAATGATGCTTAGCAGAATTCACTTTATCCACTGTTGATTTGCAGGGATATGTTGATGTTGTCAGTTGTTGCGTTGATTTAGAAAAAGATAATTGGCAGAGATATGAGAAACTCAAAAAGGTTTTATCCACTGCTATGCCATAGCAGTGATTATTATGATACTTAGTGGCTAAAGTCGTGCAGAATATGATTATGTTATTTGCTGCACTTGATTTCTAGTTTTGACTTATGGCTTATAATGATGATTGATAATGCTGAAAATGACTAGCTCAAAGGCTGTGTCATATTGTATTTGGAGCCATATGAGTCGGCTTTTTTTATTTTTAGGTAGTTTTATCATAAATTTGTAAAATAAGATCTGTTAAATTTTTTTTTTGCAAAAAATGGGTTAAATTGTCATCGGAGAGAATCATAATAAAAGTGAAGTCATCCTTTTCTAGTCGATTTTTTTTTTCTTTTCAAAAAGTAATGTTGTTAGGGTCGACTTTCTATAAATCTCACAGTGAAGTCGTCTCATAGTAAAGTCATCATGTTAGAGAACGAATTTATTTTTACTCCATTTTTAATGTCATCCTTCCCCATAACAACTTGATCTAATTTTGAAAAAAAAAAAATCAACAGATCCTATTTTATAATATTGTGGTCAAACCCTGAAATACAATAAACTTCATATGAGTAAGATATTATTGTCATTTTTGCCCACTTCATATTTCTCTACATGTAATATCTTGTCAAATATTGTAAATTTAATGAAATTGTATCGAATTTGTAAATGGTCATGTGAAAAAAATTAGTAAACTATTAATACTAGATGAGATGCTTTTATTTAATCATGGTTTGGTTGGATTGAGTTATTTTAATTAGTTTGATTTCGATTTATATTTAGTTGAATTAGGAATTTGAATAATTTAGGTAGGAGTTTCTTGAGTTTTATTACTCTATAATTTAATTTTTGTTGGGTGATCCCACAGGATGAGAGTATATACAAAATTCTGGCGAGTGAAAGGTATTTAATTTGAAGCACATTAAGCCATAATATTTGAAGGCAATAATAATAGATGACTTTCTTTGGAAAGAATTTGGATATAAAAATAATAAGAGTTTTGATTTGAATTATTACAACAAATGTTGATTTTTTTTATGTTTGGTTTAGTTAGCACACTGCTGAACTATTTTAGATATATTCAAATAAAAAATTAAATTAAATTAACACTATGCTAATCTAAAAGACTCATCTCTTCACTTAAATTAAGTGAGACAAAAATAATAAACAATCAATTCATTGTTACTCGTTATTTATTATTAACATATTATTATTATTATTATTATTATTATGACCGCAACTATAACTATGATCTACTAGATGGTCATTGGGATGGAAAGAAAATTGCTCTAGTATATACTTAAATGAAGTTTTTTACTATATAGAGTACAAGTAGCATGATACTCGATCTATTATTTATTATTAATGATTTTTATTTAAATAATATTTTAAAATTTAAATGAATAAACTAAAGTTATTAATAAGAAAACGTTAATTATTATATAATTATTTAAAGTTTGTTTGTTTTTTAAATTTGTACTTTTTATTTAGACTTATTTATTACACAATTTTATTTAGATTGTATTTTAAAATTAACTTTTCATTTAAGTTTATATTCCGAATAATTATTTTTAAATAGTCTTGTTTAAAATTTTAAAAAAATAAAGCAAAATTATTCATAAATGACAACAATTTATTATTTCAAACGGATATTAATGTCACACACTTTTATAGATAGAGAAAATAACAAATAATATTCGTATCTGTCTTCTCTAGTAACCATTTTCTTTATGAGCTCTCTTGTAACCATTAACCACTTGCCATTCAGACAAGTACCACCATTATGGTGATTGTTGTACTTTTGTTTCCCCAACTTCAACACTATTCTCCTTATTAAAGCCTAAACTAAAATCTTGCCAAAAACAATAACAAATAGTAAATATTTTAGTCGTTGAACTTAATGGAAATTTCAGAGTGTTTGGATCAAACTAAGAAATGTTTGATGAAATTGATGAAACTAATGCTAGCAATGGCCACCAATCAAGCACCGCACTATTAAAGAGGATATGCTTATTTGCTTACTCTCCCACTACCCAACAACACATGTACCATGAAATAAACTCAATAATAAATACATTCACCACCAACAACACAATCATCATTTCCTCCCACTCTCTCTTTTTTCTTCTTCATTTATCCCACATTAGACAACTCAAAACTTCCATGTATATTTGTGATGTCAATAAAGGAGAAAACTCAAAGTGCAATGGAGATAATCCTTCTCACGCTTCATTTTAAGATTTCATTTCTTTCTTCTTATTTTCTTCCATCAACATCGTAAATGTGTATCACCGGTACAAATATATGAGTTGACTAGGAAAATAAACTATCATTATATGAAAAATCTAATTTTTGATGATACAGTGACATTTTTAAAATACTGTTAAATAATAGACTATGGTTGAAATAAAATCGTAGCATATACTAATATATGTTATGGTTCATTGAAAAAACCATACATTAAGGTAAGACAATCTCACTTTAAATTACAATCATTTCAAGAAAACGTAATTTATAGGTTTTACTTATTGTAGCCTATTCTTTGACAGCATTTTCATAAATGTCACTGCATTAGCATAGACTATATCTTTCGTATACTAGTATATGCTACAATTCTTTGGAGTAACCGTAGCTTAAAGTTAGACAATCTCACTTTAGGCTATGGTTATTCCAAGGAATCATAGCTTATACTAATACGATTTTATCTCAATCGTGGCCTATACATTTCCAAATAGGATTATTTTCTTCGTTGATTACTTGCTCGTGAAAGTAATTATGCCTCATGTCACTCTAAAACTCGTTCTTTTCCTCCATTGTTGCAAAAGATAGAAGCTTTTTCTTCTCTTGTTCTTCTACATTTTGGTTTGGAAGTCCCCACATTCAGATTTGTGTTGATTCATTTTGTTATCTTCCTCATATGTTTGTATTTAGCCTCTAACTAAATCGTACTTGTACTCAATGTTGCAGTCACTACCCACGAAGAGAGTAGCTCTTTCTTTCCTTTTTCTTTCTCATTTTGGTTTGAAAGCACCCATGTTTAGGTTCATGTTGATTCTCTCTCATTTTCTTCATCCTTTATTCGTTTTCAGCCTCTAACTAACTTGTCTTTGTACTCAATGTTACAGTGACAACCATTGGAAGAGTGAGTCTTTTTTTGCTTCTCGTTGAACTACATTGTGACTAGTCTTTTTGGTCCTCCTATTGTTGCTACTCTCATTATTGTTGCATCACCCTCCCATTATGAAAAACGTAGTATATTTCAGTATAAATAGACTACAGTTCTAACACGAATATAATATACTACAATTCGTTAACCATACTCTAACATTCAATTGTTGTATAAGGCCTTTGTTACGTCAGACGCTTTTGATACATTCAAAATTTTAGAAATCCAAGTATATAATGAAAGTTTCACATTGAGTACAAAAAATTGAATGACATATAAAAATAATTGGACATTAAGATTTTGGATTAAAAATAATGCCTTTTTATCTCTTATATTGATTTATTAGTTATTTATTAATGTTGAATCTTCTCCATATATCTCTTTAGAAAATTCTAAGAGTGAGATTAGTGTTGATGAAATTTGTTAAGTCCATAGTATCACTTTTATTCTCTTTATCTTTCCAAGTCTTAGTCTAGCCAAGTATTTTATTAAAAATATAGCTTTATATGTATTGACAAATTATTTTGAGAAGAAAATAATGTGAAAAGAGAGGAAAATATGAAAAGCATTAATGCTTCACGTACTTGCCACATGCTGAAGAAAGTGGACAACGAAATGCTGCAAAATCATTTTATTTGCGGAAAGCTTTTGTGATCCGAATTGGTCCGAAAGAGCTTGCGTATCTGATGACGATTTTCATAGAGTTTATTTCTCGTGAACCACCAAGTTCTTTATATAGTTTAAGGTAAAAGAAAGTTATTTTTATTTTTCTAGGACAATGAAGAAGCCGAAAATATATGTATTGTTTCTATCAATTTGTCAGGGAGTGCTTGACATTTTTCTTTTTGGTTGAAAGCGGCACTTTTTGAATTTGTTCTTCACCCCAAATAAACTGAAACCAACACTCTTTTGATTATGGAAAGGATAATTCAAAACACACACACACACACAAACTCTGAGTACAGCTAAAAACTACCGATAATTTATAAATCCTCTTTCTCTAAACCCATTTAAATACTTTAAAGAGTATATAATCATAAAAACTCGTGAACGTAAGAAACAGATAATATTTCAAATGCAAACAAAGAACTCAATAACGCAACAACAAAAATTACCGTTATATAAAAATACTATCATGATAAATGTAGCATTACATTCATTACATTAAACAGTCGAAATGATTTCAAAAGAACCTTCTGTGATAGAGATTGAAGCACCACCACCACAAAAATGAATTAGTTTAGGCATGTCCATAGTAAGCAAACATTTGCAAGCTAAGATACAAAATATAAATAGGGGCAAAAATCATATTTAGCACCACTGTTTAATACATCCATTTTCGCTCCTACTCTAATCTTTTATTAACTTCAGATGGGAAACAATCATGGCTTTTAATGGGAAACAATGGTCTAACCAGAATTTCTATCACCCCCAAAACCAGACTCTAGAAATCTAGTTTTGCTCAGATGACTGACATCACTCCACACTTTTAAGGTCCATTTGTCCTCACCATACAGGTGAAAAACACTAACACTTGTATTGAGTACCTTCCCAGGCCTTCCGTTTGGACATGCCCACTTGTAAAGAGCTCTGATGAATCCTCCATGAGTGACAACGACTACTCGCTCCCCTGCAATTACAAGTCTAACATCAGCCTAATATAGCAATGAATGGACTTGGAAAAGGGATGCAATAGCTACAAAAAACATGTTATGCTGATGTGTCTAAATGAGATTATTGCATCTCAAATCAATCTGGCAAGGTTGGGTGGGTGGCAATTGGAAAACAGAGTGTAACATACTTATTGCACGAACTAAAATGATTTATTATCAAACCAACTATTAATTACAAAAGACATAATTTCCATGCTATGTCATCATGTGCCAGTGGCCTACCTTTATGCTTTAAGCCAATTCTAAGCAACGCAGATGTGCTGCGATCAAAAAGTTGAACAAGACTTTCTCCACCACCCTGCACAATTGTATAGATCAATGTTATGTATAAGCAAAACTTAAGGCATTCCGTATATTCATAAGGTGTCTGTTTGCATCAGGAGTCAAACGGAGTTTGGCTACAGCAGAAAACTTTTTCTTTAGGAAAGATTGACCTGGAAAGTGTGATTCTACCTCAGGAAGTGTGAAAACTTCGTTAAGCAAAGAAAACAAACATAACCAAAGTTATAATCTGATTGACAAAACATCAATTCATAAGAAGCTGTTACCTACATGTATGTTAGTATCCACATTTCTCAATTGAGCAGCAGGTATTAGTCCATGCTTGATAACTGATTAATTTAGAAAAGAAGTAATCACTTGTTTTTCAAAAGCTCTCTTGGAAAGTTTATAAAAATAAGTGATTATTTCTTCAAAATAAACTGAACCAGAAACACATACATAACCTTTATTTTATATAATCTCAATTCTCTCTTTAATCATAACTGAGGTCATGACACCATCAGAAGCCCTTTTATAATGAAAGGCAATACCAAGATAAATGCAAGACATTTGCAAATATTTAGTAACGACATTAGACAAGTAAAACACAGATAAACAAGCAAGTCATACAATCTAAAGATAATGCAGACTTCCCAAGATTTGCAAGCATAGTCTATCAGTTTTCTCCTTGCATATCTAGAGTTTTTTAAATGGATGATGATCAAACCATTCTTAAAGCAACCATAGTTTGTGTGTTCTGTATCAAACCAAGCATCTCTCGCTCCTATTATATTTTTCCATACGTTATGGTATCTTTCAGCTGCATGTTGAAGTTCCATATGCAGACAAAAATATGCAATTTCAGGGAACCATCAGTTATACTCATCTTCCAAATTCTAAAGGACATGACCAAATGAGCTTGAGGAATGTATATACTGTATTATTAGGAATTCCATGCATACAAGATGGTTTCTATGAAACTTACTGGTATTTCTTCATCTTCGTTCTTAGAAATAAAAGCCTTGTAAGCTATGGGATTAGTTTTTGCTATTTCATGATAAACATGGCCTTGAAGATCCCCCAGGTTTCTTTCCCGTAGTTCAGAATCCTTGACAACCTAGAATTTCAACCAAAGGAAAATAATGTTAGGATTTAGGAAAAAGAATAGAGGATCACAAGTATGAAATATAGTAAAACTAAAAAACTGATTAACACTGGAACTAGTAAATAGAAGAAAAAAACGGATTTTAGTCAAGAATCCAATTATTCAGACATGTCCTCTTTTCCTTCTCTTTATTATCTAGGATTTAACTCTTTTTGATGTTAGAAAATGTGTAAAGTTAAAAAATAAGTGTTAAATTTGAACTAGAGTACAACACAAATTTAGTCCACTTCAAATCAAGGGTGAACATGCCTTACTTTATCATTTTAGAGAAGTCAAATCCCTTTATCTTAACCCAATAACGTCAACTCTATGAAAGGAAAAAGAATAACTAATCTCTGTGTACTTCATAGTTACTAAGAAACAGCAAGATCACTTCAAGAATAGTTCTTAGAATTTGGGTTATAGCTTTACATAATCCCACAATCAGTTTATAAGATGAGAACTGTTCAAACCTTATGAACACTACTTAGGCCATATCACTACTCATGTGGGATCCCAACCCACTAAGAGTTGATAATTTCAGTGGTTCCACTTTATGATGTTTCATTCAATCTCTCTAGTTAGTCACTTTTGTAAGTTGGCTTTCTGAGACATTACAGCCTAAGGTGACTGCAACTAAGGCTAACAATAGTCAATCTCTTGTCCAGATACTGATAAAAGCCAAAAATGTTTTAAAGCCTATAAACCAAAAAAGCCAATGGACTTCAAGCGTAAAACATGATAAAATGGAAAGAATTATTATACTTGTAATTTGTTACAATTGAATCAATAATATGAAACATGAAGAAGCCTTTAAGCTCAAACCTCTAGCCCTCCGCACTTGGATGCAATTATCTGTGCTGTTTCAAAAGCTCTTTGCAAGTCAGAGGAATATATAACAGAAGCCTTGGCTTCCCTGGATAGTCTATCAGCCACCTCAATTTTATAATTGACAAGAATTAGGGTCAATAAAGCATAAACAAAAAGGTGTTCCCTGAAAATGGAAAAATGAAAAAAGCGGAACTTACCACAGCTGCTTGCTCTCTTCCGTTTTCATTTAATTCAACATCCAGGTGTCCCTGTTTACACATGACTGAAATTTGAATATACCAAGGCCAGAAAATCCCAAAAAGGAGCCTCATATATAAGAAACAACGCACAAGAAAAAAAAATTAAATAAAAACACACAGATGATAGATATTAATATCATATAGAGAGACTAGGAGCCTTAAGAAGTTATAAGCTATACTAATTGCCCTTTCTATGGTCCATCATTATTGAATAACTGACACACCCACATGTTACCCGCAATATTCCTTCTAAAAGTTATAATTTTATCTTTCAATTTATTAACAGGTATGTAACATTGATCGTTCCCTGCAAATGCAGAAATTTGTAACTATCAGAAGAACACTCCATATTTTATTTTGAAGTCATATTTTGAAGAACGCTGCGTATTTCGCCCATGTTTGTAGAGATGGTTCATTGTCTTTTTATCATCCAGGTTATATTGAAGTACTCCCCAACCCAAATAGTAATCATCAGAAAATAGTACCACAGCTGGTATTTAATGAATATACTAATGAATTTAATAAATAGTTTACAAAATATATTAATTATTTAGAAAAAAGGCACTTAAATCAAGTGAACACTTAACATCACCAAAATCCATTTTGAACTGAGAAACTTTAAGGAATTAGGTCAAGCGTGTACCACACAAACAGAGAATGATGACAGAGAAACCCACAAATAGACTGTAGAAGGTAAATAAGAGGAAGAACAAGAGAGAATCACACACAAAAATCAACATGATTCAATTGAAGTGTTAATGAACTTCCATCTACGTTCATAGGAGAATTCACTAATCTAAATGATCACAACTTCATCATTTCTCTCACACCAAACTCTTCCACAGAAAATACAACACAAATGTTAGTCATAACTCATGGTACAAAGGTCCTATTTATAAAGTATATCGTTATAACTGAGACAAGTGAAACACCCCACGGAAGACACATGAATAGTTCTTCTGATTACTAAACTGAAAAGTCACTTATACACTTTCACCAAAAAGTGTACGGACTAGACGATCTATGGAGACCATCTACCAAATATGATAGAAACTGCACATAAAACATTTGACAATCTAGCACAATCTAGGACTCTCTAGTCAAGATTTTTAATGAGTCATTCTTAACAGAAATACATACAGCGGTTCATGAAGGAAGGACACTCCATATTTTATTTTTTTTAAATACAACAACGTTATTAGACTTTATTATGCCAATTTTATTACAAATAAAAATAACATGAATTACATATGCTAATTATTGATTTTATCGATCCAAAAGAGGTGCAGAATTGAGTGTTCACATAAAATGGTTCATTCCTTTGTAAAGCATTTATTTGGAGGACCTAAAATGCAATATTCAACGAAATCATGAAACCCTGTTGGTAAGAGAGAGAAAACACCTGGATTTTTGCAGTAGCATTCCAAGCTGTTTCGCCATGACGCACCACAACAATTTCCGCATAATCAGGATGCGGGCTGTTTGTTACCAATTGGTTTGAGAATGAAGGGTTATGTAAAACTGAATTAGAGGATTGGGAAACGTTGATTTAAATAAGTGATTTTGGGTTCTCAGAGTCACAAGCATAGGCAGGCATGATATTAAGACAAAGAAAACGGAGAAAAAAAGGAGGAACCTGGAATGGGAATCGTCATTGATGGAAAACTCGGCCATGGTATCTGAGTTTGTGAGGGAGAGAGTGAGTCAGAGTGAACCAGTGAAGCTGCGTGGTTCCACCAAATTCTGAGAACGATAAGGGCATAAAGATTGTTAAAGGGTTATTGGAACAGTTTCCTACTCCAGAATTGTTTACAAAAACAAATATTAAGAAACATGAGTCCAAGAAAAAAATATATATTTTAATGATTCTAACAATCAATTTTATTATATATGATAATTGAATTTAAATAAAAAAAAGTTACAAAAGTGTAAAAATTTTAAAGAAAGTATTGAAATAAATTATGATTTTAAATTATTAGCAATTATGTATCACATACCATAAATTACACTGTTAATGAAACACTCTACCCAACTTAGATCAAAACAACAATTGCTACCACGTGTGACACGTGTTTTCAAATGTCTGGTGTACCTATAAGAAAATAACGAGAAATCCTCCAAATGTATCTACTTAATGTCTTCTTGATACCTGTTTTTTTATGAGTTTTTTTTTTCTATTTCATATTTTTCCATTCCGAAAATGACCCTTCAGGTAAGGAGACAACCGTCTCTCTAGGTGATTTATTTATAATTTAATATTTTTGTTTTTCAAAAATATTCATTGATGTAGTAGTGGATTTAAGATTCTAAATGCGTGAAAACAATTAAATCTTCTTTGGAATCAATTTAACAACCTTTTAAAGTAAAAATAAAAAATTGGGGAGGAGGGGGACAAAATAATTTTTTTTTCATATATTTGGTAATAATTTTAATAAAATCAGGGAGTGTGCTTATCCATTCTCAGGTACTTGTAGGTCCACCCATTGTATTTGTGAATGATGTCATATGTCCGTTCAATGATTTTTTTCGTCATTTTCATGTGTTTTTACTATGTTATGTTTAAAATAGAGGATAAAGATCGAAAGTGAAAAAGTTATCCTTTATCTGTTGGTCTAACACTTCGGTTCTATGTTGGTTTGATTGTCTTTTTCTTTCTAAAAAATGGGAAAGGACTGGATTGACCTTCTTTTTTTATTCTTCTTATGTGTTATTTTCTTGGTTTTACTGTCTTTTACTTCTTCGATTTTCTTTTCCATCTTTTCTTGACGTAAATACTGTATTTGATGAACAATGATGGAACAGGACTACAATGCCTTACTACATTACAATTTGTCTTCAAAGGTACTTAGAAAGGTAATTTTGTTTATGATTGAAATTTTTTGTTCCATTGTCAATTACAAAGAGTCTCATATTTGTGTCTATTGCAATTATCGAATTAAAAGGTCAAAATTTTTGGTTTATCTTATTTTTGTTTTGTTTCGACTTTATATAAGATTAGGTCATTGAGTAATGTGTTTATTGTTTTTGGTGCAACTTTAAAATTTGTTCATACCAATATTGTGATATACTATTAGAAGAAGATGCTAACTTTGAGGTTTACTTTTGTTTTAAATAATGTCTTTTGTTGTTCACCATAAACTATTTTGATGTTGTGGTTCTTATAGGTTTTTAGATGTGTTTTTACCGAATTTGGTTGAGTTGTTCCAAGGTGGACTCACTTGATTGTTGGTATGTCGCTAAACTTTGGACCACCACAAAAGGGGGGAAGTCCACCTGTAAGGACTTTGATGCCTAAGCCAGTTAAAGATTTAGAGTGAGTATATGAGTACATAGTGATTATGAGATTGTTATAGTAAGTGCTCATTTTGCCTATAATTCACATACATTTTAGCGCTTATCTTAATTAATTATATTGCATATACTAAGATTTACTCCCTTTTACCTAGAATTCATTGAAAGCATTCAAATATAAACATGTGTGGTAACTTAATGCATTTCTAGATGAATTTTTGTACATTTAAAAGAAACAAAGTATAGCAGTTTGAGCCCTAGAAACATAGATAGAGCATTGAAGCCGATTTTAACAATATTCAAATTTTACTTCCACGGCTCAAGTAGAGAAGATGGTGCCTAAGTCACGCGAGGAAAACTTCATTATGAAGCAACCTAGAGCACCAAGTTCTGGAGCTCAACAATGGAGGAAACCCACCATTGAAGGAAAGTTTCTTGGTTGAACATCAAAGAAATGGTTTGGGCAATGAGAAAGCCCTCCATGGAAGGAGAGCTCTCAAGAATGGCCACCATGCTTGGAGCTACAACCAACTTCCCAAACTTTATAAGTTAAGTGGCAGACCCTTTTGTTTTCATATCTAGAATTTGATATCAAAATTCTTAGTATCTTTTTAGAGTCCTTCTATATCACTTCACTTGTAATATTTCTTAGATCAGAGGAGACATGAGGAAGGGACAACAACTCCTAGGATTATTTGTTAGAATCATCATGAGTAGTCGACCTTCAAAGTGTTGGGATTGGATGTAGCTCTCTGAACTTATGTATTGGTACTACTTTATTGAAGTGTTCTTTCATATGTTAGTGATTCAATTCGTATTTCACGTGTGATGAATTGATCAAGTAACCATTGCATATATAACACGAGTTAGGTGAAAGATAATTTGTCTTATAGATCCAATTGAATCATCTAATGATGTTAGAAGGCAAACATGCATTTACATGTATTAGCTAGTTAAAGAGTTTCAATCTTAATGCAGAAGCCTTGTCACCAGGACGTGGAGATTTCACTCTGACTTAGAATGCTTTTAGGTCCTAGGTTGTAGACATGGGTTTAGGATTAGACTAGCGTACTTTCAAGAACAATGAATGAAACTTGTTAAATCAATGAAATAATAACCATGCTTAAGTAAAGAGTTGTGAAATCCAATTTAGGTGTGGCAATATGGGTCTAGCCCGTTGGGCTGGCCCGTAAAAATAACGCAAGGTGGGCCGAGATAGTGAACCCGCAAGCCCGCAAAAACTCGCAGCCCACACGGGCTAGTCTGCAAGCCCGCATAAAAAAAATTGCACTTGTGTATATTAGTTAATTTTTTTTCTGAACTCTTCCATTAACATTCTAAATTCTTGTATGATTGGAAAAGACAAATATTATGTATTTTTTTAAGGTGCTAAAATTTGAAGAATACATCGTGTATGCCAAAGTACGAATATGAATATGATGAAAATGTTAAATTATCAATTTATCATCCAACTCCCTAAAGTATTTGTTTAATTTTGTGAACTTCTTAAAATTTTCCAATTTTTTGAACATTGAAAGTTTTATCATAAGAATTTAAAAAAAAATTAAAAAAAAAATAAAAATTAAAAAAAATGAGCTGACCCATAGGCCTACGGGCCCATAGTTATGTGGGACGGGCCAGATTTTTCAGCCCGCATGAAAATGCGGAGCAAGGCGGGCCGACTTGCATTGTGGGGTCAAGTGCGGATCAGACCTAAACGGGCCGAGTTGGCCCACATTGCCATCCCTAATCCAATCCCAACATGTTTTATCTTACTGAGTTCTTAAAACTTAATTGAGTTTTATGTCATTCTCTATTTTACAACCAACCTGTTTTATTACAAATCCAAATTGAACGTAGTTTTTGATAAACAAAATTGATCAAATCATTATGGATATGACACTCACTACTACAATTGAACAAGTGCACCTGTTAGTGTGATTATCATCTCTTCATGCAAGAGTCATTAGTGTATTTTTAGCCTATTTAAACCTATCAATAATAGATTAATAGATTATGTTATTGTTAAAAATTATGTTTATATCATAAATAATTATGTTATTTCATAAATATTATTTTTCTTCTTATTTTAAGAAGGTTAATATATCGCATAAATCTCGCAATTTCATTTGTTTATTGAGCTATTTTAGAGCTACCAAATAATAATATTTAAGTATAGGCTTGATAGGTACATAAGTCCAACAAACTCAAGTTAATAACTCATCGTCATGCTTTTTTGGACTTATAGTCACATTTTTGAATGATTAATTTATACTCAGATTTTCTCAAATAAATTCACACTCATAAATTACATGAAGTTTTCTAAGTAAGTCTATTATTTTATCCTTCAATTTTTTCTTTCTTTATAATTATAAAAGTTAACTTTTTAATGACCAAAATACTCATAAAATGGGGTTGCCAATATAACGTAAAAAATATTTTCCTATTCACAGCTTTGAAGTTAACTCAGGAATGATATTCATGACTTTTAAGCGCATGTTAAAGAAAAAATGTTCTGTTTTATGAATATTTGGAGTAATTCAATTTAATTGACTAAAACAATTTGCATGTAAATTACAGTAATTTAATTTAATTTACTAAGATCCCAGTTTAATAATTTAAATTATCATATAATTTATTTATTTTCTTAAACTTTTAGTAGTTTACTTTAATTTTATAATAGCTTAGTTCAATTTATGTATTTTATTCATCTACCATTTAATAGACAAGGAACAGTGAAGTTAATTGACAACAATAAAGATTTCAGACGATGTGAAAAGAAAAAAATGCAGCGATAAGAATTTATGAAATAAAAATGAAAGTGAAAGGCAACTGTAAGAAACAATAGTGAGTCTTTTTATGAAACAATACAACATGATTCTTTTTACAATTATTCAAATAAAAATAACTGTAAATAGAGATTTAACATTGCATGAATTGCTGAGAAAATGGTGTAGAAATCAGTTTTGAGTGAGATGGCTAACATCACCCCACATTTTTAAAGTCCAATTATCTTCACCACACAACACAAAAACGGCCACTGATGCATTATCTATTTTCCCTGCATAGCTTCCTTTTGCATTCGCCCACTTGTACAGTGTTTCTATGCATGCACCATGAGTCACAACCACAGCTCTTTCCCCTGCAATTTAATACATACATTAATCATAAGAACTTGTTTCTAAACAATGTCGCATGTTAGCAAAACAAAACCTTTATGTTTTCTTCCAATTCTGAGCAATGCAGATTTGCAGCGTTCAAACAGTTGAACAGAACTTTCTCCACCACCCTGGATGTGCAAAAGCAAAATGTAAGCCATTCATCATTCTAGTTATACATAACTGATTTTCACCATTTTTTCTGCATAATAAAACAAACCATTAATGTTTCTATCAAATATTTTCTTTAATCAAATAGAAACTTCATTGGGTTTTATGCTAACAAAAAGATTTCTGGTGTACTTACAGGGAGTTCTCTATCCTCATCCTTAGACACCAAAGCCTCATAACCTATGGGATTAGTCTTTGATAATTCACAATAACGAAGGCCTTGAAGATCCCCCATGTGTCTTTCCCGTAGGTCCAAATCCTTCACAACCTATACTTTCGATCAAAGTTAAATCATGTTAGAGCATAAAACATTGATGGTGTTGAAATATATATATATATATATATATATATATATATAT
>Ga0209389_1001373_pt1 | contig 17032 bp, 14 predicted proteins | sample CowpearedBW_FD_187526 | JGI IMG/M metagenome (GOLD analysis project Ga0209389, IMG submission 187526) | Root nodule microbial communities of legume samples collected from California, USA - Cow pea red BW (SPAdes) (version 2) | ecosystem: Host-associated > Plants > Roots > Nodule | place: USA...
CGCGTACGAGCTGGACCTGTTCGGCCGGGTGCGCAACCTGAGCGCGCAGGCGCTGGAGCAGTACCTGTCGACCGAGGAGGCGCGGCGCAGCACGCAGATCTCGCTGGTGGCCGAGGTGGCGACGGCCTACCTCACGTGGGCGGCGGATCTGGAGCGGCTCGCGCTGGCGCGGGAGACGCTGCGCAGCCAGTCCGACACCTACGCGCTGACGAAGCGCCGGTTCGATCTGGGCAGCGCGTCGGCGCTGACGCTGCGGCAGGTGCAGACCAGCGTGGACAGCGCGCGCGTGGATGTGGCGCGCTACACCGGTCAGGTCGCGCAGGACCGCAACGCGCTGGCGCTGCTGCTGGGCGCGCCGGTGCCGGAGGAACTGGCGCCGCGGGCGCTGGGGGACTCGCTCAACGCCTTGCCGGAGTTGCCGGCGGGGCTGCCCTCGGCGCTGATGCTGCGGCGGCCGGACCTATTGCAGGCGGAGCATCAGCTCAAGGCGGCAACGGCCAACATCGGCGCGGCGCGGGCGGCCTTCTATCCGCGCATCAGCCTGACGGCGTCGGCGGGCAGCGGCAGCGGGGAGCTGTCGGGCCTGTTCAAGGGCGGGTCGGGGAACTGGACCTTCCTGCCGCAGATCAGCCTGCCGATCTTCGACGGCGGTGCCAACCGGGCCGGTCTGGACAACGCGGTGGCGGGGCGCGACATCGCGCTGGCGCAGTACGAGAAGGCGATCCAGTCCGCGTTCCGGGAGGTGGCGGATGCGCTGGCGCAGCGCGAGGCGCTGAGCGGCCAGCTGGAGGCGCAGCAGTCGCTGGTGGAGGCCAGCGGCGAGGCGCTGAGGCTGTCGGATGCGCGTTTCGCGCGCGGGGTGGACAGCTACCTGGACGTGCTGGATGCGCAGCGCACCTGGTACGGCGCGCAGCAGACGCTGATCGGGACGCGGCTGTCGCGGCTGACGAACGGCGTCACGCTGTACAAGGCGCTGGGCGGCGGCTGGAACGGGTGATGCGCGAGGCGGCGCCGTCCTGCATGCAGCGCTGCACGCCGCCACGCACGCCGCCGATGGCGCGATCAGCGCCCGCGGGGCGGGCTCAGTCTGCGCTGGCCAGCGCGTAGGGGCCGCCGCGTTCGAGGGCGCGCTGGTAGGCGGGGCGGGCGTGGATGCGCTTGAGGAAGTCGGTGATGCGGGGCTGGCGGGCGACGGCGCCGGCGCGCTGGACGGCGGCCTCGAGGGGGAAGCTCATCTGGACGTCGGCGGCGGAGAACTCCTGACCGGCGAACCACGGGCTCTTGGCGAGTTCGGCCTCGAGGTAGTTCATGTGGTTGTCGATCTGCGGCTGGACGAAGCTGGCCTTGGCCTTGGCGGCGAGGCCCTTGGCGATGGGCCGGGCGAAGAACGGCATCGGGGCGCGCTCGAGGCGGTCGAAGACCAGCTTGAGCAGCAGGGGCGGCATCGCGGAGCCCTCGGCGTAATGCATCCAGTAGCGGTAGCGCAGCGCGTCGGGGGTGCCGTCGGCGGGTTTGAAGCGGCCGTGGCCGTGGCGGTCGACGAGGTATTCGAGGATGGCGCCGGATTCGGCGATCACGAGGCCGTCGTCGCTGATGACCGGGGACTTGCCGAGCGGGTGCACGGCGCGCAACTCGGGCGGGGCCAGCATGGTCTTGGGGTCGCGCTGGTAATGCTTGATCTCGTAGGGGAGCCCGAGCTCCTCAAGCAGCCAAAGGACCCGCTGCGAGCGGGAATTGTTGAGGTGGTGGACGGTGAGCATCGGGCGAGTCTATGCGGGGTGAGAGATGGCACCGGGGCGGCGGGTGATGAGAATGACCGCATGAATACCCCTACCCGCCCCTTCGAGCCGCCGTATTACGCGGTGATCTTCTGCAGCCAGCGCACCGAGGCCACGCCCAGCGATGGATATGGCGAGATGGCCGAGCGCATGGCGGCGCTGGCGGCGGCGCAGCCGGGGTATCTGGGGGTGGAGAGCGCGAGAGGCGCGGATGGGTTGGGGATCACGGTGTCGTATTGGCGGAGCTTGGAAGACATCCGCAAGTGGCGCGCCGTCAGCGAGCATCAGGCCGCGCGCGATCAGGGCAGGCGGGATTGGTATCGACATTACGAGCTGCGCATCGCGAAGGTGGAGCGGCATTACTCGTGGGATGAGGCCGACGGGACGGGGGATCCGGTGCCTGTCGGGGAGCGGTGAGGCGGAAGAATCCTCGATGAAATTGCCTACTCCGAAGCATTTTTGACGGCCGCACCGCGCTCATCATCAGAAGCGTCGAAAGCGACGTCCCCAAGCCTGACACCCGCCGCTTCGAAACGTCGAATCATTTCGCTCAGGAACGCCCGGCACCGGGTTTCCCTCTCGTCTTCGCTCAATCCGGCCAACTCAAGATGGAGGGTGGCGAGGAGATCCCTCCCCGCCTTTGAGAGCGCGATTTGAGGACCGCCCCAGGCGGCACGTCCCGCGAGTAGATCGTCGAACTCGAAGGGATTGAACTTCATCAGTTCTTGCGCGTAATCAAGAGGCCCATTGAAGCCAAGATTGCCGCCACCGAAGAGAACCCCTTCAGGCAGGAGTTCCAGCGTCCCAGAGACCAGTCCCGCGTAAATGAAGCCGACCGCCACACGGCGGATTTCGTCGTTTCCAAGCGAGGTACCCGTTACCAGAGCGCTGGGAGTCACCGAATCGCAGATCAGGCAGTCCACGAGCCAGTGCTCCAGCCAGTCCATCATTTCCTGCTTCATCTTCTCCTCATTTGAAACAGATCTGGGCAGTTGCGATCTACTGACCGAACCTTGTGGCAATTGACGCGGGTGCTGCTTAGCCCGCGGTACTAGACCCGGGTTGCCAGCCGCTTTCCTTGAGCTTCTCGCGGTAGAGCGCGTCTCCGTCGAATACCTGCGACGGCGACAGTCGCCCCACCGCATCCAGATATTGATCCGGGGGACGATATCCATGCACCTGAATGAAGTGGACGATCTGGACCGGGGATGCGAACACGCGATGCCCGTCAGGAATCCATAGCTCGGCTTCTCTCAGCGCCCTTCCGCCGAAGTGCTCGACCAAGGGACCACATGCCGGGCAAATCGGAAAGCCTCTTGCCGGCTCAACGATACACCCCGGCAAGAAGAGGCCAAACGCCAAGGATCGCAATTTCCCCAGCAGACCGTCAGGAACATCACCCTGCTCGTACGCTCCAAAATCGATCCAGCCAATATTGAATACGTCCTTGAAGACATACGGCGCCACCATATGACGGTAAGGACTCATGTCTGAAAAGATTTCCATTGCGGCTCACCGATTGGAGAAGGAGATCACCCGGGAAATTCAGGCGGCAATGAGAAGCTCGATTCAATATTCTTCAGCGTCGGCACCGACCTTCAGCCTAGCTTACGAGAATCCGCTGAGCCCAAAAAGCGTAAGCGTCGAGCAGCCCGTTCCGCGACTCGCTTCCGTCCATGACACCAAAAGCAAATGACGTTGCGACTCGAACGGGATTAATGACACGCCGGACGGCTCCCCCGATCACGGGCTGCCCATAGTCGGCCATGCTCTTGCCTTTGAGGAAATGGACCCAAGCGGCGCCTGGATTTCTCCGCACCATCACCTCACCGTAGTACATCCCGGCAGCGACGATTATTTCTCGCGAGGCATCCGTGAAATCCCACAGCGGCGGCTGCGCGTTACACAGCTCCGGCGGAATCGGCGCCTTCCTGGCGTTTCCCGAAACGTCCTCGCCTTCCAATGAGCATTGAAGCCAATCGGCAAGTCGAAGCAAGGAGTTCTCATGAAAGTTCGCCTCCCAGTCTGAGAAGCCGGGGGTGCGCCAGATCTTTGCGAAGAGTTCATCCAAGCTATATGGTAGAGCCGCCATGAACCCTTCGTAAAACTCTCGCAAACCCGCCTTGTCAACCTCAAAGAATACAGCGGAGTGGGCATAGTAGTTCGGTGTGAACTTCATGCTGCGTTTCAGAGTCACCCAAGAACGTTGTTGTAGTCGTACATGAAGGTCTCGTGTTCATTCGAGTTCCAGATATGGCCATCCAATCTGTCCACCATGATCCGCCCGCCCACCAAGTCACCCATCGGATCGATGAGGGAGAAATTCCAATACATCGGGGTGTGAATGTCACGGAATGCCTCACCGTTTGACAAACCCATTCCAGCGGCCTCCGCCTTCTCAAGCGCAATCCGATGAGCCACAGCTATCGGCAAGTCCGCGCTTCGATAGCGAATAGGCAGGTTGAACGCGGAAATTCCGCTCGCCTTCAGCCTTGACACTATCAAGACGCCCTTCAAACGAGGCAAGGAAGCGCCAATATATCCGGAGTAGACCTTACCCTCCACATAGGAGAAGGACTTATCAAACAGCCGGACGAATCGCAGCTCAGGTATAGCGTGGGCTCCCTCGATATAAATGTCGCAAATTTCCATATGCATCCCGACCTACCATATCGTCACACGACAGCCAAGAATATCACTCCGGACGAGGTAGCTCGCGACGATCGATCGCTCGGACAAAAGATGCTGGCCAATCCGCATAGCAGGGACCTCCCCATTTTTCAGGAAAGTCCGGAAAACTCTCGAATCCCTCATCTACTCGCCTGACGTAGTCCGACAACATCGCCGGAACGTAGACCTCGCCGAATATCAACCTCCATGCGAGCTTCTGAAATACCGCAAGATCAGAACGGTATTCTTCCATGTCGCCACTCTCCTTCCAGCGATCCTCTATACCTGGAAGCCAGTACCCGGAGAATGCCACGTTCTGGCTAATGCAAACGCGGCAAGCCTCCATTCTCAACGCTCGACCCGTATCACTCCAATCGGCGACTTGAGGCAGAAGCCAACTCTCTATCGCGCGCTGCGCCTGCCGCGCGTCATTTAGATCGAGCGAGAAGAGCTGGTCGTAATACTGATAATGCTCGGCCACATCCTGATGAAATGGCCACATGATCAGTGCGGCATGTTCTAACGATACTTCCTTCATCTATGTAGGCCACCTCTCGGCACAAAAGAATGATTGGAATCATTTGAAGCCCATAAGAGGAGAACGCTCAGGCACCCCTGCCTCTCAACAGCGTTATGGAGACATCCCCGCGTTCACAAAACTCTAACAGCGCAGCTCGGGCAATTTCAATGTCACGAAACAAGTCGCGAGCATGGAACATATTGCCGTGCATCTCCACGAATTCGTTCGGCGCAGTCGGATTTTCGAATGTACGCACTTCTCCTGTATCCCACTTTTCATTGAGCATGAGAAGGAACTCTCCGTGCTGAGAAAAAAGCGTGAGATCTGCGTCCGCCTCTTCTGGCACGTCTTCCAACTCGACACTTATGCAACCCTGACGTGAAGCGATCTGCGAAAGACGCTCATCAATGTCCGCCGGCGAAGGGTCAACAATCAGCGGAAGGTACTGCCGCTTGCCAATCCCCAAGGCAATAAATCCACCCATCATTACCTTCACGCTTCCTCCTCAACAATCCCACTATTCACCCAGCGGCGAGACTTCAAAACGCCTGCACGGCATCAGCAAATTCAACACTGACGACAGAAGAGGTTCACCACGACATAGTCAGCGGAAAAGGCACCATGAATTGCCAAATGCAGTTCCGATACGTCCGGAGTCGAAAGCGCTTAGAAAGAATTGGAGAGCCGTCGGGTGCAATTCACCTACCCGTGCAGCGACTGAAGGCCAACCTCAGCGCGGCTCCGATATCTGCAGCGCTACTCGTTACGTCCAACTCTACATCCTCGATGCCGTCACCTTCCTCTCGACCCCAACCAAAAAGGCTCTCATGATGAGTCGGGGTGATGGTCATCACTAGACCGTTCACCTCAACGGCACAGCGCTTCATGCGCCTAAAGAGATCCTTCTCATCCCGAAAGCCAAATCTTTCCATGGCCGGAACCGACCATGTCTGATACCAATTTCTCAAAATGGCTTTGTCATACATCTCTGCGTCGAATTCGACCAACGGATGCTGAATGACGTCCGTCCGCTTCTTCGGCAGCACGAATCGGCTTTTAGCGACCACCTCGGTTACGGCTTGGCCGAGAACTGCGTCATCCACATCCGCTTCAAAGACCCGTTGCAGACCGCGAGGATCGATATCCCTCGGTCCGCGATAACCCGAAAGCGTCTGAAGGAATATCAGTTTCCCATTGAAGAGAGCCTCACATCCCTTTCGATTGGAATCTACACCCGTGAGATTCATTTCCGCACTATCAAGCCTACGGTGATTCTTATTCCGGTCAATACGCGAACTTCGTGTCTGCCCTGCCGTCAGCCCCACCCGCAGCACAAAAGATTTTCAGTCACCTCCCGTGTGGCCCTTCATCAAAGAATGAAGTTCCCGGACATGATGAATCATGCGATTGCGCGGATCCCGGAGAAAGGCGCTGATCGACTCTCCATTTCGCACGAACGAAAACTCAGTCTCAATCGATCAAGAGCCCTCGGGATCCAAATAGCGGAACACGCACGACATCTCTTCGTAATCGCCATTTGCGCTGTGATGCATGACCTGAACCAAGTCATTGAGTAGTTCAACTTGTCTCTCAATACTCATTCTGGCGCCTCGTTTGGAATCAATCAGCGAGTCACTTGCATTTTCAGGCCGAAATGCAGGCGCTTATCCTAATATTCTTGAGAAATGTCCGAACTTCCGTAAATCACCGAAGCACGTCCTTTGAAACATCTCCAGTTTCACAGAACTCCGCCAGTGCGTTTCGAGCAATTTCGGGATCCTGAAACACCATCCCAGCCGGATAGGACTCACCGTGAATATGAATAACTTCCCCGCGCTTTCCTTCCGACCAGAAGGTTCGAACCTCTGATTCCGACTCAGTCTCGAGGAGTGTCAGAAGGTAGTTATCGCCATCGGTATAAAGTGTGAGATCGGGACGCTCGTCTTCATTATCAAAGCGCATAGAAATACATCCCACATGTCCAGAAACACTTTCGAAGTGGTTCCAGACCATCTCCAATGAAGGAGATTTTATTATTGGCAACTGGATACGAATTCCGTTTATCCCATAGACAAAACCGCCCATAACAATATTCATTTGCGCCTCTCCAATTCGACCATACCCGGCGTCCAGAAGTATATGCGAGTCGATCCAGTTTGCGTATCCGTCGCTCGGATTTGAAGAGATTTCGCCGTAGCCACCGCCCATTCCAAATGTTGACGAGAAACTGGGTGGTTCCGGTCTAGGAGGGCAACGTAGACCGCGCTTCCGAAATACCTTTGGCAAGGGACTCGCTAAGTAGGTGACAGGGCCGGCCCTGCTTTAACGTCTGTTAAGGTTTACCAGCCGAGAAATTCTTTTAATTTTCCGATAATTGAGCTATCGCGTTGAGGCAAGCCGGTTCGCAGAAAATCATACTCAAGCGAATAGCTTTCCAAAGGCGCCATATTCAAGAGATTTCGATCAAGATGGTCGGAGGATACTTCGACATCTAGTCCGCGAAAGGCTACAAGCCTTAGCAAATAGGTCGCAGAATACTCGGGAATCCATTCAGCCACCAAATAACCCCCTGTGGGCGCACCAATTTCATACTTTTCAATATACTCCCTAATCCCATCTACATCTCGGTCGACCGCGAGTCGACAAAAGATTGCATTGTCACGTTTCTTCACTCGCTTCGGCTTCGATGCGAGTTCTAGAGCCGCAGCATCCTCTCCAAGTATCAAAAGCCGGGTCAATTCGGAGTAAAACCCAATATCTTCATTTGGCCAAACAGCGGGATTTAGATGCCGAGCTTTTGAGGCAAGCTCCAGAATCGCTTCACGCGAGCAGGAGAGCAGTGCGAAGAAATAGTCGAACGGAGCATCCTGCATCGGACCTCCATCCTCATCAAGCGCAAGCGTGATAAGTTTGGTGGCGGTATATAGCTCTTGCCTCATTTGACCTGCATCGGAGTTTGCAAAATAGGCCAAGAGACCCCGATGGATATGAACCTGAGCCAGTTGCCGAAGCACCACACCGACGCGAATCCCCTTTGGCCGTGTCGTTGCCTCCCGCACCAGCGTGTCAACTTGCTCGGATTCGATGGCCAGGATACGCGATATATCCTGTGCGGTTTTCTCTCGGTTAGGAATCATTAATTCACCTTCACGATAAGCGCAGTTTGTTCACGCGACGCCGTAACGACCTTGACTAAAGTCCCGTTCTTCCGTGCTGCTTCAATCAACTGTGCCGTACGGATCGAGGCCGGATCCCCCGAATTTTTCAGTCGACCAACTGCATTCCGAACCCATTGGTCTGTCATCTGAGTCGGCAGATTTCCACTGGCCCCGTTCAGTGAGATCGTACCGTTCGCTCCCAACGGCTTCGCCTCATTGATAATGAGTGACGAGAAATTGAGTGATTCCGGTCTGGGAGGGCAACGTAGACCGCGCTTCCGAAATACCTTTGGCAAGGGACTCGCTAAGTAGGGGACAGGGCCGGCCCTGCTTTAACGTCTGCTGAGGTTTACCAGCCGAGAAATTCTTTTAATTTGCCGATGATTGAATTATCGCGTTGAGGCAAGCCGGTTCGCAGAAAATCGTACTCAAGCGAATAACACTGCAGAGGAGTCATGTCCAAGAGGCCGCCGTCAAGATGTCCTCCAGAAACTTCTACTTTGAGTCCACGGAACGCTGCAAGCTTTAGCAAAAAGGTCGCTGAATAGTCAGGCACCCATTCAGCTTCCAGATAGCCCCCAGTTGAAGCGCCAATCTCATACCGCGCGATATAGTTCCTGAGCCCATCGAGATCGCGGGAGATCAAAAGCCTGGAAAAAACTGTGTTATCGCGCTTTCCCGGTCGTTTGAGCTCTGCCGCAAGCTCCAGAGCTTTAGCATCGTCACCTAATATCAGAAGCCGCGTCAATTCGGTATAGAAGCCAGGGTCTTCGTGGGGCGGGACCGTTGGATCCAAATGTCTAGCCTTCGACGCAAGTTCTAGAATCGCTTCGCGCGAACACGAAAGCAGAGCATAAAAGTAGTCAAAGGGGTTGTCCTGCATCGGGCCGCTATCCTCGTCAAGCGCCAGCGTTACGAGCTTGGTGGCGGTATAAAGCTCCTGCTTCATCCGTGCCGCATCAGAGTCGGCAAAGTAGGCAAGCAGTCCTCGATGGATATGGATGGCGGCAACTTGCCGAAGTACGGACCCTATGCGAATTCCTTTGGGCCGTGTACTTATTCTCTGAAGAGCTCGGTCATAGTCCTCGGACTCGCTGGCGAGAATTCGAGAAAGATCTTGTACGGTTTTACTTTTCGGATATACCATCACTTCACCTTAACGATCAGTGCCGTCTGCTCGCGCGACGCAGTGACGACCTTAATCAGGGTACCGTTGTTAATTGCTTCGGTAAGCATATTAGCCGTACGCATCGCTGCGGGGTCTCCGGACGCCCGCAGACGTCCAATGGCGCTTTGAACCCACCTATCTGTCATCTGAGTCGGCAGATTTCCACTAGCCCCGTTCAGTGAGATCGTACCGTTTGCCCCCAACGGCTTCGCCTCATTGATAATGATATTCTTGCCATCGCTATAGACGCCGTCGAAGCAATTATCCGAACCGCACTTCCCTTGAAGTTTCGTATACCCGGCGCGCTGGAAGTATCTTCCATGCCCGCCTCGATCCCCCTCGTCCAAAGCCAGATAAAAGCGATGATCCACGAGAGAGCGGCAGCCAGTGCCGGCTATACCAGTCAATCAATCCTTCGTTGCCCGATATTTGGGCATATAGATACTCATAAGCAGGAAACCAACACCAGGGTTTGATCTGGAAAATAGTTCGCCGTGTTTTCGCGGCGAGATGGGCCCATTGCTTATTTGCTCACAGGTCACGATTCTTGAACCAACTCATCAAGGACCGAGCTTCGAGGTTACTCTGAAGAACCGCCAAGCCGCCTAACAGGCTGCTGAAATACCTCACCGGACGCCTCGAAGTGGTCCATGCAGGGGTGCCTCACCCCTTGGTAGATACAAACAACTCGCGTGTAGGATGTTCTATGAGGTCAATATTCTTGACGCCACTTCCTGGAATCAGTATTTCAGCGGCCTGCTAATCGGCCTCCTCTCCCTGCATTCAAATACTCAATCGCTTGTTGATTCCACCTATCGCCGATATGCTCAATAGCCAGCTCGACGAGTCAACGTAGCTGGACGCCTTCATTTTCGATTCTCCGTGCCCCTTCAAGGGCGTGCAGTCGTAGGCAGGAGTGACATGCCGTTGACGCTAAGCGCATGAGCAAACTCTTCAGCTCTATCTGTATGCTCAGCCACAAAATTTCGGCAGCAGTCTTCAAACAGCATCATGAAATCGGATTTCGTATATATCCCCAAATGAGGATCGAGATCCCAGAAATTCGGGTCGACCCAAGCATAATATGACTCATCGTCCACTCGCATCGGCGCAACAATATCATCAGCACGATGAATCCATTGCCCGAGTTCCGTGTATTGCTGAGAGTCAAAAGGCACCCCCCTGCCTATCAATCTAGTCATGTGATCGAGAACATCGCCTGGACGGAAATATCCTTCGCCGCCACTTATAACCAACGTTGCCGATACGGCAAACGCCCCGTGTTCTGCAAATGAAAACTTTGAAGATAAAAGGTAAGACGTCTTCATTTCATTACTTTCCTGGATGTGAATAGACGCTTGTAACCTTGCCAGAGCTATCCGTGGCGAGCAGCACGCGGAACGGTACGCCGTTGATAGTCAAGGTGATCGGACCCGAGGGAACAACCCCAGTCCTTTGAACCTCTGTCCACACTTGAGATGACGCCTGCTTCGACATATCCAAGATTTGCTGATCGCTCCAAGCACTGTCGTAAGTTGTTTTGGTCAAAGGGGCTTGTCCCTTAGCAACTCGCGCAGGCGTGGTGTAGGAATGCTCCCAGATTCCCGGAGCGATTTCTACCGGTGTACCCACCTCCGAAGCGCCAATGGCCTTCAATTCGGTTTGATACGACGCCTCCGCGTGCGCACCATAGATGTTCTTCGTGCTAGGACCACCAGTCGAAAGATGTGTTGCGAGGTCGCTGTCGTTCGGAGCCTTCCCGAAAGTGTCCTTAACCGGGGTGGTTTCATTGAGCCCGCTCGGCCTGTTGCTGAAATCTGCCTCCGGCAGCAAAGCGTCTGCCTTGCCTGCAACCGGCGCCTCCTCCGCCTTGGATGCGGCCCGAACTTCCAGGACCTTGTTCGCGAGCTTGCTACCCGCGCTCAAAGCGAGCTCGGTAGCCTTGGACCCCACGATGCCTCCAACGATCCACGTAGCCTCTTCGCCCGCCGACTTGACCTGCGCCGGATCGTAGGAACTGACCTTTCCAACCTGGTTCATGAAGACGCTGACCGGCGCCAGATCGACGACGAACTTCGTCACGTCGGTAGCCGTGATGTCCAGCGGCTTGCCGCTGACGTACCACTGCATCGTCTTTGACTCGTAGGTGCTCGGAAGGCCCACGTTCAGCGCTGCGGACGCACCCTGTGGCCCAGCGGCAGCGGCTCCTGTCATCGCGCTGTTCAGGCCGTTCAACGCATTGGCCGCATTGCTGAGGTTGCCGACCGTCAGATCCTTGCCATAGGCGAGTGCTTCTTTGCCGAGCGCCACACCGGCATCCCACGCTTTGCCCGGCGCGCTCTTGATGCCATCGACGTAGTACTTGGCCTGTTGCGCCGCCAAGGTCGTCTGCTGCTCCTTGTTGGCCTCGTAGAGCTGATAGCTGCCGTCAGCCTGCGGCACCTGCACATACGCAAGGTCGCTGCCAAAGATGAAGGTGTAGGTGCAAGCGCCCGCCGGCGCATTGCAGCCCGGCACTGGGAACGAAGTTTGAGTTCTCGCTCCGTTGGGCAGGGGCAACTGCCCGGGTTGAGTTCCAAGCCATGTGCCATTGGCCTGCTCGATACCGCCCGACGGCGTCTGCCCGGCCAGCTTGTAGCTACCGATGGTCGTGTTCAGCAGCTCGGTGTTCTTGGTGTGATCGTCGTAAGCCGCTGTGCCTCGCGCATCCATGCTCACGCCGGACTCGCGCGCGAGGTTCGCCAGAATCTGCTCAGCCAATGGGTCGTTGCTCAGATTGCCGAACGCGAGCTTGTAGGCGCTGTCGTTCTGGTAGAGCAACTGCAAAGTCAGCCGCTTCTCCCAGGCGGCTTCGTCCATGCCTTGGGTGCCTGCGAGCTTCTTGGCCTCTTCTTTGACGAGCGCGGTCTGATCCGGGTGCAGCTGCCGGTTGTTGTAGTCCTGGTTCAAACCAGCCGCTGCGCCGTTGACCCCGCCACCAGCCACAGCGCCGATTCCCGTAGCCACTGCACCAGCGGCGAGCTTGGACAACGCGGTCGCCCAATCGTTGCTGCCGTTCTCTCCTCCAAGTCCGGCTTGCTTCAACGTGTCCTTGATCGACTCCTGGAACTTGTCGAGTTGACCCGCCGCTGCCGCGCTGCCCGCAGCGCCCAGAGCGCCACTGAGATCTCCAGTCACCGCGCCGACCGCGGCATGCAGAGCCACTCGCGATGCGCCCCCTTCCTTCCACTGGTCGTAGACCTCCTGGTTCTGGGCCATGGTCGCGGCCGCTTCCGTCTTCGTCCGCTCAGCCTGCTCCCTCATGGCGGGTGAGGACTTCGGATCGTTGAGCACGGTCTGAGCGGCCTCGCTCTGCAGCTTGGCATCGTCATACGCCTTCGTCTTGGACGCCGCGTAGTTGGCCACCTCCTTCGCCGCCTGCGCCCCGAAATCCGCCACGATCTGCGCATTCACCTTCACCTGCTGTGCGAGCTTCTGCCCATCCCAGCCCTGCGCCAGCTTGCCCGCCGTCGCATCGTTCGTCGCACCTCGGTCGAGCTTCTCCAGCGCCGCCTGGCTCGCCGCATCCCCACTCGTGATCGTCGTGCTGCCCGCGCTGATCGTGCTCCTGGTCGTGCTGCGCTCGTCGCCGCTGTCCTTGTACGCACCGGCCATGCCGCCACTCGTTCCCGCGCTCACCGTCACGGCGCTCGCGCTGAACTGGCTGCGGTTGTCGATGTCGCTGCTGGTCAGCGTTCCTGTGCTGAAGCTGTTCTTGCCCGCATCGATCGCCGCCTGACTGCTCGTGATGGCGCCGCCCTTGAGATCGGTATTGCCCTTCACGCTCACCTGGAAGCCGCCGTCGCCCGCGCGGATGCCCGCCTGCTCGCCCACCGCCGCGTAGTCCGCGTTGACCTTCGACTGGCTGAAGTTCGCGCTGGCGCCAGCGTTGTAGCCAACGGTCACGCTGCCGCCCATGCTCTGGCTCTTGGAGTCGAACTTGGCCGTGTCCTGCAGGCTCTCGACTTTGAGATCGCCGCCGATATCGGCCACCACCTTGGGCGCCGTCACCACCGCGCCGCCCAGCGTCGTATCCCCGCCCGACTGCAGCGTCACCGAGCTGCCGCCCGTGACCTGCGTGGTCGAGTAGTTCGTGTCCTTGCCGTCGGCGTTGCCCTTGGAGACGCTGCCGCTGACCGTCACGCCCAGATTCGTCTTGGCTCCCAGCGAGAAGCCCACGCCGATGGAGGCGCTGCTGCTCGAGTCCTTGCTGTGCTGCTCGCTGGTGTTTTGCGCAGCCAGCAGGTTGATCTTGTTGTCCGCCTTGATGAAGACGTCCTGCCCCGCCAGCGAGCTGCCCTGCACCGTGACGTTGGAGTCCTGGCCGCCACCGGTGGCGGTGAGGCTCAGCTTGCCGTCCGCCAGCACCGAGCTTCCCGCTGCCTGATTCGACTCGCTGTGCTGCGAGCTCTTGCTCTGCTGGCTGCCCACCGAGATGCTGAAGCGGATGCTCTGCTGCTGGTCCGCGTCGGCCATCTTGTTGAGCTTCTGGATCTCCTCCACGGCCTGGTTGGCCTTGGAGATCGCCGTGGCCGCGGCCAGCGCCTTCATGCGGTCGTCCTGCGTCTGCGTGACGTGCTCGGCGGCCTTGATGGCACCGAGCGCCGCATCCACGCCCGGCGCGCTCAGCGACACCGACAGACCACTCTGCTTGAACTTCGTCTCCGTGTCCTGCGCCGACTGGTTGCGCGCTTCCAGGATGTCGATGGACTTGCCCTGGATCGACACGTCGCCCTTGGGCGCTTGAACCTCCGAGCCGACCTGGCGGTACTTGCCGCCGGCCAGGATGTCCACGTCGCCGCTCACGCTGGCCACGGTGGAGCCTTGGTTGGTCTCTTCCGTGGTCTTGGTCGCTTGCGATACCGCTTGCTTGCCGATCGTGATGCCGATCCCGCCGCCTCCAAAGAGCCCCGACTTCACCGTCTTCTTGAACTGCTCCGTGTTCACCGAGTTGGTGACGCCGTCGATCGTGATGTCGCGATCCGCGAGGAGCTTAGTGCCGTTGTCCGACACGGCTTGGGCAGCTTCGAGGTTGATGTCGCGGCCCGCCACGATGTTGACCGTATCGCCAGACACCGTCGTTCCCACGGCCGTGGTCGTATCCGTCTTGTTGTACGTCGTGACGGTCTTCTTCTTGAACAGGCTCCGCTTGGTCTTCTGGGTCATCTCCTCGACGACCTTGTTGGCCTCGCCCGCGAGCAGCTCCACATCCCGCGTCGCATTGAGCGTCACCGCCCCTTGCGCGCTGGCGATCTGCGCCGCGGTGGCGCTCAGGTCCTGATCCGCCTTGAGCACGATCGCGCCTTCGGCCTTGACCTCCGTGCCCACGTCCTGGCTCTGGTGCTCCTTCTTGTAGTTGGTGGCGTTCCAGATCTGCTCTCGTGAGCTTGAGGTCTCCACGGTGCTCAGCGTGAGGTCACGCCCCGCGCTCACGAGCACGCCGCCGTCCTTGCCCGCGCCATCGGCGCCGCCTTGCGTGATCTGCACGGCCTGCAGTTGCACGTCGCGATCCGCCTTCACCAGCATCACGCCGCCCGCCGTCAGCGACGCGACCTGATCCAGAACCGTCGCCCGGGTGGCCACATTGCCCTTGATCTTTGCGCCGCTGGCCGTGGTGCTCTCCATGACGATGTCGCGCCCCGCCGACAGGCTCATGTCGCCGGTAGCCGCGAGTTGTCCGCCGATGTTGCGCAGGTCCTCGCGCGCCGTCAGCGCCAGCGTCGTGGCGCGCAGGTCACCGGTGTTGGAGATGTTCTGCGCCTGGATGTTCACGGCTCCGCCGCGCACGCTGCCGCCGTTGTCGAAGTTGCCGCTGAGGGCCATCTCAACTCGACCGCCCGCAATGAGCGAGCCGCTCGGCAGCAGATCGCCTTCGCGCGGCACCAGATACACCTGCGGCACGAGCACGCGCTGCACGGTGCCGTCGGCCTGCGTCACCTCCTGCTCCACCAGCCACACGAGGTCACTCGTGAGCTGCGTCATCTGCTCGGCCGTTAGCGCGATGCCCGGCACCAACTGATGCGCCTTGGCGAAGGTCGCGCCATTGGTGAGCAGCGCGCGGTACATCGACTCGTCGTCGGCGTAGCCCGACAGGTATCCCGTGCCCGTGAGCTGTCCAATCTGCTCACGCACCAGGCGCTGCTCGTAGAAGCCGTCGCCCAGGCGCTTCTGCGTCACGGTGGGATCCAGCGCCATCTGCTGCAGCAGGAAGTCGCTCGAGAGCCAGTCGCGATAGTTGGCGAAGCGCGGATCCGTTTCGACGAGGTACTTGCTCCCCGGCTCGCTGTGCATCTTGAACAGGCTGTTGGCCGGCAGCGTGAGGTTGGGCTTCACGCCGAACAAGCGGCCTCCGACGCTGAGCCCCGCCACCTTCAGCGCTGCGCTCTGCGCCGAGCCCGGCTGGCTCGTCGAGCCAGCCTGCGTCGTCACCCTGCCGATCTGCGTCGTGGCCTTGTCGGCCTGAGCCGTTGCGTCGACCTGCGCTGCCGCTGCCGCCCTTGCGCGTTGGAGCACGCCGGCAATCCCGCTGCGAGCCGTGCCTTGAACTTGCTGCGTGGTGCCGCTACCTTGCGCCGCTTCGATCGCCCCATCGCGGAACTGCGTCGTCACACGCGCGCCTTGCAGGTCCTGCACCGAGCCCGTCTGCACCGTGTCGCCATCGCGTTCGCGGCCAATCAGCAGTTGCACTTGCGCCCCCGCATCACCGGCCTGCGCGGCAGCGATGGCGCGCTCGGTCGCTGTCGCGCCGCTGCGCTGAGCTGCCTGCAATGAGCCGGCACCTGCGGCGCCGTTGCCCGTGGCCACTGCCTTCGACGCGATCGCTCCGCCGACGCGCACCTGAGCGTTTCCTTGCGCGTTCGTCTGCGCGGCATCACCAGCTTGCGTGCGGCGCACCGCGCGCTCGATGAAGGCCCTCAAGCCGAGTCCACCGCTCGCATTGGCGGCCGCGCCGCCCTGTGCCTGCTGGGCAGAGGCTCCGCCTCCGGTGCTCACCGCGCCAGCGCCTTGACGCCCGCCCGGCGCCTGCGACACCTGCCCCACTGCCGGCGCTCCTCCCGCCAGCGACAGATTCACCGTATGCGCCACGCCCTGCGCGTCGGTTGCCGTCACCGTGTGCGGCACGTTCGTGACCTGCCCGCCGGTGATGGCCACACCGGTCATCCCGACCACCTGGCTCATGTCGTTGTTGATCGTGCCCGCGCCGATGCTCAGCGTGCCGCCCACGATGATCTTGCCCGCCAGCGACTGCGTCAGCGGCGAGCCGGCCTCGCCATCCACCGCCGTCGAGGTGTGGGACACGATGATCCGGTTCGGATACGAGCGCTCGAAGTCGGCCAGCGCCTGCTGCTCCGTGCGGCCGTTGAGATCAATCTCCGTGTCGTTGATGTCGGCGTTCTTGCCCTCCTTGTACTGAATCATCAGCGTGCCTTCCGTGCCGCCGCCGCTCGAGTACTGGCCCCACATCAGATACGGATTGACGTTGTCGATCCGATTGGCCGTCAGCGTCAGATTGCCGCGTCCCTCGATCGTGGCGCCGCTGTTGAGCAGCGTGTCGCCGGAGATCGTCATGTCCCCGCCCGCTCGGATGAACGCCTTGGACGCCAGTTCCCCCTGCCCCGCGCCCTGCCCCGTGCCCACGCCCTGCAGCACCGTCCGGTTCACGATGCCGCCCGTCATCTGCAGCGCGAGCCCCCGAGTG
>Ga0209389_1001396_pt1 | contig 16945 bp, 15 predicted proteins | sample CowpearedBW_FD_187526 | JGI IMG/M metagenome (GOLD analysis project Ga0209389, IMG submission 187526) | Root nodule microbial communities of legume samples collected from California, USA - Cow pea red BW (SPAdes) (version 2) | ecosystem: Host-associated > Plants > Roots > Nodule | place: USA...
GTTCAGGCGCTATTAGTCGGTGCGCTTTTAGAAGACAGTTTCCTTTATAAAATATTTGGGATATTGTTTGAAGCGTAATAACAGTGTCAGGTTTGAGTAATGATCAAAATGACTCATTTTTTTTACCACTTTCTTTTATCATTTGATGTGGCCGGGTACATTTAATTTTCAAATTTTTTATAATTTAATTAAAATTTGAAATCACAATACAGAAGTCGAATGTTTTTATGCATGCATGTTTGAAATTCACCCTCCATCACAAAACTCCTTCTCCAAACTCCTATTTTCATTTTTAGTTTTCAAAAACTTCTTTACTCTGAACCTTCAATTACCTTCCCAACCACGTTTCACAAAACCCACCTCGCACACATACGAAACAAAACCCGTTCTGCTCTCCTCCACCGTGAAAAATCAAAAACCCATTTCTCCTTTTAATGTTCAAACCCCAAACCCCTTTCACTTCATCATAAAAACCTTTTCTCCTTTTAATGTTCAAACCCCAAACCCCTTTCACTTCATCAGAAAAAAACCCTTTCCCCAAACCCCTTTCTCCTTTTAATTTTTAAAATCTCCCAAACCCTGAATCTACAATTACAAACCCCCACCCACATTTGTTGTGCACACAGACAAGAAACAAAACTCGTTATCTCCTTCCCCCCCTCCACACCGTTAAATCCTTTCACCACACAAGAATTGCGAAACTGTCGAACCCCAGGGTGAATCCGAGCTACAAGAAGGACGATTTTGGAACCTACTGCAATCAAGAAGCACCTGTTTCTCCTTTCCCCTCCACGTCGTTCTGTCGACGAACACCACATCAATCGCGAACAACAAAGAACCGCACCTGCAAGAGTCGCGAAACCCACCGAACAACCATCCCATAAAGAAGCAAACACGTAAGGGTAACATTTTCTCCATTTTCGGTTATGGTTTATCTGTGTGGATTTAATGGTTTGAAGAAGTTTGATTGCTTGTCAATTTTGTGGTTTTATTCATTTTGATTGCTTGTGGTTCTATTCGTCTTTGTTCATATTGTGATTTTTGTGACTTGATGGTTGTCGGTGAACATACAATCTAGCAAGGAATTGAGCTACCATATGATGTTAATTTCTCCATTTTCCATTTTTCTTTTTGTTGATCTGTTTCAGCAGTGGCGCAACTAATATGTTCATCAGTTTGTGAAGCTAAACCGTGATGGTTGGGTAAAATAAGTTGTTTCCCAAACTATTATTACAAATTGTATATTTATGATTAATCGTGAAGTAATAGTTGGGTGTGGTCTTCCCTATTATATTTTTTCAATAGTAGTGTTGTATTCATTGTTTTCCTTAATTATCTATTTTGGTGATCAAAGTTTTATATTTGAATACATGTGTGCATTTATGTATGTTGGAGAAGTGTTACCATTAAATGAATTATTTGATTTATATTTTTTTTTTGTGAAGTGAAGATCTAATTTGGGAATGATGAGTGATGCTAGTGAAGACGATGGTTGTACAATTGAGAGGAAGGTATGACTTTGGAAATAGTTTATAAGCTTCTTCAATATATTTATTAAATAATGACTTTATGTGGTTTTTTTATGATGGATGTTGATTTATTTCAGACATTCATGTCGGACGCAATATGTTGGTTCTTTGAATGAAAGCCTAACACCAGAACAAATTATTTGTCTAGAAAGAACACCATTTTCCTGGATGCCGAAGTTGAAAGAGTCTATGAAGATAAGTAGAAATCTTCTGAATGAGTTGGTTAATGTGTGGGTTGAGAGGAAAGGAGGTTTTCGCCTTAGTAAATAAATTGTTAGATTTTCTTTATTAGATGTATGCTTAGATTTAGGGCTGAGGGTGGTTGGAACTAAAATTGATTTGAAAGAGGGTTTTATTCATAATGAGTTTAGGAAACACTTTGATGATGAAAATGTTGATGTCAAAATCGTTTATGAATTCTTATTGCAACATCATGAAGATTTAAGTGTAGTTGATTTTTGTAGATTTTATGTATTGATAGGCATATGTGAGTTTCTATTGTCAAGTCGTAGTGGTAGAATTTTTCCAATATTGTTCAACATTGTGGATGACATTGGAAGTCTTGGAAAATATAATTGGGGTAGTCTTGTGTATGAGTACTTGGTTGGGAGTCTATGTAATGCTTCATTGTTGTTGAGCGACGAAGGAAATGCGAAATACTTTCATGTGGATGGTTGTGTTTATTTGTTACAAGTATAATAAATTAATCGTAAATTTGTTGTTTTATAAAATATGATCCTGAATTATTAGTTAAGGCTGTTAAAATTTTGTTACAGTTATGGGCTTTTGAGTATTTGTTGATTTGGAAGAGAAAGGGAGGAATTCCCACCACCTGATTACCACGAATATTGCATTGGATGGATGTTAAAGTAGGGGATTTCGTAGTTAGTAGTAGTTTGAAGAAGAAAGCGATTAGTTTTATCTTTGTTTACAATTTATAATTTTATTGTGTTTATTAGTGCATCAATTTATTCAATGATTTAATTTAAGTTGTTGGTTGATGTTGTTAATAATGGCAGATTTTGCATGATATTGCCGTGTCAGAAGAAGAGCTTAAACATGTTGTTGTTCAAGAAGGTTTTCATGAATATGGGTGTGGATTTGGAAAAGTTCAAAGGACAGATGAAGGAGGGGGTTCTTAACAAGAGAAGGAAGAGCTTATGCGTGAAATTTTACAACAAGAAGCAGCTATTAAGGAACTTAAGCAATCAATTCATAATCTAAAAGCAAAGATGAAGGAGAGGAGCAAACAACCGCCTAACGAATATTTTCCATGTTATGAAGAAAATGGTTCTCATGCTCACACACATCATAATAGTTTTGATTTGGGTGGCAATTTTGTTGATGAAGATCATGAACTTCATAAAAGCAATGAAATTTGTGTCCAAATGGAGGAAAGCAATATGTATGCGTGAATGAAGCATCAACCACACACACGTTACAAAAGTCGTTCTATTCGAACTTCATATGCAAGTTATGGGATAAGGAGGTTGATGAAATAGTTGGAAATTATAATTATGTGTGAAATAATTTGAATTAGAAGTACTTTATGACCTTCTTATATATGAACAATGTTCTTTAAAAAGTAGTTCTTAGTATTTAATGGTATCTCTTGTAATTGCTAATGACATGTTCGTACTATATGATACTTTAATTTCTTTGTGTTCACTTTCAGTATAGAAATCTGTGGGACAATTGTTGGTCCATTTAAACTATAGAAATATGTTATAATTTATTTGTCCAAAATGTCTTTGGTGGGTTACACTTTACATGGGCTTGGATGCCAAGTTAATTTTGAATATGGTCCACCAATCTTTTTGTTTTACTCTAACCAATAAATTTATTTAAAACAAATTAATTATTGAGTGTCTAAATTGGGAGGAACATAGTGGGGTCCACCATGGTCGTGGGACAATTATTGGTCCACTTAAATTATAAAAATATGTTATAACATATTTGTCCAAAAAGTCTCTGGTGGGTTACACTTTACATGGGCTTGGGTGTTAAGTTGATTTTGAATATGGTTCACCAATCTTTTTGTTCAACTTTAACCAATAAATTTATTAAAACAAATTAATTATTGAGTGTCTAAATAGAGGGGAACATAGTGGGGTTTACCAAGGCTATGGGACAATTATTGGTCCACTTAAATTATAAAAATATATTATAACATATTTGTCCAAAAAGTCTCTAGTGGGTTACACTTTACATGGGCTTGGGTGTCAAGTTGATTTTGAATATGGTCCACCAATCTTTTTGTTCTACTATAACTGAAAAATTTATTAAAACAAATTAATTATTGAGTATCTATATAGGGGGAACACAATGGGGTCTACCAAGGCCGTGGGACAATTATTGGTCCACTTAAATTATAAAAATATGTTATAACATATTTGTCCATAAAGTCTCTGGTGGGTTACACTTTACATGGGTTTGGGTGTCAAGTTGATTTTGAATATAGTCCATCAAACTTGTTGTTTTACTCTAACCAATAAATTTATTTAAAACAAATTAATTATTGAGTGTCTAAATAGGGGGAACACAGTAGGGTCCACCAAGGCCGTGGGATAATTATTGGTCCTCTTAAATTATAAAAATGTTATAACATATTTATCCAAAAAGTATTTGGGGTCTTATACTTTACATGGGCTTGGATGTCAAGTTGATTTTGAATATGGTCTAGCAACCTTTTATGTCAATTCTAACAAATAAATTTATTAAAACAAATTGAATATTGCGTGTATGAAAAGGGTGGAACATATTGGGGTCCACCAAGGACGTGGAACAATTATTGGTGCAATTCCACTATAGAAATCTGTTATAATATATTTGTCCAAAAAGGCTCTGGTGGGTTACACTTTAAATGGGCTTGGGTTGCATGTTAGATTTCAATACGGGTCAAGCAAGATTTCAGACAATTAAAATGAATAATTGGTTTAAATCAAATTGAATATGGTGTGTGTTAATGGTGTGCACAACATGGGGTCCAACAATCAGTACTAAAATAGTATCCTTCTCCATTGACAAAACACATTCACTCATGGAATGATAAGCACAACTGTAAGTAATTAACAATAAGTTTTTCCAAAATGTGGAAAAGGTGTTCACCAAACACATAAACGCAATACACCATTAATATTTAATAGAGTGATGACAAAATGATTACTAACATCCATAGCCGGTTTAAACATTAGGGCATTCAACATCAAATGTGGCATCGACATCGGCAGTTGCATCATATGTTCCACCTGGTGAGGTCGCACCAAACCAAATACCAACATTAGGACATGGGCCACATGATGATCCGGCAACAGATGTTTTGGAAGTGTCTTCATGGTAAGAAGTTATCACAACTTTAGGTGGAGGGACCAGCTTCTTGAGTATATCGTCAACATCAAGATATTCTCCTGGGTAGTTTCACACAACGGGCAAAGAAGCTTCAACTTCATGGCCAGTTGGTGGACTTATGTCATTCTTGAATACTTATTAATGATGAATTGAATATAAGTATAAATATAAATGTAATAAAAAAAATTTACCTTCACAATGTTGCAAATGGTGATGTTTAGGTAAGGAGGCACCCATGGGTTGTGGCCGTAAACTGAAACCTGATGAATCATATTTAAGATTTAAGATTTATATTTGATAAAAATTATCAAAACCAAATGAAGTCAAAGTACATGAGGCGGTGAAAATACATTTTTCAAAATCAGGGTTGCTCCAATAACAATATGGGAACCAAACTCAGGATCCATGACAGCTTTTCTATGGACGCTTGCCTTTGCTGTAGTTGAAGGGTCCTGAAGCAATTAAAGAAGAAAATGTGATATGCATTTCAAAATAATTACACACAACCCTTAATGGCATGTTACCTTAATTACTATGGACATGTCACCCAACCCGTTGGGGTGACATTCTTTCACCACACCGACAACCAAAGGTATTTTTTCCATTGATTTCCTAGAAGAGAGTAAAATCATATTTTTGATGTCCCCTTTAGTAACTAAACCTGAAAGCATGGATGATTATTATTTTTAAACGTAATGATGTCTTTAATGTAACCCTGCTATTAGTGGTGAACATGCTTACGATGGTATTCAACAAACCTTCAAGCCCATTTCCAAGCATTTGAGTTGAAGTCTCTTGCATCACCTGCAGCAGTCATATCCTTCATTAATTGTTGTGTATTTTGAGGGTCGGAAATAAATTATTGTTGGAATTGCATCTCCGGATGAATGACATGACGTCAAACTCATCAATGTCAAGGTCATCCCACGCTTCCATTAGTTCAACCTACACATTTGTTGTAGTTGGAAAAAAACTGTTTACATTCAAAAAACGTCAGAGGAAGTGAACAAAGTAGTTGAAAAAATTAGTAATGGGTATAAGGACATAGAAAAAGGTCGTACGCACAAAAAAATTGGATTGGGGATGAGGAGAACGCACAATGTGATTAGGCAAACCAAGACCAAGTTCGCTCTAGTCGAGGTAAAGGTTTAAACCTTTAACTTTTATTTATAATTGAAAAAAGTGGGCTACTTTTACGAAATTACCCTTCGGAAGCTTGTTCTACACGTTTGAAACAACTATCTAATTAATTCCCCTATTACATTGGAAGCCACGGTCTACTTTTCCATCACCAACCACATCTCATTCATTTAATGCAATTGATGGCTTACAACAACCCATCCTCCATGGACAACGTCCCCTTTGTCTCGACTGGCTGGCGCATACACAATTACTTTTTACGAATCGACCTACTTTGCTTTATGGTGCATTCATCAAGTAAGTTGAGTAACAAATGGTTTCATTGATTATCCATTCAACTTATTTGCAGCATTAATGGCTACCTCCAGCATGTGTATTACTATACTTTAAGTTTTACGGTTTATTAACTTTTCAATAAAATGCGAAATGATTTTGTGTTGGATTGTTATCGTCAACAACAGTAAAATGTGCATTGGATATTAATTTTGTTTACAGAAAACTAGACGTCCTTACCCGTATGAATTTATTATAGACGTTATTTTGTTTTTTTCAAAATTCTATTCACAGCATGACTTATGAACTTCATTAAATTTTTATACAAGGAAAATCATGGAAGAAACACATACTTTGTGTCTGGATAGCATTACTTTATTGGAAGATGATATCCCTGAAAACAACTGTAACCTCAATGGTTCTATTTCAACAAACAAGGACTCTGGTGAATCCCACTTGGGTTTCTTTCCAAAGGTGGAGATGACTTTCGAAATTGTCGATGAACTAAAGAAATTTTATCAACAACATGCAATCAGAAGTGGTTTCGGTGTCCGAATCAGAACATCAAAGAAAGACGATGATAATGAGTTGTGCTACGTCGAACTAGTTTGTTCTCGAGAAGGAAACCATGTGTCCAACATCCCCCGGAAAAGAAGATAATCTTGACTCAAAGAAAGGCTTGCCATACACGTGTTACTATTTTAAAAAGGAATGTGAATGGTTGATTAGAAGTGTGGTGGACGAACACAATCACTATTTAAGTCCACACAAATCAAGGCTTGTGCGCGGTAATAGGAAGATAAATATGTAGGCAACAAGAGTAATTGATATCAATGATAAGGCGGGTGTACGTTTGAACAAAATTTTTCGCTCATTAGTATTTGATGTTGGGGGTTATGAAAACTTGGATTTTGTGGAAAGGGATGTTAGAAACTATATTGGCCAACAGAGACAAGCGCTGGTTATGGATGGCGATGGGCAAGCTTTGTTTAATCATTTCTCGAGGATGAGGGAATTAAATAACGATTTCTTCTTTGAAATCGACGTCGATAAGGAGAATAGAATTACTAATGTGTTTTGGGCGGATGGTAGGAGTAGAGCAGCATGTGTAGATTTTGGGGATGTGGTGTCATTTGACACAACATACTTAACTAATAAGTATGACATGCCTTTTGCACCATTTGTAGGTGTAAATCATCATGGTCATTCCATTTTATTAGGTTGTGGGCTGTTATCATCAGAGGCCACCAGAACATTTATATGGTTATATACATGCTGGTTGCGTTGCATGTCAAATAAGGCACCACATGGAATCGTGACCGACCAATGCAAGGCCATGAAAAATGCAATTAAAATTGTCTTTCCCAATACAAGACACAAATGGTTCCCTTGGCGCATCATGAAAAAAGTGTCTGAGAAGTTGCAAGGGTATTCAAGTTACAAGCAAATAAAGCATGATATGAAGTAGTTGGTGTATGAGTCAGTAAGTGTTAATGGTTTTGAGTGTGGTTGGGATAAGTTCATCACATAAAATGGATTACATGAAAATGAATGGCTTATAACATTGTGTGAAGATAGACAGCGTTGGGTACCGTGGTATTTGAAGAATAATTTTTGGGCTGACATGTCGACTACGCAGCTAAGTGAGAGCATGAATGGATTCTTTGATGGGTTCATCAATTCGACAACCACATTGCAACAATTTGTGATTCAATACGATAATGCCATTAGGCAAAAGGCTGAGAAGGAGTGTGAAGCTGACTTTGCATCCTTCAATACCAGTATTCCTTGTGGGTCACACTCCCTTATTGAGAGACAATTTCAGGCTGAATACACTCATGCTAAGTTTGCTGAGGTTCAACACGTATTTAGGTGTAAAATGAATTGTATGATTAAACATGTTTTATTTGAATCGGGAACCTCAAAATACCATGTTAAGGAAGAATTTATGTGGAAAGGTCAATGTGCAGACAAGTATCATGATGTATTGTTTGATTATCACACGCTTAAGATACAATGCACTTGCCTTCTGTTTGAGTTCAGAGGAATACTTTGTAGGCACTGCTTAGTCATGTATGGACAAGAGGGCATTAAAAGTGTGTCAGACAAATATGTTTTAAAAAGATGGAGCAAGCTGATGCGTAGAAGGCACACTTACATAAGGGTTGCATGCAATACTAAAAAGGAAGAAGCTAATTTGAAGAGGTATGATGCACTTTGTAAGCGTTTCTATGAGATTGAAGAGGTGGCATGCGAGTCAGACAACAAAACTAAATGTTTGTTTAAGAAATTGGACTCCATTGCGTATGATCATGGATTGTCATATTTTGATAATCCTAAAAAAGGGGTTGAATTCGTGACTGAAAATCATTGTCCTCTAGAAACCGTGTCAACCAACAAAAGTGTCCACAACCCTATTTCTGTTAAGAGAAAGAGAAGACCCCGATCTACGAGATTGAAATCCATAGTGAAGAAGGTTTGTAAGAGGCAAAACTCTACGGGTGCTAAAAATAAAGACTGTAGGGCTCAAATGGTATGTGCAATTAATGAAATCAAATAACTGAATATTTGAATTCAAATTTTTTTTACAATAAGATCACAATTTTTTTATTCTTTGTTATTCTTTATAGGGAAGCACATTGTATATGGATTTAATCTCATTTACTGACCATTCGGAAGTCGTTACGCATACTAACCAAACACAAGTATTTTACAGTTAACAATGTGGTGTTCTACTAAGCACTTAACTTTATCATTATTAAGCACTTAACAATGTGGTGTTCACCCAACACTCATTAAATAATTTTTTGCAGGAATGACGATGGTTTGGTCTTTTATTTTGACGATATGGGCACTTGAAAATGAAATGGCATCAACGAACATCGTTACATGAAACGTGTTTGTAAATGACATCTCTGAATTGTCCACAAATTTATTATTTTGTACGGAGTATTTAGAACATGTGGCCATGGGTTGGTCCTCTTTTTGATTTAACATGATTGTAATTTTTGTTGTGCCATAGGTATGGTGAATGGGACTTTTGTTTTAAACATTTAACACTTGAATGGATGATTTCTTCATTGTACATTGACCAACTGATTTTATAATCAATGCATGATCCACTTTGAGGACATTTTTTATTCAATGCATTTGAATAAAAACTTGTCATCATTGATTTCATTGAAAGGGAGTCATGCCAACATGTGTATGAACTTCATATAATCATTTTTACCATTCCATTATTTCTTGAATTAACATTCATACGTATACTAACATGCATCAGTCTTAAGACTACATTGTAATTCAAACTGAATTAAGTTGTAACCCACGTACGAGTTAATGCCCGAGATAAGAAGTAACATATTTGAAAAGTGACAGACCAATTTTTCAGCCCTCGATAAAAGGGAAAACGACACCTATGCACAACAAGGACAGTCCACATTCCACTTATTTTAAACCTTATCTTAGGGCATTCCTAGGAAAACAACCCTACTACATTTTTTAAGTGAAGTCGCATGTACAGAACAATTAATATGAAACCCACATATATTTTTCATAAAATTAATTTGCAAAAAAGAAAAAGAATTTTATTTCAATTACCATTTTATTCTTACAAAATTAATTGTAATTGAATTTGGGATACAATTTTCCTTTAATGTTTTCCAAAGTAAGATGAAAGTTTACAAACATTAAGTAGTAACCCACCACTGAATTTTGGCACCAAATTAATGTGGACAGCTATGGAAAGCACAGGAGGATAAATTTTCCCTCCCTAATACATATATAATCAAAAGTCAAATGTTTGAATGAAAATTGTCATATTCGAATCATATTTTACAATTGTTGCCAACAAAAACTATTTACGTTTATATACATCTAAAACTTGGAGTAAGTAATTCTGATGAATATTTCCAGGGTACATAAATCAATCACATATGTAATGTTTCCTGAGTGCATGAAGTTGTTCTTGCGGTATGAAATCAAGTAAATGAAATTATAACGAGTGAATACCATGAGAGCAAAACGAAATTCAATAAAAGGCACTTACAGAAGTGTATTTGGGGAAGTTTTTTTCATCAAAGATTGTTTCACCATCCCACAACTCAATATATCTCAACACCATCATGCCACAATCATATCTCCAAATATGTGAACATAAATCACAAAATCATATGAATATAGTTATATTGGATAAAATGTAAGACAAAAATTAGTACTTACAAATTGGGTTGAAGGGGAAGGTCTTGGTTAAGGACTTCAAATTTAGGTTTATCAGCATCGGTATCATTTAAAAGAAAACCAAATAAAATCTCCATGTTATGGGCCTTAAAAAAGCCAGTACAAAATATCAACATACATTTTAGTCATGAATAATTGAATTTGCCAACTATAGCAATTATATTAAGAATTAAGCTTAAAATCGCATTGTCTATTCTTTTTCTTCCATGTCGTGTCTTCCCAAGAGAGTCAAGGACAAAAAATTGGCGTGTGCGACAGTTGATTGCATAACACCACCAATGTTGCTCATGGATTATAGGAGCAAATACCTTCCAAAAAAAACAAAATAGTCATTAAACATCCACAATTACTATTTAATAAATAAAATTACAAATCTTCATTCTTACAAAATCTGCTGTCAATATATCATGTACTGAAATCAGTCCACGTGTCTAGAAATTGTTGTAGTCCCCTAAGATCCATTGGCGTCTCTTTGCCTTTACCTTTCTACTATCTTCTACAACTACAATCTACATTTAACATATCACAATTAAATTTTGATAAATCATCATCAACAACATCCATGAAATATAAAAACTTAAAAAACAATAAGCATTATAATACCGTATATAGAGGACCAAACACAACTCTCTTGATTAACCCCTTCAATTTTATTTGTCTATACATGAAAGTGTTGCAAGCAAACAAAATGGCCTGACAAAATTTGAAAGCAACAATGTAACTTGAGTAGGCAAAATAACAAATTTATAAATATGCATGACTTAAGGGCATTACCATGTTGCACAGCTTTCCACGAGGACGAAATCCCCAACACTCAATTATGGTTAGTATTTGCTAATTTATGTCAACCACAACTTTCCTAAAAAGTGCAAATTTAGAATTAACACTATATAACCGTGAAAATACAATCATGAAATGTATATCCACAATAGTAACCTACCTGCCATTTTCTGAGACAAGAATTTGATACAATTGAGTTAAGTCTACATCCAATGAACATTTTTCTGGTTCGATAATGGGAATAATTTCCATTCCATGATGATTGTATTCAAAAGTACGTTGCTCTGATTGATCAAAATTACATGATTGAGGCTCCTCAACACCAAAGGCATCACTTTAATGAAATGAAGAGGCTCGAGGATGATGAAAGAAAGATGTGTCAGATTCCTCACTTCCACGGGCATACTCTTCTTCCATACTGCTCAATTCGTCCTTTAATTGACGAACGACCCTATAATTTCTTTTCAACTTCCTTTTGCACCATTGCTTGCCTTCAGTAAAGGACATGTCATCTATTCCCTTTTTTGGATGCCATCTTCACCAATATCTAAGGCATCATGAACAACAGTAATGTTTTTTTCCTCTTCACTTAATTCCCAATCAAGAACAACCTGCATAATGATGTCCAAACTTTATACCTTATTGGTACATGGAATAGAACTTAATCAACTAAAGTAAAACGAATGCAATACAATACCTTGTTATATTCAAATGCGGATTTGATTCCGTGAGTCCTAATCATCAAGGACGACCAACTCAAAATTCTCAGGAAAATAACATCACCTTCATAAGACCCTAATGAAAGTATTCGACAAACCAAAAGCTGAAAAAATTAAGGAACTAATTAATCATTAACTTCACAAACACAAGGCTAACAAAATACAACTTGGCTAAAATAATAAATACCTACAAAACAGCCACTGACCCAACTACAATTATGGCAAACGTGTTTTGATCTTTCCTTAAAGTGTGGTAAGCACGATTGAAACCTTCAACTAAAAAACTATGGACAGACCTTGACCAGTTGTATTGATTCAAGTTGTCAAGGTTATTCAACAATCTAAACGACATGTTTGTCATAGGCCTAGAAGTCTTAGGAAAATACAAAAGAGCAAAACATAGCAACAAATATAAACGACAAACATTATCTACATTGTCATTGTCATCATCATCGTCACTTTGTAAATAAAAGTATATCCTATTAACAATGTCATTTATTGTTATTGGTTAATGTTCAAATAATGACCTGATCACCCTGCACACAACACTATTGAATTCTACATCAACCCCAACAACATTCAAACCCAAACAAACACAAACATCTAAAACAGACAATTGTACCAAATGTTGCCTGATACATATACTTTCATGTTCAGGGACCCACCAACTAAGAGTATGTTTTAACAACATTTCATTAATATCCAACGGTTTCACCATCTCAACACACCACCTAAATGGAGTGACTCCAATTCGAGAACGATGTCTTGGTCTCAATAAACCATTAACTTGAACAATGTAGTCTGTTTTACAACAGTTGCAAACCACAAGCTAAAATACCAATCAAATAGTTAAAAAACATGTTAGAAAACATCAAGATGTGAACTTAATTAACTATAATAAATAAATGGACCATAATCACAAACATTTACCTTCCTTGACACATCCTCTTCTTCTTCTGCCATAGGTATCCAAAATCTCCAACTCGGGTAAACACTTTATACAGGTAAGGTATTCCAATAAATAAACAACAAACACGACACCCAAATAATAGTTCGCGATTAACCAAAAATACTAAAATTTTAAATCTATTATAAAAGTTATATAAATGTTAATAATTAGACCATACAATAATTTATTAGAATTGTGAATAACAATATTATCATTTTTATAATAAAATCTTGGCTTCATAGTAACTTTTTGTAAACCAATCCTGATTTTAAACTTTTACAAAAAAGGCTGATGAATTTAAAAAATATATAAAATACCAAGTTTGGATACATGTTTTTACCAACAAGCCACTATAATAAACGCGGATAACTAGGTTGAATTACCCATCATTAATTAAAGAGACACACCATGATCAATTAGCATTGTACAAACTATCCAAAATATTACCAAAGTCATTAAATAATAAAGAAACACCATATATATTTAGGGAAGAACATCTTTCCAAAAAATTTCAATCCATCTTTTTGTCTTACTTTGGGACTTCAATTTTTGAAATGAATATGCTAATGCACTATTGTGTACTGAACATTCAACGAAATCGACAAAATAAATGGTAAGGACACAATGTATTCATCAATTTTGTAAACATTTTTTCAATTCACACAATTAACACAAAAATCAAATTTGAAAACTTCTTAAATCCACAAAATCAACAACTTCTTTGCAATCATCACTAACTGGTGGGGTCAAATTGGAATGTCATTTACAAAAATCAATAAACAACTACACAAAACAATGAAAAACCAACAGAAACTAAGCGTGGACAAAAACTAGTTGAAAAGGGAGAAACATTCAACCTTCTCACCAACGAGAGCAAAATCAGGGCGACGGTTTCGCAGTAGGTTCCAAAATCGCCCTTCTTGCAGCTCAGATTCGCCCCAAGGTCTGACGGTTTCGCAATTCCTGTGTGGTGAAAGGAGATAACGGTGTGGAGGGGGAGGGGAAAGGAGATAACTGGTTTTGTTTCGTGTCTGTGTGCACAACAAATGTGGGTGGGAGTTCGTAATTGTAGATTCAGGGTTTGGGAGATTTCAAAAATTAAAAGGAGAAAGGGGTTTGGGGAAAGGGTTTTTTTGGTGAAGTGAAAGGGGTTTGGGGTTTGAACATTAAAAGGAGAAAGGGGTTTTTTATTTTTCACGGTGGAGGAGAGCAGAGCGGGTTTTGTTTCGTGCGTGTGTGGGGTGGGTTTTGTGAAATGTGGTTGGGGAGGTAATTGAAGGTTCAAACTAAAGAGGTTTTTGAAAACTAAAAATGAAATTAGGGGTTTGGGGAAGGGGTTCTATGATGAAGGGTGAGTTTCAAACAGTTAAAACATTCAACTTCTGTATTGTGATTTCAAATTTTAATTAAATTATAAAAATTTTGAAAATTAAATATGTCAGGCCACATCAGGTGGTAAGAGAAGTGGTAAAAAAATGAGTCATTTGATCATTTCACGTTAGGTTTTCAGTATTTCACTTATAGGGTTTCAGTTTTAATGCCTTTTCACTACTGCAGGTGTCTCACCTTCACCGAGCCATTCACCTTCTTCATCGACGTTTTACTCCACAGATGTTCCAATTGGATTTCATCTTCACCAGCATTTCACCTTTACCAGGTTAACTTATATATTTTACACATCAAATAGATTTAGCAATCATTCTTAAGCTCTTAATAAAATTATTGTCTGTGAGAGAACCTAATTTGTCCAAAGTTTCAATTTCTTGGTACTTGTATATAAGTTTCAACTTTCAACTTCCCATCAATTTCGAACAAAAGAAAAAAAATTACTAAGATAATGCATCTGGATACATACGTTTGAATACAAAATAGTATAAGGTTACTCATAATTCTTAAGACCAAAAAAATTTGAATTTAGACATTTGTTCAACCATTTCTAAAGACACATATAAGAAAGAAATTATAATCTTACTTGATTTTATTTTAGTATTTTTAAATTTAAATAAAAATATTTGCAAGAGAAGATTTGATTTTTAATTATTTTAGACTAACGAAAGATTTGATATGTTGAACAGGGGAGAATTTGAAAGGGATAATAGGTGTGGTATTCACATGCTTATTGTTTATTGTTGAACGCATAATATTTTGTTGATTATTATTTGTGTTCATATTTGATAGTGTTTTAATTGGTGTTGTAGCTTTTATTAGGTCAAGTAATAGATTTCCATCTCTCTAATATCAACCGTTAAATCTCCAAGGTATCAATTTCTCTAATTCTTTTCATTATAATTTATTGTTTTTTTGATTTAGATCTACAATTTATGTATAATTGTTGTTGTTCTATCTCATGGATGCTTTACAATAATTGTTGTATATGGTCTTTGTAATAGAGGAAGAGGGAGAAAAAAATACACTTAAAAGAAAGAAAGCCAAAGCAATGGGAGAGTGTATGGTAGGTGAATTTATAAAGGTGATGTAATGAAGAGCAAATAATCCCTTTTAAACTCTAAGGGAGATTGTTTAACATGGCAAGAGAAATGTGTAAAAACACACATTTATTTATTCCTTTGCATTATTAATTATACTTATTTGTATCAATTTGATCTAGGTTAGGAAAGTTTGATTGATAATATGAATTTTGTATATTTATTTACTATCCAATGTGTTTCTTATATATAATTATAGTCATTTTTATTATTTTGTTCTCTTAGATTTTAATTGCAGTGCAAATATAGCCTTTAATATTTCAAGGTTTGATTTTTTTATTACTATCTCAAATTATTTTTTGTAACATTCCTTTTATTGAAATAATTAACTTTTGTAGTCATTTTAGAGTGGTAGTACAACATGTTTAAATAAGAACAACTAAGGTTACAAAGAATTGAAAAACACAAAGCAACTATATTAATGTGTAATGAAGAACCATAAAATGTTAGTATATCTTAACTAATTTAAATGTACCAAATTTTAATTTATATATCTAGCATTACATTAGCATTAAATTTGCTTTATGTTCGAAACCTTTATTTGGTTTAATGATATTTTTAACACTTTTTATATTGGTATTATAGTTAATTCTTCTCTCTACATCTTTGCATTACTAAAATATTAATGTTTCTTTTATTTATTTGCAGGATGAAGATGTTTGAAGATACTACCATTTATTATTGTATTTGAAATATTTATTTAATTTAAATGTTTTGAAGTAGAAATAGGTCTAATGCACATAATGTTTGGATTCATTCTTACATATTTATTGTGTATTTTTGTAATTTCAAGTGTAATAAATATTTTATATTTTAATACTTATATTTGATGTTGATTTATTTTAGCATTTTACATAATTTGTCTATTTATTATGGCAATATAGTAAAATTTAACAATTTTAAACCAACACAATTTTCAAAATGGTGAAATTTTATTATAAAAATAATTAATAATGATAATTGTCACTCTCCCAAAGAATTATAATAGTGATGTGATAATTATTTTTGTCACAGTAAAAATCAATTTTTGTAAGATTTTAAAATATTGTCAAAAATACAAACAATGAATAGAATAGTGCTTGTGACAACAAATTTGTCACCATTAACTTTTATATTTGTGACAATTTATTATTGTTGCTATTGTATATAATTAATAGTGACAATTATTTTTGTCACAGTAAAACTAGATTTTAGTGACATTTAAAAATATTGTCACAAGTATAATAGTGACACAAATATTAGTGACAATTTTATTATTCTCACAAAGGGTTAGTTTTGACATATTTATAACTTTTAGTGATGAATATGTTTATCACTAAATATAATTTTTCTTGTAGTGGCAAAACATTTGATATCCAATTTCCTCCTCCCTACTTCAAGCTTTGTGGAAAACATGCAAAGTATTTCAAGGCTGAAGCAACTGTATGTATACGTCATAAAGCTCCTTTATAAGTTAAAACATGCAAAGAGATATCTGACGAT
>Ga0209389_1001402_pt1 | contig 16929 bp, 7 predicted proteins | sample CowpearedBW_FD_187526 | JGI IMG/M metagenome (GOLD analysis project Ga0209389, IMG submission 187526) | Root nodule microbial communities of legume samples collected from California, USA - Cow pea red BW (SPAdes) (version 2) | ecosystem: Host-associated > Plants > Roots > Nodule | place: USA...
ATAAAATGATGTTATATATATACAAATGAATGGATATTCTTGCATACAATTGAATTTGGAACCAATTGTATAAAAAGAAACATAGCTCCTTTGAAATATAATTTTTAAGGTCAATAAATATTTTTTGATAGCATCTTGAAAGTTAAGATGTCAACTTTCATCTATTGTGCCACAGCTTTACATAGATTAATATTTTTCTGCCTTTGCTGCTTATACCATGTTTCTTTTAATCCTTGTTGCAACAGAATTTGCTTGTTGATGAATTGAAGCTAGCAGAAATTGGCCCCAAATTCGAACATCATGAGGTGTTCCCAGCACGAACTAACACAGGCAAGATTTTTCTATTTCTATGATTGGACTATGCTTGTTAACTTTCTTACCTATGCTGACCCCAGCACTTTTTTTTTTTTTAATTTCTTCCAGTTGGGGTTTTTTATTTATTTTTCTTCCTTGAGCAATATAGCTTTGATGGTAGGCTAAATGCACAGTTTGGCAGATGGTGGTTACTGATTTAGTGACATTCAATTGTTCTTGCTTTAATGTTTGGTATCATGATATTGTTGGTGTTTTTTCCAGGACTTGGTCGGACTGTATTAGTAGCTTAGGTTGGGGACATTTTGTACAGCATATAATATTTTGCAATTATATCTTGCTTTATTTTTCAGCATATTTCTCCCTTGCTGTTTTGATTCCTTATGCATGACTCAAATTAAATATCATCACACCAATACATTTGTCGTATATCTCACTAATTATATGATTTCTTATTTAATGTGCAGAGTTTGTGCAAGTATTGTCTAAGTCTCACCTGAAAATGCGTGTTTGGGAGCGGGGCGCAGGTTAGAATATTCTAAATAGCCATATTGTATCAGATTAGTATTACCATTGTTTGTACAATTGTCAGGGTAAGAACTAGGGGCCTCAAAATTTTATGAGTTCATGTTTTGTCGTGCAGGAGCAACCCTAGCCTGTGGAACTGGAGCTTGTGCTACTGTTGTTGCAGCCGTTCTTGAGGGTCATGCTGAGAGGGTAAGCTTGCTACTATAATTGTAACAATATGAAAACTATTTATTTTTCATTAAAAAAATTTCATAATTGAAGGAGTCAATAAGGCCGAAGTGGCTGTATAGCAATGGAACATGGTGGTGTTCCAGTCTGGTATTGTGCAAATGCTGTTGTGCTGCATTTCTGTGTTGCTGTTTGAGTCATAATAGTGGTGTAACAGGGTGGCTGTGCACATTTGAGCCCCCAAATAATCTCAATCTTTAATTATTAGAGAGGGTATTTTAGGATTTTAATGTTGTTTAGGTTAGCCTTTGAAGAGAAGCTCTTCTATTTCTTCCCTAACCTTGTTCACCCTTCTCTCTTGAACCCACAGACAATTCTTCTTGTCTGGTGACCTTTGTTCTTCTCTGACAAAGGCAACCTTTTCTGGCAGCCAGACCACTCTGTTGACGGCAACCTCTTGTTTTTTTAGGTCCCTTTTTCTTTTCCTTTGAAGTTTTTGTCATCTTTTCTCTGAATTCTGATTTCCCTCTTTTATATGCTTTGTATTTTCCTTTCCACTGCTGCCTATACTCTTTTTCTCTTTGTGTTCCTTTGTTCTCATTTTCCTTTCTTTTCTTTCTTGCTGGCAGCAGCCAAAAACTGTTTTTTTCCCTCGACTTCATTTGTTTTTTTGTATTCTTGACTACGACAGTGAGATGAATCTTGAAGAGAATGAAGGTTCCTATTAGAATATTATGTGTTTTTTATTATCTTATACTTTAGTTTCTTTGGGCTTTAGAGGCTTAGTCCTTTGTTCCCTTGACTACTATTTCTATCCAGTTTATATTTTGTTTGGGTATTTAATATCATGAGTTGTATTATTAATGATGACTAGTGCCCAATTTTGTAGTTTTTTGCTCTATTGTTATATATATACGTACTGTTAATTATTTTTTTTAATATACCTGTGTGTATTATATTAGAATAGAGGTTGTGCTATATGCTCTTATTTTTTGGCGTGGCCACTTCCCTTTGCTACTACCGATTAGGCACTATGCTCTTTACTACTATCCTTTACCCATCACCACCATCTTCCTCACAGCTTTCTAGTGCGGCAAGGTTTTCAGTATCAAAATTCAGCTTGCTTAAGGTTCTCAGTTATTGATGATAGTGGTGCATAAAGGTTTTCTGGCAAAGGTGGCAAGGCGTCTAATCATGTAGCTTCAGATGTTGAACCTCTAGTGTATTTCTGAGATGTCAGGATGTGTAGGCGATTAGCAGTGAAATTGTCTCCTAAATCTTCCAGATGTCCTTACTCAAACTCATACCATCTCTCCTCCTGCACTTAACATGGATAGGCAGGAAGTTGGCATATCACCAATCGACAATGGCCATGTTGTGGTCCCCATTCAACAATTGACAAGCCACTTATGGTTGGTGCCCCATGACGTTCAGTTCTGCTATGATCAAGATCACAAACCTCCTCAAGGCCTTTTGTCTGAGATAAACCTTACGTACAATCATCCTATATGGCTGCCAGTTTACTTGGAAAAAGAATAATATCTATTTCAGTTACAATATTGAAAAGGAATGAATATTAAAGAACAGGAACAGATTGAAAGTTAGCTTCTGGTGTCAGCTCCAACTTGGATATTGAAGATATCACCCTCACTCTGAGTGTTTCTCATGAAACACTTTCCATCATATAGCTTTGTGAAGTATAACATTAACAGAAATGATAGATTCAAATGAATGCATTGAAGCTTCCAGTAGCAATATGGAATAACCATTGGTTGGTGCACCAAAAGAAAATCTACAAAGAAGTTGAGGCTATACCATAAATATATATTTAAGTTGAACTGGTGAAGAAATTACCATACCATCAACTCAAGTCTCCAACTGAATTTCTTAATTTTTGTCCCATCCCTTAAACTTGGTAGCAAGTTTGCCTTGCTGGCAGCTCCCCTTGCAGAAATTAGTTTATCTGGTACACGTCTCTGGAAAGGTGGTGGAAACTTTTGTTGAGCGTGTGACCCACTCAACCTAACAATTTTTCAGTTCCTAAATTCGGACCGCTTTACTTTTTTAAGGTAAACTCGAACTGTCTCTTAAGAACTAACTAATGTAGCCTGACTCAATTGTTTCTTTAGGCCATTCTTATTCCTTCTACATATACGTTAGTAATTGGGTCTGAAGCTACCACGCCTGTCCTTTGCCATAATAAAAAAATTGTCAAGTGTTGTCGAATGAATTCCCAACACATCTGTATTTAATGTACAATAACAGTGTCTAGTTGCAAAAAAAGGGGTCAGCATTTACACTGTTTGTTTGGGGTTGAAAGGGAGGAGGAAAGGATGGATTAGTGTGGAAAGTGGTGAATTTGGACGAAGTGAGTTGGGATGATTTGTGATGAAATACATGGATGTCCCACATGTAATGTTTTCCTTGCTAGTTACATGAGAAAGAGGAGGAAATGGATCTGGCTAGGTGAAATTGACCACATTACCCGTGCTTTTAGTTGAGTAATCCGTTACTTGCATAACACATTCACAAACCAAAATGATTTGTCTTCCATAGGGTAAAGCATGATTTTGTCCTTTCGGGATTTCCCTGGAGAAATTGGCAAAGAAATGGAAATCCTTGAAGTAGAAGCACGGTTCCAGAGATAGTTTCCATATTTGTGCCTTCATGTCTAGCCATTTGCCCTTGGCTTTGCAGGATAATTGATTGTGGTGTGATATAATTGATTATGTATATTAATCACGTAATTGGTTATCCGTACTTTTTTTGGAAACACCTTTGGGATTACTCCTAAGTCATAAATCATAAATCCAATTGTCTTATTTATAAAAAAAAATGAAAGACAAATGCAAAATTGTCATTCATCACAAATTATCACTTTCCTTCTTTCCTCCCCAATCAAACACATAATTCTATTCATTTCCCCTCTCTTTCCTTTCTATTTCACTTCAACAAAACAATCTCATTTGACACCAATTTACCACTTATTTCTTTTTATCTCTTCCAATTCCCCAAATTTTTTTCACAGCATCCAAATAGAGGCTTAATGGATAGTTCTAGAGGGAATTATATTTTATTTATTTGTAGAGACTAAATTCACATACAAGCCTAAAAGGCAAGTTCTTCCTCACCCATGAAATAACTGCGTTGATTTTGCCATAATCTTTTTAATTTGTGAATTTGATACAGATATGCACGGTTGATCTACCTGGAGGGCCTCTTCAGATTGATTGGAGGGAGGAAGATAATCATGTGTATATGACAGGCTCAGCCGATTTAGTTTATTATGGATCTTTGCCTCTTTGATATGTTGCCCATTGTAATACTTGGATGAGTTAGGAATTGCTGAATAATCTTTCTTCCTCGTGGGACGGACTTTTTGTTTTACTGAATGTTTTAGTTACGAATTTAATCTCTTCCCTCCCATTTGGTTGAATGAGTCAAGATGATGAAGTAAAGAGGTGAACGGTGCGTTGGCTTGTGTGGATTTTAATGCCTTTTCATGATAGCAGGTTTTAAGATTGTAAAACATGTTAGTTTGCTGTGCTTCTAGGGTAGGTCTGTTGGAGATTGGGATGATGTTCGTAGTGTAGCTGTTTGATAGATAAATTATACTTATTGATAATATAGCTTAAATGTAACATGGTGAGAAAAAGATACTCACTGTTTTCAATTAACTGTTGCAATAGGTCATGTTTTCAAAGTGTGAACGATACCTAATTTTGTTTCAAAATCTACTTGGATATCCAATTCCATTGAGTAGAAAAAAAAAAAAATGTTTTCAAGTTGGATACAATCAACATAGTATAATTATTGGAACTTTTTCGTTTAGTTAAATTTGTTAAATATCTTTTAAATGTATTATATAAGCTAACCACAGAATTTGACGTGAGGAAGCTTCCAATAGGATTATTTTTCGTCAGAATGCTCGCACGTCATCTTCAGAAAGGTAGAAGGCGAGTGTATACTACAAGTAAAATTACAAGTCAAATGTGGAATTCTCTCCAATCCAAATAAATATCACTTCTAGATCATCTTCAAGGATTTTACTATTAAGTTTTATTTTTAAGTTGATTTCTATACTAATTTTTTTTAGATGTAATAATTTAACTTTTTTGTCAAATCAGCGACAATGTTGTTATCAAGGTGAGAGTGTGACAAATGTCTTGTTCTTTCAAATGCTTATGTTTGCAGCATATGAATAATAAATTATCATGTCCTCTACCCCTTGTTACTAGTTTTGCCAAGATGCGGGAATTTTATATGATTCATATTTTTAAGATGGAAAAATATCTTTATAGTTCTAAGATTCATGATCTTAGAAATTTTAAATTGTCTGTAGTATTAGCATATTTTTAAAGAGATTTCTTGCAAGAACTCAATTTTTAAGTGATCTTTATTTTAGTTTTTGTTTCGAATGTCCTTTACTTTTTATTATTAAATAAAACAAGGATGGCAGGTGTCTGAAGCGACCACGGATACAAAGTTTAAGTAAGACTCAATCTTGTTTTTGCGTACAAGACCCACAGCTTTTACTATTCACTTCGAAATTATAAAAAGTGTTTCAGTATATAAACCTTTTCAAAAGAATGCAAACCTTTAAAAATATAGTGTATTGGAGTGTAACGATTTGAAAGAAGACAAAGTTATGCGTTTTTGTAATACTCGAAATTACAGCAAGATAAACCTTTCAAAATACTATTTCCCGAATGTAAATAGATTAAACGATGATCAAGCATTCCATCATCTCGTGAAATGGGAATGAACAATCTTGTTCGGGTTCATCAGAATAAAAGTTGAATGTCTGCGAAAAAACATAATATAATAATCCGCAAGCAAAAAGCAAAATTCCAAACCTAAGAACTTATTCTAGTTAAATGTGAACTGAACCTTCTCCACAAGTAGTTGGAATAGTATGAAACCGCACATCGGAATCCATACTCACGGTAGTTGGATGAAAATTCCTACCAACTGCCTCTATTGTTCACCAAAAAAAAAAACTTAGAACTAGATAGAGAATGAATCAAGGGATGAAATTTTCTATTAGCTGAGAATAAAGTATTATTTTTTTCCTGTTAACTTGCTAGAGCGATAACTATGGTTGCAAAGTACAAACTAATCTGCTGCCCAAATTTGACTGGGTATGAAGTTTCACTACCCACACAACATGCCGGATTCTGCTGCAAGTTCAAACATCCCCGTGTGAAACCGTACATAGTACGAGCTTTCAGATGGTTTTACCAACTTAGTTGGGAACACAAAGAAAAACACGATTTTTCGACCATTCAACCGAATCTATTTTCGGAATAGTTCCTTTCCCTTTTTGTTTAAGTTCCGTTACACTAGAAACTGCCGAGAATGTTCCGGTTTAGTTAGGAAAAAGACAGGTCGAAGTTTCGAGGAACTTTTGTGGGACGTGGCGGTTCACTCGTTACTTAACGCGGCCGAGAAGTTAAAACTTAAAAGTAGAACTGTGCGTGGGGCACAAGCCTCACGTGGACCACATATTTCCGCTCTTCAAATTCCAAAGAAGACAAATTTAACAACATTCGCGAAGCAACTACGTAACCGCCATGGCGTTTGTGTCATTACAATACAACTAGTCAAAAGCGTAGTCCAACATGTCGATTTTATTCTAGTTTGAAAACTTAACTTGGTTCACTCGTTGGTTGCCAATCCCAAATCTTATAAATACTTTACCATGTCCCAGAGTTTCTCATCACCGCCTTCAAAAATAATCTCATACTTTCATATAACAAACTCTTTCGAGACACACAACACCTTTTCCGTATTTTATTCGACATGGTAGCGCTGAAGAGACAACGTGGTAGCGAAGGATCTGAGAGCTTAGATTTGGCAAAGTGTCTTATGCTGTTCTCTTGTCCCCAAGAAAGTAACAAGGCAGAAGAGAAAGGTTTTGGATCTCTGGAATTTGAGTGCAAGACGTGCAACCGGAAGTTCTCATCTTTTCAAGCACTGGGAGGGCACAGGGCAAGCCACAAGAGGCAGAAAGTTGAAGGGGAAGAACTGAAAGAACAGGGAAAAAGTCTTAGCTTGTGGAGCAAACCCAAAATGCACGAGTGTTCCATCTGTGGCCAGGAATTCTCTCTGGGGCAGGCTCTGGGAGGACACATGAGAAAACACAGAGGGATCACCAACGAAGCCTTTGTTCCTATTCCTTCTATCGACCAAGTTATTGCGAAATTCCCAGTTCTCAAAAGATCCAACAGCACCAGGGTTATGTGCTTGGACTTGGAGTTACACCTGTAGAGATTAATCATCTTCCTTCTCATGCTTTTTCTAACATGTATTCTTTCAATCTTTTTCTGTAAATTCATCGGTTTATTCTTGTAGATGAATTTTTTAGGCTCCTTGGAGACTATTCATTCTTTATTAATATACATTTGTTTCTCACATACGATTTTTCTATTGTCCAACACACGTAACAATGATAATGATAGCTAACAAACTAACCAATGATAAGCACTTTTGCTGCATAACATTGACAGATAAAAACCTTCTGTGTAACACATGAGTCTGTTGCAGCTACATATACTAAAGGAATACAATTTTCAGATTCTTCCTTTTCATCACTGCCCTTGTTGTAAATTATTTATTAAATATTTTTGAAAAACTACATAGTAGGAATATTAGATATCTATCATGTATCGGATGTTTAAATAGTCGTCGATATTTTAAAAATAATAAAATATTTTACGTAATATATGTATATTAAAAAATATATAATAACTTTTAAATATATTAAATGTTGTAAAAATTAAAATTAAAATTAATGTTTTAAAGTTATTAACATAAAAAATTATAAATTTATCATCATACAAATTAAATATTTTATTAATAAATATTAGACATGAGTATACTTAGATTTATATTGAGATATTGATAGATCATAATTGGATTATGGAGTGCGATGGACAAAGTTATGTAATTTTTTTTTGGAAATTGTTTTTGTACATAATTTCACTTTTAAAAATATTTTAATTACAAAAAAAATTAAATTTTATATTTATAGAAATAATAAAAAAAGTCCTATCGAATGAACTCACAGAATCAATGAGTTGTGATTTCTTTTTCGATCATTAGTCTTTAATTTCAGTTTTCCATTTTGATTGTCGGTTTTAAAGCTGTGGTCGATCTTGAGTTGTTAGAGTATATTGTGGGTATTTATTTATTTATAGTATTTTTTATTGGGCTTTTGCCTTTTAGATAATTAAGGAGGGGCTTATCACAACTTAATCATCGTTTAAGTTTTGTTTTGTGTCTAATTCCTATTTAATTATGCTAAGTGTTGGTTGATTTCTCGACCAAGAGAAATATGAGTGTACAAAAATTTAGAAGGCCCAGAAATTAGATCGACAAGGTCTAAAAGGTGACAAAAAGGTTGAGAAAGTCAACAAAGCAAGATCAAGAAGGCAAGACTCACAAAACTAAACTTAAAAGTTGGACAGACAAAATTCATGGATGCATAATTTTCCTAACTAACAAAAATCATGAATTTAATTTGAATATGTCGATATAGTATATCTATTTTTTACATTAGTATAATTATGATTTAATTATTCGAATAGTACCTACTTTGATAGATGCGTGTTAATCTGGTACACTTTTTTAAAATGTGTTAATTGTATTTTACCTTTTGAAAAAGTGTCAATTACTAAATTGACATACCTCTATCAAAATAGATACCATCTGAGTAATTAAATTTATAATTATAGATTATTATCAACATGGTGATGAGATTATTAATTTCAAAGTCATGTTTAAAATATTTGTGGTTGATGATTTCAAAACCTTTATATTATATGAATATATAGAGAATATCTTTATTGACCAAAAAGTAAACGGTAACAATTGATTTTGTGTACAACAAATAGTATATATATTGTACTTTTTATTTATGCAAAATTTATTCTCACTTAAATTAATTATTAACTTTATATTAAATTTCATTAATATTTTTTAATCTACTAATCATGATACCCCTCAGAAGACTAGGGTAATCATTAGTTTGAATTCACCTAATTAATTAGAGAATTAAAGTTGGTTTTGGGGGTGTCGTCTGTCCTAATTAAAACTAACCCAAACTAAATTAATTAAAGTTAACAATAATTAGTTGGAGAGTATTACAAATTTGTGATTGATAAACTTAATGAAATCGAGTTAAATTAACGATATGAAAATTTTCTCTGACAAATTATTCCGCATAGAGTTTTAAGCTTATTGTTGAATGTTTACTGTTATTAATTGATAACATTATGTACGAATTTTTTGATAAATTATACTCGTTTCTCAAAATAATTAAAATTCTACATATTTAAATAACATGGAGTCCGTTGATCCAAATTGTTTTTGTATCATATTATTGGAATCGAATAAATATATTTTGAAAATTGAAACTGATTCAAACTAATAAAAGATAGTTGTTCCATTTTTGAAGTTTGACTTGCCATATATATACACGAACAGGGATTTAAAAAAACTGCAGAGGCACTGTTTCACTGCACCCACCAAATGTGAAACATAAAAGAAAATTTTGTTTTTGTGACTGAATTTTCTTAATCCATTCATGCACACTTGGCCACAGCACATACATTTTGAACAGAGACCACACTTCTGAATCATATTTTATCATATATATTCTTTTATAAACAACACATTTTATAGTAATCACCATGAACAAAGTTGGTTGTTCAGAAGCTGCTTTCTTTTGAATGCTTTCAGATGCCATTGTTTCCAATATTAAAATCATTATTATTTCTTTTCACAAGAATTCCCTGAAATTATGTCGTCAATGGAACAATTTAGACTTTCATTATTAAATTTACTACTTAATAAAAATATTAAATATCTTTTGAATATGAGAAAAACATCACGTATCAATCATTTTTAAAAACCTTTAAATTAAACGAGTTTAATTTAACCTATAAATCATGATTATAAATATAATCATTAAATGATTCACACCTTCATCGATATAATTAAAAAATAATTTTAAAAAATTATATCATTAATTAAAATAAAATAGCTAATGAGGTGTTTATTTATGCAACCAAAAAGGAAAAAAAAAGCATCTGTTTTATGAGGATTTTAAACTTAAGACTTTAGATTCATGAATTCTACTTATAATAAAATTAAAATTTTTATTTGATTATTTTGTTGTAGTTGATACTCTAATCTGTTCTCAGTTTCAAAATATCAAATCACGTTTGTTTGTTTGAAGTGAAAATGTCCGCGTCGTCGAAATTGACGTCAGCAATTACTTGAGCAGTATGGGCATAGTTGTCTTTTCAAAAAGTCAAAAGCCGGTTCAGTACAAAAAATAGTCAAAGAAACGAAGTCCTCGAGTTTCAGACTTTTAAGTCGCATTTGTATTAATGAAAAATTGTAAATATTATTTTTGTTTTTACCTTTTTTTCCTCTCTTCTTTTTTATCCGAATCCAACTAGAAAAACAAAATATAAAAATTCAATTCAGATTCTAACTTTCATTACAAGAAAAAATTAGTTATGCACGAGAAATGTTAATTTGGTCAAACATCATATTTTGCAAATGTTTCAAGGATGTGTTTGGACCTCAACTTAAAGTCTTTGGAAAATGATTTCTTTTCATTGGATAATATATTTCAAGTTTGTATTTTTTTTTCATTTTTATTCTGTCAAATATTATTAATTTTACGCCATTGTATACGACATATGAAATAATCAAGTACAGGATATTTTCTAGAATTAGATTGGTGAGTCGTATAAGTTCAACAAATTGTGGTTTATGCTTTTTGAATGTTTGACCACCTTATTAAAAAAGCAGTGAAACATATGGTCAATACTATCCTGTTAATATTTATTTTCAAAAAAATAAAAATATATGTATCTCGTTGCTTTCTTTAAATTCAACGTTGTTTTCTTTTTCATGAGTGTGTTACCACATTGTGATAGCAGCATGACAAAGCAATATACACGTGGAAAAGCAACTTACCCCATTCATTCTCTTAAATTCCCATTTTTTTTTTGTGTGGCACACCAAATCAGTGTATGTCAACGCACGCAGTCCATCTTCAACCTTTACACAATCAAAATCAGATTAAGAAAATATTTTTTTACATTAGATATACTTTGACAACTCATTTTTTAAAATTATTTTTGTTATTAAAAAAAATCAACTTTTATATTTATTAACAAAATAAAATAATAAATATAAAATGGGTATAAAAATTTATTCCATATCAAACTAATAGTACCCATAAAATTATTCAGGTTAAATATGTTTTTATTCTTTAACTTTTAGTGAATTTTGAAATTAGTTCATTTCAAAATTTTGAATCAATTTAGTCATTCATCTTTCGAAATACGTGAATCTAGTCATTTTAATCAAAAATTTTGTTAGATTTATTTAATGTTTCATATGTATTTCAAAATTGTATTTGAGTTATTTATACTATTTGACACATTTTTGCTTTAATGTTAGTCAAATATTATTATGAAACACGCTTGAAATGTCAAATAAATTTAGCAAAATTTGATTAAAATGACTAAATCCACATATTTTGAAAAATGACTAAATTGGTCTAAAACTTTAAAATAGACTAATTTTAAAATTCACCGAAAATTAAGGAATAAAAACACATTTAACCAAATTATTCATATTATATATATATATATATATTATTGATTGTACTTTTTGGTTAATGAATTTGACTTTTGAGTTATAAATGTAGCAATAAAAACGTGGTGTTCCTATCCTCTTATATTTTATATTAAATTTCAGGAGTTTCAAAGAATAATCAACGGACAAAGTTGCAGTTCTTGTTGTAGGGTAGCTAGCTCACTATCCACGACCTCTCAACACGCGGTTTTCGATTCATGAGCACACATTCTTTGGGAAATACCCAAAAGAGACAAACCCTTATGCCAATGTCGCAACGAAATATTTCAAAATAAAAGGGCATTTGTGTCATTTTCTCTTCAAAGTACGACCAGTCGCCACCTAGTCTTAGATCTGTTACTATTAAAGTACACACTTTTTCTTAAATTTCAACCACTGATTGCTACTAATATAAGAAAGCCCTCGTAATTAGTTTATTTAAATCAGTCAAATTCCTTGACTTTTTTTTTTTTTTTTTTTTTGTGTGTGTGGAAGAGCTTTATAAATATAAACCTCCATGTCCATGTTTTACTCACCAATCCCACAACAAAAAACTTTTTTCATATTCTTTCATCTTCTCACCGATCACATCATATTAGTCTAAGGTCTTTTTTTTTTTCTTTCACACACTCTCATCAATATGAAGAGACAGAGAGAAATGGAGGGATTTTCAAGCATAGATTTGGCTAATTGTCTAATGCTTCTGTCATGCCCCCAACAAAAGAAGTTAGAAAGAAAAGATGTTGAGGGTGTGGAATTTGAGTGCAAGACATGCAACCGAAAGTTCTCATCTTTTCAGGCATTGGGTGGGCATAGGGCTAGCCACAAAAGGTCGAAACTTGAGGGAGATGAACTCAAAGCACACGCTATAGCTCTGAGTTTGGGAATTAAGAAACCCAAAACGCACGAGTGTAGCATTTGTGGACAAGAATTCTCATTGGGACAAGCACTTGGAGGGCACATGAGAAGGCATAGAGCTTCTTCCATTAATGAAGATTTTTCTTCAAATAAACATGTTGTTGCAGAAGTAGCAGTTTTGAAAAGATCAAATAGCAGTAGGGGTATGTGCATGGACTTGAACCTAACACCGTTGGAGAATGACTTCAAGTTATTGTTTGGAAAAATGCCACTCAATGCTGCTGCCCTAGTCTGATTCTTTACTCTTCTTTTTTCTTTTGCAATCATTGTATTTAGTTTTCTTCTTTTCAGAATTTGTACAAGTTAGCATATTTTTATTTTTGTTATTTTTTGGATTCGTGTAATGCATTCTTTCAAATTTTTTTAACGTGATTTGTAATATTAGATGAAACAAAGCTGCAACAGTAATTTTGTTGAATTTATCCACATTTTTGTTTCATTTATTTTGTCAAAAAGGCGAGAAAGAAAGACAAATATTTGTAAGGCAAGTTCGTGAAAGAAAAACACTTAAAAAATTACGGAAATGATAAAAAAAACTGTAAAAATAGCAATCAAATATTGCTTAATGTTGATGGTCAAGGTTCTTGAGAAGGGGGTGAAAACCTAAACAATTGTGGGGCAAGTTCAAAATTGGTTAAAAAAAGCTTAACCACATTTGAGAATCGATGTTCCTAGAAAATGAGGGCAAAAACATAATCAGTAGTTGTAAGATGAGTTCAACAAAAGAAAAACGCTTATAAAATAGAGGAATAACAAACTTACGTACTATCAAGAATTGATGTTCATACTGTGATAGTAAATCTTTTAATCCTATTATTATAATATGACGATAAGAGGTGGATCTGGGCTAAAAGTGTTGGAGGGACTAAAGTAATATAATTTTGAGATCATTAGATTCGATCATTAGTATAATGCTTCAAAAATGACTTCTCTAATCGAATATGTAATCATTAGTATAATACTTCAAAATATAATATTTGAAGAGGTAGAATCATCTTGTTTTAGTCAATAATTTCCTTTTCATCACTCTTAAACAATTAATTTATTCTTTCATTCTTTATCAATATACCTATTTTTTAAATAATACTAAAAAATAATTGATCATAATCTAATAAAAAATTAAGACACATAATTATTAAAAGAAAAAATATATTCATTATTATTTTTTTCTATATTCATAAAAAAATGAATACACAAAAAACTCATGAAATAAAAAAAATAATGTTTTCATTATCAAGTAAGACAAGAGACGGGTAAGGAAGATGATAAATGAGAAACATAATGAATTTATGTCTAACTTTTTTTTTTTCTTTAAAAACAAAAAGAAGACATATAAGTGTGATAGATTATTACAATTTGTCAAAAACTAAAAAGACAATGAAAATGAAAGTAAAGATTATGTTAATAAATATTTGGTTTAATTACTCCTTTGATTCATGCTTTCGTTTAACAATGTTAAGTTGGTCCTCCAATTTTTTTTTAATCTCAATTTGGTCTCGATTTTTGAAAAACTAATGTAATTCGATCTTTTACAATAAATTTCGTTAAATCCCTTGAAACAGATCAATGATCTTCATTAAAATTGAAACTCTTTATATGGATAATTTACTTTGTTGGTGTAATTAACTTAATCCTAACGTCTATTTTTAAATTAAAACAATGACCAAAAGATAAATTAAACTTAAATATTTTTATTTTTTATTATATTTAATTTTATTTTATTACGTATTTACATTAAATATTATGATTAAATAAAAGAAATAATTTTTTTTTATTAATTTCTAATATATATTACCTACAATTTAAAAAATTTAATAAATTTTAAATATATTTTTATATTATATATATATATATATATATATATATATATATATATATATAAAACTCAAAAAAAAATTCTAAATTTTGGGGGGCCAGGGCTCCTCTCTGCCCCCAAAAAAATCCACCATTAATGACGATACGAAAATATTACGATATGATAATATGACGGTATGACGATTTAGTGATATGATGATGTAATAATAAAATGATAAATTATAAAATTATAATTTATGAAATATATAAAGTTATAAAATAATAAAATTACATGAGGACAAAATAAAATAAAATGACAAAATAATAATTATGTTAGTCATTACATCATTAATTAACAAAAGAAAAATCAATCATGATTCAATTAAAAATTTTAAATTTATTGAAAAAAAATAAATTTATTAAGTACTCAGTACTCAATAAATCATAAAGATTTCTCATAAAGATTTATTATAAAGATTTATTAAGACTCCTTATAAAGTTCTCAAAAAATAATTAAACCTATTTTTTATTACTTTTTTACAAATATAAAAGTTCATTTTTTACGATAATTCTGATTTTCAAGTAAGTTGTGCTTTTGGTGTAAAAGAATATTTTTCTTATAAAAAAATCATTGTCGAATTACTTGAATTTCCTTTTATGTTTTATTTTGTCTGTTGGTGGCTGCTAAGCTTACATGGGAACAGTGCTATAGCAACAGTTTCTACCAGTTACATGTAATTTTGATCTGAATGCACTCAAGGTGGATTAGCTTCTTAGCTGGAACATAACATTAACATTTATGTTGTTAGAATAATTAAAGAAAGAGATAAAGCTAAATTGGTAAAATTAAAATTATCAGATATGACAATAAAAAAAGTAGTCGGAGAGAGTGAAAACAATATTTTGTTTCTACTGATTCTAGAGATACAAGAAAATTACTGATAATATTTGAGAGAATTCTAATTAATCTGTGAACTTTTTCAATTTTTGCATTTTATCAATTTTTCTCTACTCTTTCTCTCTCTCTCTTCTCTCCTGGTGAAACATTGGGCTTACAAGCCCATATACACTAGGCCTTTTTTACCTATAAAAAAAGCTCATGCAATCTCTTTCAATGTCTTCAATAACTTGCTTCTTAACTAGTGGAAAGACATAATATAAGATCATTAAACCAGCATAATATAGATGAGAATCTACCTTCATCCTTTTTTTCTACCTTTATCACATCACATCTCTAATTTCATTATTATAATGACAATTATAGTTTTTATTCTTCCAAATAATCCAAATAATTACAAACTATATATATTTCTTTTTCTTAAAATAGAAAATATTAAATATATTTCTTAAATAAATGAAAAAAAAATCAAATAAAAGAAGTAAAAGATAAAAGAATAATACTGTTTTGTAAGAAAATTTTTAAGATATTTTTACAATTATTTGTCATGTTCAATACAACACTATCTTCAATATAACCTCATTCATTTAATGCATCTTGTTTTATTCTGAATAAGCATGTTGGACCTCTTTAAAAAAGACGTTGTTGGAGAAGACATTGCCTTCTCCCTGCACCTCCAAGAAATCTCCTGTATCCCCAAAATTTATGTTTTTGTCCTTATTTAATAATCTGTGAGAATGGGTGAAAGTGGGTACGGACGCAGTAAATTTCATTTACTGCGTCAACGTCCCTGCACCCCCAAAACGTTACTATACGTTCCTATTTCATATTCTGTCTGTTCTCCATCATTTTCATTCGTGCTTCTTCAGTCCTTCATTCTCTGCAGTGGTCCCTCTCATTCGTGCTTCTTCAGTCCTTCATTCTCTGCAGTGGTCCCTCGTGTCTTCGTTCGTTCATTCTGTCTGTGGTGGTCCCTCGAAGAGGTTTGTATTGTATGACTTTGATTTATGTTTTTTTAAGTAATCCTGATTTGTTTATTCTGTCTGAGTATGCATTTGATTATTGTTTTGTTTATTCTGTCACACTGAGTATGCATTATTGTGATTATTATTGTGATTGAAGGTTGATAAGTTCTTCTGAGTAACTGTGTTAGCTCCTCCAAGTGGTATTTCCGTCAATCCAGGTTAGCCTTCATACCACCATAAGTTTGTAAATGGAATTTGTTTGAAGGGATTGTTTGGAATTCAAAATGTATGGGAAACAGATTCTGTATTCCGTTTCATAAAAATTATGATTTTCGTGTCATTGCATATGTATCATGGTAGAATTGAATAACTTATTTCGAAATTTCCGCTCCTTATTTGTATGGATGTTTTGTCCAACACACCAAACACTTGAAGTCCAAACACTTGAACATGAAATAGAAACCACAAATTTGGTTTTTCCAAACGGATTACATAATCCGTGTCTTAAAGATGTGAAACGGAATAGCTATTCCGTTTCATAGTATTCCGTTTCATACTTTGATTTTGTGTGTTGGTGTGTATATTGTGTTATTGGTGAATTTTTAATGTGAGTGAATGTATACTGTGTGATTGGTGAATTTTCTAACGTAAATTATGCAATGAATATCAACATGCAATTAGTTTTCA
>Ga0209389_1001408_pt1 | contig 16877 bp, 10 predicted proteins | sample CowpearedBW_FD_187526 | JGI IMG/M metagenome (GOLD analysis project Ga0209389, IMG submission 187526) | Root nodule microbial communities of legume samples collected from California, USA - Cow pea red BW (SPAdes) (version 2) | ecosystem: Host-associated > Plants > Roots > Nodule | place: USA...
TTTTTCTTATAACTTAGATATATTATTTTGTCATTTTGTTTTATATTGAAAGATGTTTCATAAATGGAAAATAAATAATGTTGTTTAAACTAATTTGCAATATCAGGAATGATATGTAATAAGAATCGTTTCAGTGGAATGTCCACTCAAACAATTTTCAAGTTTTCTGTTTCTCTTTAATTGATGGTTTTGTTCGTCAACCAATTGGTAGGTACCTATTAAAGGTGTACTCTGATGCTAAAGTCAATACAGATCGATTGGTGAAAGTAATAAATGATATAATTAATGTGGAATAAAAGTTTTAATAACCATACTTTAACATATATTTATAGTTTTTTTCCATGAACTTGTGATTACGGTCAGCCTAATCAAGGGCTCAATCCTCCTTAATCATGATTATTAACTTGTTTATGTTAATTAAATGACTAATTGACTTTCAGATGTGTCGTTTGGCCGATAATGATTGTTACATAATTAGAAATTGTACAAGTAATACAATGGACAAGTCCATATATCGTTTCCCATAAAGACTAATGTAATTTAAAATAATTGGTTGTTTACTAATAAAGGAGAAGCGTAACAAAACATTTTTGTGTATAAAAATAAAAAATAAAGAAATAACAAAAATTCACGCAATGGAAACAATGAACTTGATCTAAAAAATTATATGGTAAAGGTTTTACTAGGATTGAGTTTCTGAGAAGTCATCGTTGACAATTTCACTGATTGAGGTCTTGATGCCCTACCACCCATGCATCTACTCAAATTGGTGGTAAAGACGTGCCAAGGGTGTGAAGAATATTTTGAGGGTATGATGGAGGATTTTCTAAAGCATAAGTTTGAAGGGTAAATATGGAGAAGAAGAACTGAAGAATAAGAGTGGGTCTATGATAGCGAAAGGGATTAGAAATCTGGTATTCGAGGTACCAGGCCTCCAGGAAGAAAAGAGAATTTTAGCGTATAATATTCTTATTCCGCAAAAGGTTCATTACACTATTTTTATTGCATGCATAATGGTTTCCGTATATCACGGTAACCATGTAACAAAAAGATTCCTATTTCATAAAGGACAAAATAACAATTTAAAAGAACTCATAGCACTCTCACTCTCTCAGTGCACATATTCCTCCCAATCTAACGACCACATAATGTGTCTTTTGGACCTAGTGCTAACACTTGGATTATTAGTTTCAATTGGCCCATTCTCTTCCTTAGTGTCTGTTGTATTATTTCTCGCGTCAGGCAAAAGAACCTTGTCCTCAACGTTGAAAGTACATTGGATATCAACCCAAGGTTCCCAAGTAGCTTCCTTAGGAGAAAGTCCTTACCATTGAACAAGAACTTCAAGTTAAGAAGAATCATTCACAATGGTCTCACAGGTGCCTCAAATAACTAATGGACTAAGTAAAGGTCCATTATTATAAGTACCCAATGGTAGTGTGTTTGTTTCCCGAGGAGGAGAACCAATGTGTGGTTTCAAAACAGAGCAGTGAAATACCGAATGGATTTTTGAAGTATCCAGGAGAGCTAAACGATAGGCCATTGGGCTAATCTGACTAAGAACTTGAAATGGACCAAAATAGTGTTTTGCAAGTTTCTGTGTGGTTTTATCCTTAATCGAAGTTTTTCGATATGGGTGGAGTTTGACATAAACCTAAGAACTTACCTCATATTGATCTACCATTGATTTCATGTGATCCTAAGCTTTCTACAATTTGCAACGTAAGTTAGACAAAATGTGGTTTAGCTCCCCTAACCTGAAAAACAACTAATAATGGCCTTGAATAGCAATTAACTTCACCATTAAAAAACTCATTTTTCGTTTTAGCACATTAACCTAGCATTGAGGCCTTTAAAAGGCAATCTGTGAGAGAGAAGGGTTTTGGAGGCTGGTTTTTAGAGAGCTCTATCTATGAGGTGCACGAATCCAAGGAAAAATAAAGAGTTGAGAGTGAATTAGAGGGGGGTAATTGAAGTGGTGATAAGGCAAGCCATTCGTGATCAAAGGAAGCTTCCAATTTCAAAAGTTAAGCAAGGAAATTTTAGGTTAGGGGAGTTGAACCTAATTTTGGTATCGTTGAATTGTTTGCATGATTTTGATGCATGTGTACTATGAATTGCGTTGCCAATCTGTTGCGAATCATAATCTGATTTCTTTACTGTTGTATGATTCAAATTCGAAATTGGTGATCAGTTGAGTCTAAATTATACCATAAGTGTTGTGCATTGTTCCTAATTGTTGTTATTGATATTTTTTATGTATTTTGGACATTGGTGGCTATTGTTTCGTGCGTAAATAGTGTAGGAGTCTGCAATTCTCTCTCAAGTGAGCTAGGCTCGCCTAGGCGAGATTAGCAAAGACTCAATCACTGGTTCTACTCGAGCGACTCGCTTAGGCGGAGAATTCTAGTCTGTGCGATAGGCCATCTCGCTTAGGCGAGTGTGCCTCTCCTAAGCGAGAACTCGTGAGTATTGGGAGGTTTGGCTTGAGCATCTCGCTCAGGCGTTAAATGTTGTTTTGGGCGAAAGAGCGTCTCGCTTAGGCGATAGCCTCTCGTCTAAGCGGGAATTCAAGGACTAATGTGGTGCGTTGTGTAACTCGCCGCCTAGGCGAGATACTTTTAGTTTAGGGCGAAGGATGGTCTCGCCCAAGTGAGAAGGAGCTCACTCAAGCGAGAGTTCGCGGACTGCTGCTGTGCAACTTACTCGCTTAGGAGAGTGAGCCTAGCTTAAGCGAGATACGCTTGGGTGTTTGGACGAAGGTTTTTAGCATAAGAGAAGAGGAGTACAATGGTGTATTTCCATGCAATCAATAGTGTTGTATTTAGATTGGTTTGTGTTTGATTTGTGATGCGTGGTCTACAAGGCTTTTAGGATACGCTAAAGGTTGCCTTACTAGTGTGCCTTGAGTTGAGCTCGGAACGTATCCCTTGAGTTGAGCTCGGGATAGGGGTTAAGCACATGACATTCCTCGAGTTGAGCTTGGAATGGCATCCCTCGAGTTGAGCTCGGGATGGTAGATGAACACGAGGAACCCTTGAGTTGAGCTCGGGTTTGCGAGTGTTGCCGGTGTGAATGTGCTGGTTGTGGCCAGTACAGACGGGTCCAACTAGATTGCCCTCCTCAGTAGTAGCTGACGAGTTTGGTAGTCTTGGGACATTATGACTACGTTTGTATTTGGGAACTCCACCTGACATTACGGTGTGTGATCCGTTACATGGTTTCCCGCACGTGCTCTATTAGTTGTCGCCGATAGGTATGGCAACAAGAGACCTCGAAGTAGTCACTAGAAGATGTAGAACATGAATGTCATGGTTGTGGCCATGGGATATGGAATCAAATGAGGGAATTCCTCTGGTGTGATTGTATAATATATAAATATAACTATGTTTTATATATGTGTATATTTATATGTTTATTCTATTAAGCTCACCCTATCTGATTGTGGTTGGTGATGATCGTGTACGCGGTACACGTGAGCAGATGATGTTGTTGCATGTGGTTCTAGTGAGGCTTAGCTACGGAGCGGGGATAGCTTGGGAGTTTTCTTTAGTTTATGGTTTCGAAATAAAGTTGTAAACTCTATGGATGTTTTATATTATTTGGAGTTTTTTTGTAATTTATAAATTTTGGATTATTATTTATCTATTAAAGTTTTAAATTTCTCGCGTTTTTTGGGAAATGATGTTTAATTAAATGACAAGTATTTAGTATTTTCTTCATTTTATTATTTAAACTCGTAATATCTTGACGAGATGTTACAATAACTCCTATTCAATTGTACTACATCTGACTTGGTGCGCCAATAGATCACCCAGATGAATAAATCTTTTAAGACTTGATCTTTCACCACGTACATAATGTTGACAAAAAGAAGATGAACATCTTCCTTCAATAAGGAGTTTTGATGATGATGATGATGACTTATGAAGAAGTATGGAAGATTAATGATGATGTATGGAAAAATGTTGAAGACTTAAAGAATGCTTAGATTCAAGAGATATATTGAAGAGGTAACGGTTTAGTTGTTTAGGTCTTGTAATTTGTGTATGTTATGTAAAATAGTTAAATTAGTATGTCAAAAGTCCAAAGGAAAAACTCATTAGAATAATCAATTATTCTTAGTGATAATCGATTATCCCAGTTAAAAGTGATTTTTGAGAAAAACCTCTATGATAATCGATTATCACTAATGTTAATTGATTATCACTATTGTTAATCGATTATCACCTAATGATAATAGATTATCCTGGTTGATAATAAATTATCACAGCGAGAAAGATGTTTATAAAAGTTTCTGTGATAATTGATTATCATAAGTGATAATCGATTATCTATAGTAGTTATGACTTAACTTTTCATATTCTTAACTTAATTTTTGTAAGACCCACTGAATTTAAATAATTAAATAAATAATTATTTAATAAATGCAGGTAGGAGAAGCCTTTATGGCATTAAATGTTAACCTTTATAATGTGGAAAAGTACTAGCTCAAGTGGTTGAGAGTACTTTATATGTGTAAGAGGACTTGGGTTCAAGTCTTATGTATGCCAATGGTGTGTTATTTAATTTTATTATTTTTAATGATGTGTTTGGAGCGTGACTTGGTTGAGTTAGTTGTGCACTTCAATTGCAATTGTGTGGGGATGGGTTCAAACCTTGGTTTGAACAAAACTAACTTTCTTTTTGCTAAACATTATTTTTGGCAAGGATGTGAAGAGGCCTAGGAAAACCTAGGAGGCAACCAAGGTGGGTTGTAAAAACACTTCTTAATGAGCCTTGAAAGCCAATTAAAACCAATTTGAATGCTAATTTCGTTTTTGAACCATAACCCATCATTAAGGGCTTGGGTAATTGACCAAGGGAGTAGAAGGAGAGTGTGAAAAGAAGGAGTTCATGTGGACTGTGTAGGGGAGGGTTTCTGAGCATAAAATTGAACCTAAAGAGAGTGGGTGAGTCTGATTTGGGTGGAGACAAGGGTTTGGAATCGTAAAGGGGCATTGAAAGGGCAATTGAGCAACGAATATCCAGGTTAGGGTAGTTCTTACTGTTTGTTTTCATTCTGCTATTGTATGAATATATGTTCTGAATCATAATGGAAGTGTAGAACCTGTTCATTCTCGTGTTCTTCCCATTTCTGGATTTTTCCAGAAATCGCTTGGTGATAGTTCATGCGTCGCAAGGCGACACATGTGTTTAAGCCTATTTTTCTGGATTTTCCTTGAACCGCCTGGCAGCTATGCGTGGCCCGCCAAGCGACGCCACTTGTTTTGGCTTGTTTCTGGTTCGTGGTGAGTTTTGTGATATTTGTGTTGCTGGAATTAATTTTGTATGTGTGTATAAATTTATTGAAAGAAGAAAAAATGATGTGAATTGAATGTTGTGCGAAATTGGCATGATTTGGAATTCCATATGGGGTTAGGGTTTATGGGGTGTTGAGATAATGAAATATTGTGTCGGGTTTGATTTATTGGGTTGCTTGTATGATAATGGTATGGAAATAAACTAACATAGACTCGTGTGATGTCACCACTCATATTTTAGATTAAAAACGCGAATTGGAATTGGTAGTATAAGTGGGGTGTATGGAAGTCACGATTGGTGCGAACAGGCCGAGGCAGAACCCAGTTTTTTTCACGCACCGCCTGGCGATGCTGAGGCTGCCGCCAGGCGCCCCATCAGACCAGCAGAAAAGTTGTTTTGTGTGTGTTCGTATGTTGGGAGTGGTTGATTGGGTGAATTGAATGCGTCGTTGTGTGTGATAGACTGTGATTAGTATGCATGATACGGTTAACAGGTTGAATTGTAATGTGGAGTGTGGAGTAGAAGGTGCATTAGAGTTAATTAAATATATTCTAAGAACTGAGAAAATGATAGGTGCAAAGTGTGTAAAAGTGTTTATCAAATTTATATTCACGAATGGATTATGGAAAGTGATGTCTTGAAGTGATTAAGATTATGAGCATCCATACTTGTGTAGTTTAAAAGTATATATACATTATTCACCATCTTGATGGCATGATATACCTAATTGTTGATTAGTATGGATATAAGAATTGGATTATATTGAGTAGAATAAGATAGAGTTCAATTCAGTACATGAAAGAAAACATGGTGTGTATAAAGGAGAATAATTGTCTTATTAACTTGATTAAAATGTGTGCATTGTGATTGAGTCATCGTAGTATAAATGGATAATTGTAAAGGTGATGTGAGTTGGAAATGTGTAATTTGAGGTCCCTTAGGACCTATTTAATGTGCCAAAAACCAGTAGCAATTTCGCTATTGGTGCGGCTCCTAGCGGCGAGGGCAAGCGGCTAGGTGATATTAACCTAAAACAGTGGAAGTGGTCCCTGTACGCGTGAGGCACCTGGCGGCAGTATGGGTTCCGCCAGGCGAGAAAAGGTGTAGTAGAAGCCCTGATGGTGCATGGCGCCTGGCGGCAAGCTTGAGGTCTGCCAGGCAGTGACGATGCAACAAAATTCCTGGATGGCACTTGGTGCCTAGCGGTGTGAGATGCCCGCCAGGCCGTCTAGAACCAGATTTCGCCTAGCGGCGTGAGATGCGCGCCAAGCGGTTTTGGTGCAGTTATGGTGTGCAAGGAAAGGTTTCTACACAACTTTAGGTGATGTTCATGATGCGAGGCTTTGGCTGGGAGGGCAGTTATGAGTGCATCTCGTATTGGGGTAACACGTGACCATTCTAGGTTGTAGCCTAGTGGTTTAGGAAGTCCAGTGGAGTGTGCGAGTTGTGGCTCGTACGACGAGGTTTCGGATGATTGCTCTCTTCAGTGCATCTGATAGAGTTTTGGTAGTCTGGGGACAACTACAAACTTATGTTTGTTTTGGGGAGCTCCACTTGGTGTCACGGTGAGATGTTGTGGCAAAGTTATTCCCACGTGTGGACTATCAGGTGGTGGGCTGTAGTTGGAGGGGCGAGTAGACACTCGTGCAGCAAAGATTGATCATTGATCTCACCTAAAGAGTATAGAAATGATAGACGTCTAATACAAGTATTGGAAATGGATAACTAAGGAAAAGGAGAAAAAAATACTAACATGAGAGATGATGTATTGTATTATTAGTATGATATATGTTTGATTTATTTAAATGAGCTCACCCTATCTGTGTGTGTGACGATGATCATGTAACTCGTTACATGAGAGCAGATGTTGATGCAGGTGAGCTTGTAGATGCGTATAGACGGAGTGGGGATCATTATGGGACAGTTTACAAAATTTCATAATGGATTTTCTTTTGTAACCTTTCTATTTTGGATGATTTGGTTATGTAATAACTAAGTATTGCGGTTTTAATTACCACTTAAGCGACGTTTGAAGTTTTAATTTTTCTTGCGTTTTGGGAAATCACGAGAATAAATGAGATGTTTTATGAATCTTATTTCTTATTTATTTTTTTAAGTAATTTCTGGCTAGGACATTACAATTTCTAAATAGGGTTCTATAAATAAAGTGATAGGCTTTCATTATCAAATACAGAAATTAGAAAAGTCTGAGTACTTAAGAACTCTCTGTGGGAAGACTTTGAAAAATCTAGTGTGGGTAGAGCGATAACTTTCATCAAGTGGGATCTTGAGTGATTGAGTGCGCTATTGTTGCTAGAAGAAGCCAATCATCCTTTGTGTGATTCAAAGGAGATGTTCATCCCTTGTCGATTTCAATGGAGGTGTATTCATCTCTTGTGTGATTAAGAGAGGTGTTTTCTAAACCCTAAACCTTCTTATCCATGATTGTATTTGTGATTTATTTTAGTGATTGAGTTAATCTCGTTTTTTAGAGATTAACAACTGGACGTAGGGTCTTTTGATCCGAACCAATATAAATACCTTGTGCAATTTTCTCTTCCCCTCTCTCTTTATTTTATTGTGATTATTAAAATAAAAGAAAGAATTTTAATTGATCTTTGATATTAAATGGAAAAATTTTTAAAGCACAATTTTTATTAAGAGCCCAATTCACCATCCCTCCAAGTTTTTGTCCATTAACAAATTATTCCACTACTTAATTACAACACATAAAACTCTAAACAAGTTTTTGTCCCCATCAAGTTTTTGGCGTCATTGCCGAGGATTTAACTCAAGTATTTGGTAGTTCTAACCTTTCTTTTTGTAAATTAGTACATATCTTGTAAAGATCATATGTGTATATTTGTAAAGTTTTAATTTTGTATTTTGTAAAGTCTCAATTTTTATTTTTTGTTTTGCTCTCACACAAACCTCAACAGGAGGTAATTTCAAGAGATACATATTCCTTTTTACTGTTTGGAATTTTGTGTATTTATGCTAGTAATAGGAAAGTCCATTGTAGAGAATTTGACTTTTGAACAAAACATGGAACTGTTGAAAAGGAAAATCAAAAGGAACATTTTCTTTAATAAAAAATATGGTTGATCAAGCAAACAAAGGAGACAATAGAGTCATCAACCCTCTAAGAAGAACTTTAGAGTATTGGATCATCCTACGTGTTAGGAATCTAAGTGTAAGTGTAAGTCCCACATTGAGTAAAAATGAGAAAGTTGAGCACTATATAAGGATGAAGACTCATAAACCCATTGCCTTAAGGTTTTGGGTTGGAGGTGGTGTCAATCCCTTATATGTTGGTTGGGCTCATGTCTCATTGGTGTTGTAACTCCCTGGTGATCCTCCCTTGAAAGACTCAATAGTGGTATCAAAGCCAAAGGTTTGTCTTTGTGGCCAACTCAGACAAGTCCCTGTATTGAAAGTCTCACACTTGAGGGGGAGATTATTGGGAATCCAAGTGTGAGTGTAAGTTCCATATTGAGTAAAAATGAGAAAGTTGAGCACCATATAATTGTGTTGGTTGGGTTGATGTCTCATTAATGTTGTAACTGTTAGTTTTGAAATGGTTGAAATGACAAGAAGGGGACTTGAATTGGCTAGTTAAAAATTTAGGCTATCTTTGAAAGCTAAAAACCACCTTTAATTGAATCAATTAGATCACCAAGTTAGGATGCAAACACTACTGAACTGTACACTTTCAATCGGTCAAAAACAGAGTTAATCGATTGATTTTACTAAACAGATTCTGTTCTAGTATAATCAACAGATTGAAATAGGAAAACAATTGACTGAAATACTAGGAAAAATAAAGAAATGCATATTAGAGTTTTAAACCAAGAACAATGCACAAGAATGATCAAGACAGGTTCTAAATGGTTATGCAATCATGCTTAATACTACAGATGTCATGAAAACATGAAAAAGATGATTAAAACACAAGTTCTTGAAACTTTAAAATGAATATGCAAGAGAAAAAGGTTAGAGAAGAGAGGAGACCACAAGATTTTTATACTAGTTCACTCAAAACTGAGCTACATCTAGTTTGTCAAGACAACCTGAGCTTGACTTTGCACTATTTCAAAAGATTTACAAAGTATCCACCCTTACACTTTCAAAATATGCAAAAACTACACAAAAAGACTCTTGAATCACACAAGAGTAACACCAGCACAACAAGAACCCTCTTGCAGACCTAGAAAACCACCAAGCACAAACACAAAGCTTGAGAAAGATCAAACCTCAGTGGTAGCCAACCTAGCCTACCACAAACCACTTTATCCAAGCTTCAAACCAAGCCAAAAGCTTCAAGAATTGATCCAAGATCAATCTTCAACTACTACAAACTGCGTGATCATGAAGGAAAGAATTTCCACAAGTTTCCAGAACAAATTCGCACTAAAAAATGATCAACAAACCTCTCTTTCAAAAATCAAAACTTTTATAGTCAAACAATTACGAAATTCAACAAGTTGATTTCCAAATCAATCGATTGATTTCACTTGACTTAAGTGAAATCAGTTGATTAAAAAATAAATCAACGGATTGAATTTGTTGTAATTTAAGACTACTGCAGCCAACCTTTTAACCTGTTGAAAAACCATTCAACAGACTAAAAAATACATTTTAACTAGGGATGGCAACGGGTCAGGCACGGATAGTGCCTACCCGCAACTCGACCCGCAAAAAAAAATCTGCCGGCTACCCGCCCGTTTACCCGTCGTGTATCCGCTTAAAAAATACCCGCGGATAATTTTAAAACCCGCGGGTACCCGTGGATACCCGATACCCGCAAATATTTAAAAAATATATATTTTATAAATTTTTAATATAAAATTATAAAAATAAAATATAAATTAAATTAAATTTTAATTATAATTAAATTTGACATAATAAAATATAGTGTTAATTTTAATTTTAATTAAATTTAACTTAATAAAATATAAATTAAATTTTAATTTTAATTTTTTGTGGGTAACGGGTACCTGCGGGTACGGATAGTATGATACCCGTACCCACGGGTACGGATAGTATGATACTCGTACCTGCGGGTACGGATAGTATGATACCCGTACCCGACCCGTTTATAAGCGGGTATTAAAATACCCGCTACCTGCTACCCGCGGGTAATAAATACCTGCGGGTAGTAATTATCCGCCGCGGATATGCACGGGTGCAGGTATTTTTGCCATCCCTAATTTTAATGTGTTGAAAAACCATTCAACAAATTAAAAGACACACCTAAGACCAAATACATCTAATTAATGCTACAAGGTCTACAACATGAATTACAAACTCAAAAAAACACTTTCTTAATGATGTAACTATGTGGAGAGCATACGTTCCAACCTTGATCAACATGAATACCATCAAATCTCCTTTCCTTCATCAATGTAGACTTCATTCCAATGGTAATGACTTCAAGATAGTTCAAAAGGGCTTCATTAAATCTTCATCAAATCTTCAAGAAGCATACCACCTTGGCTTCTCATGTCAACAGTAACTCTATGGTGATCCTCCATCGAAAGACCAACACTATGCATAACAATTTTTGAATTTTTTTCATTGGCGTTAAACGCCACCTAGGGACCGTTGGGCACCACTTGGAAAGTTAATTTCAGGGAGCTCCAAGGGCTTGAGTGTTGGGCACCAGGTCTCTATCGTTGGGCTCCACCTGAAAATTAATTCCAAAGAGCTCCAAGAGCTAGAGCGTTGTGTGCCAATTTTATGCTGCTAGCTTTGTGCAGCTTGAGCGTCAACTATGGTGGTGATCAAATGGTGAGTGTTGGGTGCCATCTTTATGTTGCAAGGCATTAGTTGTGTGCAACTTGAGCACCAATTGTGATGCTAAGTGAATATTGCGTTGGGACTTTAAACTCTAGTTATATTTGCCCTCATTTATCTTAAAAGTTTTTAAACATAATGAAAAGAACACTCTTTTTATGTTTTCTCTTTCCATTCTTCCACACTTCAAATTTTCAACTTTCTACCTCTTTCAAGTTTCTCTAATAAAACCCTTAATTATTTAAATTCGTAAATAATAAATAATATAAATGATCTCTTTCTCGTGAAGATTAAAAAAATTACAGAGTCTAGTCTTAAAACTCTACTACTATTATTATTTCATTCATTAATTATCCAATTGTAGTTTTAGAAAAATATCATAATATATATCCATGCATTAAATGTAACATCCCATTTTAATAGTATAAAACTAATAAAATAAGACATTTCTTAATAATATTCAAAGGTAGATTAACAGAATAAAAAGTATATTAATACAATCCTTTAAGAGTTTAGACTATAGAAATATACCATTTATACAATAACACCAATGTCGCAAAAAAAACTCCCTATACTGAACGTACCAACCACTCATACATTTGTTGCAATCTCATAACTCTAACTACATACTTCTCATCCTATAGAGGTGTCTCTAAACCTGCATCTTCAACTGCTCCCACAAAAATGGTGATCATCGCAAAAGAATAAAACAACACAAGACCACAAAGTGAAAAGGTAAGCTAGTATACAAAAGAGTTATTTTAAGACTATTTAAAACATAACAATGATAAGCCATACATGGAAAAACTACAATAAGTCACATAATTGCACACAAACAGCTAACACTAAACTCAATTATTCGGATACATGCATTTGGAATTAGGATTACTATGACTTGTACTTGTAATGACCTATACTACTCTGTAGAGCCATTGCCAATAGGTTTCACCCTACCACACACAAGGTTAATCCATCATCATCCAAGGCCATTATCCTACCATAGAGTAGGACCTCCTCCTACTCTCATCGCATGATCCATTCTACTCTATTTGCACATGAATGATCATTAGAGTTTCAAGATGTCACCTTACTTGAATCCATAGTCCAATACATACACTAAAATAACACCACCATAAAATCTCCCCATGAGATCCATGAAATTACGTGAAACACATAGAATACTCGTATGTATCAACAAATCCATTATCATCACAATTTTAGAACAATACTATCACAATTATATACATCCTTAATTTCATTTTCATATTCACATATCATATTTCATAATTTCATGTAACAAACACTCTGAAACATCAATGTTCAAGAATAACTATTAAAATTTCGTGAAACACAAAGAAAAATGCAAAGGCCACACATAACAGGGAGGAGGCAAAAATTCATGTTAAAAGTGAAGAAAGAAAATAGAAGGTTCCACAAGTAACCAGTGGATTTGGTTCAATGATGCAGAATTCACACCAGCGAGTTCCACAGGTGACATGTGGATTTTCTCACAACTTGTGGATTTTCCAATTTTGATTAGAAATAAGATTTTTTTTAAGTAAAACTTGAACTCAATTGTTCAAAGCCTTAATTCTCACAATCCCTTCAACCATTTCAGATTTTATAAACAAGCAATGACAAAAATCGCACCTTTATTGTCAACCATGTTTAATTCAACACCTTTGCAATACAATACACAAAGCATCACTAAATTTGATCACAAAACCTTAACATGCAATTAGAATTTCTACTTCTCAATTTCACAGCTCAATTAAATACATAAATTAACTCATACAAATTTCAATTTTTCATCTCCAATCAGTTAACTAAGTCATTAAAATGTTGGATTGTAACAGTTAGTTTCCATACCTAATAGAACGGTTGAATAGACTCGAACAACTCAAGGAACACCTAAACACATTTATCTCCGCAGGATGCTTTGTCTATACCTAGGAACAACACAACACAAGAACAATAAGGACCTACTGTTATAATCACTGACCAACAAAGACTAATATTGATGATTAAAACCTCACATGCAAACAAAGGAGGGTCAAATGCAAGCCAGAACAGAGAAGACCCACAAGAAAACGAGCAAAAAGTTCAACTTACACGGTTGAAGAAACTGATCGGATAGAAAGGAAGAGCTTGCCAAGAGGACCACCTAAGCGATCTCCTATCTTCAAACAAATGAACAAAAGGTGAGAACTCCTAGAGAGAAGTCAGAGAACTCTAGAAGAGTTGTTTATAAAGAGATTGTATGTTTTAAAATAATGAAACTCATTTATAACAAAACTATTTATACTAAAACCATTTAATATTAAAATAATTGAGTCTCACTATTTTTGAACCACTATCACTTCTAAAATGTCATTTTCTAAGGTTTTACTATAAATGGATTTTAATATTAGTTTCTATGAAATAAATTCTTTTTCTTCCCAACAAATGTTGAAATTATTATTTTTGGTTAGTATGTTTTGGTTCTTGTAAAATATTTTCTCTTATAAAATCTCTTGTTCTTTAACATTCTTTTAAAGGAAGATAAGAAAACATTATTTAATGGGTATATTAAAAGAAATTAAAGATCATATCAACATTACACGTCACACTATCAAGTTCAACCACTACTAAAAAAATTCATATTTCCTGTCAATTTTGTTTTAAAAATATTTTTTTTAGGAAATATTTGCAAATTTTGTTATGAAAAAAAATTGCAAGAAATTGCTACCAATTTTTTTGCAAAATATTTTATATAAAACACTTTCGCAAGAAACTTTGTAGGAAATACTTGCGAATTTTATAATTTTGTAGGAAATAATTATCCATGAAGAAAATACCTGTCAATTAAGATTCTTAGAAAAAATGACAAAAAAAAGTTTTTTCTTTTAAATTTATTCAACAAATTTGAAAGAAAAATCTCATATAATATGAAAATTTCTAGTAGTTAACCCACAATACTTATTTCACCTTTTGTAAAACATATAAGTAGGATTAAAATAAAACTCTCCCATGGGAGTAAAAACTTATTAATTAAACGTAAGTATCACAATAAATTTAATAAATAAACAAATTCTGAATTGGTAAACACATAATTAGGGTTTGACTTTTTTCATCCCATTATTTTTTAATCAATTTTCATTAGTTTTAGAATAATTTTTTTAGAATGTATGAAAACATTCTATAAAGTTCATTTTAGTATATGTTTTTAGTCCTTTAACTTTCAGTGAAGATTAAAATTAGTTTCTCTTTGAAACTTTGGACCAATTTAGTCCCATATCTTTAGAAATACGTGAATTTAATCGTTTTAATCAAATTTTGTTAAATTTATTTGACATTTCAAATGTGTTTCTCAACTATAATTGAAGCGAAAATATGTCGAACGATGTAAACAACTCAAATGCTATCTTGAAATGCGTTTGAAACATTAAATAAACTTAACAAAATTTAGTTAAAGAACTAAATTCACACATTTCTAAAGTTTAATGACTAAATTAAACTAAAATTTTGAAGAGGGACTAATTCCAATTTTCACTTAAAATTAAGAGACCAAAAATATATTTAATCTTACAAAAATTATGGACTACAAAAAGAAATAGCCATATAATTATCATCCTTTTTTCCTTATATTTTATAGCAATCATATATTAAAAAGAATAATACTTAAATAATTTATATATTTCAGACTTTTTTTAAACTATTGAAAAAAGGTATACTTTTAAATTATTGCTAAATACTGTAATACTAATCAGAGAATTTATTTAGAATATTGAAAAAGGTATTCATTTTAATTATAATGTGTTCATTATATAGAAGGAATTGCAAGGATGGCGTTAATATTTTGGTTCATATAATTTGAGTTTTATGGATTTATTGCTCATCAGATTTAAGAATATTGGAATTTTTCTATCCTCGATTTAAAGTATTACTCTTAAAAATTTGAATTTGACAATTAAAATTAACTTATAAGTTAAAAAAAATTAAAGAAAGAAAGCTTCTCCAAACTAATTGTAAAAGAAACTTTTCTTTGTATTTTTCTCTTTCGGAAGGAGGAGCATATGAAAAACCTTATTCAAATAAGACTAATAATGATATTACTACAATTTTTCTTTACATATTTAATCATTTGATTTTTTAAATATTTAAGTGTAGTTTAGGCAAATCACACATTAAATAACTGCTTGTAGAATGCTAATTTAATCAATTCAATTATTAAATTTCATATTTTTATTAATTAAATTGTGTATACAAAATATGCGTATTAATTATTATATAAACTATCGATAAAAAAATTCAAATTTTATATATGAAGTTTATAACATAATATTATGAAATTCAACCATGAATTAACTTCTTTTCTTAAAATGTTAGTAAAAATATAGTTTAAATATTATATCTAGTGTAAGCGGTCAATCTTTAATTGCACTTATAATAAATAAAGTGTTCGCCACCCTAATTTAGTGGAAAATGATATGTTAACAACAATTTTTTAAGAACTTATCTTATTACCTGACGTGATAGTGATATTTTATTGTTGAATTTTTTGTTTTTACATTTCCATGTTGAATGGTTGAGTAGGAGAGAGAAAGGATGGTTGAAGGAGTTACAAAAGTGAGAGAATCAAGGAGAGAGAGAGAGAGCGAAGTTACAGAAGTGAGAGAAGTAAGGAGAGAGAGCAGAGTGAAAGTGGTGAGAGAAGTGGATAACAGTTTGTGATTTCTCCATCCCTAGGTTTGATTTTCCCCCAAGTTTTTTCTTCCTCCATCTTCGCAGTCTATTGTTCGTCACCCCTGTAATTTTCTTTTTCCTCCATGGCCGTAGTTTTCTTCTTCCTTCATTCTGCAAATTTCTCGTTCGTCCGTTTTGGAAGATACTTTCGGACTGGGTTCGTCATTTCCCTTTTGGTGAAGTAGAAAAAGTTTTGGGTTTACCCATTGCAACAAATTTTTTTTATTCATTGATGTTTGTGAAAATGAGACATTTTTATTTATGTTTTTTTTTAATATATGATAAAGTTTGGATTTTTTTAAAACAGTATTGTTCAAGACTGGATTGGTGAAGCAGGATTGATGTTTTTCGTTCTGTTGTGGTCCACATTAGTGAAGAGGCACGAACCAAGCATGTTAAATTCTCAAAATTTAAGTTCTACTACCTTTATGTGGGTAAGTGAAAACAATGTAATGTAGAACCTATACTTTTCTGTGAAACATTGTTTTCCCTCACCCGCATAAAAGTAGTAGCCCTTAAGTTTTAAGAATTTAACATATGTTGGTTCGTGGATGAGGTGGGTTGGTATAACATGAAGCCATTTCAATAGGTGGTGGTGTGACAAGTGATCCAGGATTTAAGTGCCGACCTAAGAGTCCTGTTCTCCTAACCTGCGTTATATGATTTGGACAAAATGTTTCCACTTGTTGGCTTGGATGATAACTATCTCGTTTGGTGGCGTGAGTAAATTATAAATTTCATTAACAAAGTTAAGTCACATCAATTGATAAGGAATAATGTTTATAAATTTTGCAGATTGTTTTAAAATTATTGAATATGAAAAACTTTCAGTTTAAATGCAAAGTTGTGTTATTGTAGTGCGAACCTGTACTTTTCTGTGAAACATTGTTTTCCCTCACCCACATAAAAGTAGTAGCCCTTAAGTTTTGAGAATTTAACATATGTTGGTTCGTGGATGAGGTGGGTTGGTATAACATGAAGCCATTTCAATAGGTGGTGGTGTGACAAGTGATCCAGGATTTAAGTGCCGACCCAAGAGTCCCGTTCTGCTA
>Ga0209389_1001414_pt1 | contig 16852 bp, 11 predicted proteins | sample CowpearedBW_FD_187526 | JGI IMG/M metagenome (GOLD analysis project Ga0209389, IMG submission 187526) | Root nodule microbial communities of legume samples collected from California, USA - Cow pea red BW (SPAdes) (version 2) | ecosystem: Host-associated > Plants > Roots > Nodule | place: USA...
GTAGAGGGAGAAATACTTCTTGTTCTCTTAGAATTACATATTTTTTTTTAAGATCAGTTCATCCTTCATAATTAAGTTTTATTTAAAATAATTTAATATGCAAACAAAGAAAAAATACGGTCTTACTGTTAAGATTAGTTTTTTTTTTTAGATTGAATATAATAAAAATAATTTTATATATAAATTTAAGGGACATAAAAATTGACAAATTATGGAGTAATTGAAAACTGACAACTTTAATATAAGATTATTTTATTTTTGTTCATGTGTAATTCTCAAGGTCATTTTAATTTCAAAACATTTAAGTTTTAGCACAACTAAGATAATTCGCAAACAACACAACATGTAGAAAACAATTAACAAATTTAAAGAAGTTTGTACTAGTAAAATTAATTAATTTAATGAAATAAATGTTATTATATATATATATATATGAATTAAATCAAAATTTATAATTTATATTTAATAGTTAAATTAATATTCAATTGATTCCTCTTCTAATAAATGAAGAATAACAAACACAAAAGAAAAAAAAAAGAGAGACAATTTTGTGAACTTGAAAAAATAGATGATGAAAGTAAGAGACAATTTTAAAAAATAAAAAACTAAATAAATGAATTCATTACATATAATTAAAGTTCATATGGTCTATAATATGACCTGTATACATGTAGGTGTAAGCGTGTCTGAAAGTGTAGATTGTAATTAAATCTACATAAAATTCTACACCAAAATAGTAGAACATAATATGAGATTTCAAATTTAACAAATCATAAAACAATTATGTATATTTAGCCTAACTTATTATAATTAAAAATATTTAAAAATTGAGAATAAAATATATTAAAAATGTTTAAATGTATGAAAAACTGAAGTGTTAATTGTTTGTAAAGAATATATGTTATCGGTCTTTAACATTTTTCACATATCTTTTATAATTTTTATGTTAGTAACTTTAGTATCTTCTGTCTTAAATTAGTACAAATTATGTAAAATTGCTTTACAAAGTAAGATTAGAGCTTTTAACATAAATTTAAAGAATCAAAATAAATATTGCATAGATTCCAATTTGCGAATTAAAAAATTATAAGAACCTCTTAAAAGATTAATAAAGACGAAAAAGGTTTTGTAGAAAATAAAAATAGACTAAATTATAAATTTCGAAATGATCCTTTATCTTTTAAAATATCAATGATATAAAAGCTCATAAAAACTGAACTAAGCTTTTAAAAAATAATAACTAAATCCTATTAAGATAAAAAGGACAAAATTAGTAATTTAATAGAATAATATATTCTAACCTCGTAAACCCAAATTGTTGAACTAAACCCTACTGAAGCTCTGAAAAATCCATTCTTGTTGTGAAGAAGAAGAAAACAACATTGGCAGAAGAAGAAGAAGATTACGATGGCAGCAACTTTGCTAGGGATGCCAGGTCCATGGGCGGAGGATTATCGCGAACCATCTGATCCCTATACAACTAAAATTGGAGGACTCCCTGTACACCCACTAACCCTTTTCTTCTCTTCTTTTCTCTTCAACCACTCACAATTTTTGAACGCTAAATTCTTGTTGCTTTTTCAATTATGCAAATTGCTTTTAAGATTACTGTGTTTTCGTTGAAGTAATTGTAGCATCTCTGACAGGACTGGCCCCTCCCCATAAACGCCGATTTGCTGCGGTGCGCCTCGTGCGCCGGCCAACTCTGCCTGGTGGCGCAGGTTTACGCTCCCCTTTCTCAACACCGGAACCTCTTCGTTCTCGGTTGCGTTTCGCCCGAATGCGGAACCGCTTGGCGCGTTCTTCGAGTTCAGAACACTGCTGACGTGGACTCCTCTCAACGAAAACAACCTGCGTCCGATGGTGAAGTTCCATGTGCCAACGTGTCGGATGAGGAAGACGTAGGTGACATGGATTTTGAACAACTGGGTAAGGCTCTCTTTGAGGCCGGGACTGCGGCTTCCAATACGAAGCGCAAGAAGCCGCGGAAAAAACGACAGAACAAGGCCCCTTCATCTTCTCCACATCCAAAACCGACAGCTTTTGTTCAAAATGACGTGCCTGGTGATTGTTTGTGTAATTGCTAGATGCTAATTAGCGCAAGTCTGATGATGTTTTGTGAAGTAATTGTTTATTTGTTGGGTGGTTGTTTTCAGTGGTGCCCTGTTTTTATATATACGCACAGGAAGAGTCTTCCTCTGTGGATATTAGTCCTATATGTTCTAGCTACTCGTCACTTTCTCTTAAGGAGACTGGAAGTGATGCTGAGGATCCTTCACAACCGGAAGAAGCGTGGGAAAAGGAGCATTATGAGTATGATAAAGCTTTGACTGCTGATAGAACTTACCTCAAGTTCAAGAAACGATTGGATGCATATCCTGAACAATGTTTTAGGTATGAACAAATGATAATTTGGAGTAGACTATTGGCCCCCGCCCCGCCCCGCCATGTTGCATATTTGGATCTCAGTCCTTGTTTTAATTTGAGTTACTCGTGGATTAGAATATTTAGTTCAATGTCTTCGTTGAAAGTGAAGGAATAGTACAGACTTGAGAGCAATGCACTTGGGTGATAAAGTTGGATAGGGTTTTTATTAGAGTGAGTGATTCTGATGTGACATGTTAAGTATTGGTTGTAGAATTATTTACCACAGGTATATAATTTCTCCCCGTCATTGTAATGATTGGGAGTTGGCACCACCTGGGCTTGGTTTTATGAACAGGCAATAGTAAGTAATAAACCAACTGAGTCAAGGAAGTTTGGATAATGTTTGGATTTTCCATCCATTTTTCCGTCTCCCTTTAATATAAGGGCGATGCATAGGAACTAAGGTTGCTAAATACATTGATTGATTGTGCGTTTTAGCTATCATTCTATTATATATATATATATATATATATATATATATATATATATTTTTTTTTTTTTTTTCATAGCATCAAATCTTTGATAGTTTGGTTTTCTCTGCTCTACTTCCTATCTTTCTCCCTCCTCCTGTTTTTTGGGGCTTAATAACATTACTTTGTGTAGATATTCATATGGTGGGAGGCCAATTTTAGCTGCAGTCAATGAAATAAACCCTGGGAATTGCAGATTGTGTGGCAAACCAAGGCAATTTGAGATGCAGCTGATGCCTCCATTACTATACTTTCTCCAGGAAGCTCTTGGTGAACGAAGACATTTGGTGGAAAAGTGGGATTGGATGACCCTTATTGTATATACTTGTTCAGAGGTTTGTATTCTTCCGTTGCCAACTTGTCTAGATATCAATTCTTTACCAATTTATAAGTTTGAGAATAAAAAAGGCTTTTTGGTGATAAACCTGCTAAATAGCAGTTGTCTTTAGTGTCAACCAAGATAGATCTGTCAGCAAAATGCTCACAGATTAAAAAATGCAGATTAATGGGAGTTTAAGTTATCTTTGTGTTAAAGTAGTAAAATTTAACCGTAATTTGACCTTATAAAATTGGTTTATAAAGTAGGATTTGGATTTACTTATATATTATAAATTGTACTGATCTAGTTGACGGAAGCTTTTCAACACACTCTCTCATGTTAAGGAATGAGCATCTCAAGCATAGAACTAGAGTAGAGCCTATAACAAGTGACATGAGACCCAACAAACATGATCAAGATAGGTCCTAAATGTCTTCGATACCATGATAGTAAGTGAATTTATGTCTTCACTTTACATAACTGTCTTATAAAGTAAGATTTATACTCCATTTATATATTATGATTTTATCAACACTCTCCTTCACACCAAGAAATGAACATCTTGAGCGGGAGATTAAGTATTTGTGAGAATAGGAGTCTAATGGCGGTGCACAGTGGTCCCAACGAATCCTGCTAGGGTAGGCTTTTTAATATGGCTTTGGTACCATGTTAAAGTAATGAAATTTAAACTTAATTGAATTTTATAAAATTGTTTTATAAGATGAGATTTGCATTTACAGATATACTTAATTTAAGCTTATCTTTAGTTGACATGGACCCTTCCACAATTTGAATAAGGTGCATCAAATTTTATCCGTGGAGGAAGGGCAAAATTCCTTCATCTTAACACACCATTGTCGTCTATGGCATTGCTATAGCAGACCTCTCTTAAAAAATTGCTTGTGGTAGTTAGCAAAGAATCTTCCATGGCAGCCATGGTGCTGCCAATAAACAACAATGTGTACAGCTGCAGAGAACTTGGGTTTTATGTCTTAGAGATTTGTTCCTTATTTCATGCAAGGATGTAGGGTTGAATCCTTTAGTGAATGATGTGGATCTTGTGAACTTGTCTTATTGGGCCGCTTATGTTCTTATCTATGTCTTTGATTTTCGTAGAGTTGCTCTGTAGAGATTGAACAAGCAAAGTCCAATATGGGATGGATTGTAGCAGAGGAGGCAGTTGTAGCTCAATGTGAAGAATCCATGCCCGTTCAGCCTGGCTTTTTCTCATGACCACTGGCGTCGGTGTAAACAATGCAATACATTTCATGCTTAGAGAAAATATTGGCGTTTTTCAGAACCGATATATAATTTTGAAGTGCTAAGAAAGTTATAGGTTGATCAAGAAAAGGAATTTGAAGAGTTAGTTAGTTTTGGAGTTGTATTTACAATGAAGATTTAGTGAGGTGAACTTCTGCCTTGCTACACATACCACTCCAGCCTTGAGCTCGGGAGCAACTAGATGGATGTTGCATTTCCTATCTTTTTTAATTTGTTTAAAAAGAATGACTTTTGTGAATTCAGTGTCTGGTTCGTTTGAATTTGTAAATTGCGAATTTTCAGACATGGGCATATGTAATCAATATCATAGCTGTTCACAGAATAATTTACTTAACTCTTGCTAGTAGCGAATTTCTAATGAAATTCTTATCTGAGTTTATTTTAGAATCGAATTTGTTGTTGATAAGTGGTTCTTTTATCAGTTTGTTGCCAGAAAAAAGTATAAAATGTTCTTTTAATTGCTATATTTTTGGTTGTTCACATGTATTTTTATAAAGGTAATCTTATTTGGGGTCCCATTAACTTACGCACTAGCTGCGTCTGAAGAACGAGTTGGACGCCGAAAGAAGACTGCACTTCCGCTGAAGTTCTCCGAGTTAGTAAATTTGTGTAGTAACAATCGTAGTATGTGGATTCTTTTCTAGAAGATGCATCAACAAATGTTTTTTAAAAGCTTCTAGAAATTTTTTTTAGAAGTATTTGTTAATCTAGTGGGTAAACAACAGTTACCTATAAAAAGGTATTAGAGACATTACAAGCTGAGCGCAGAATTTAAACAACCATAGATCCTTATTCCAGCCAAGAATCCATCGATGTATTGCTATGGTTAATTACCAGATACAGGATCTTTACTCCAGATTATAAAGCTGATAAAGCTGATATCACTGCAGGTGGTGGAGGTTCTAATTCTAATGACCAAAGTACTACTGGTGTTTCTGCAAACAAACCCAAAAGCACAGTCAAAAGGCCACCTGAATGGTAGGATTTCATACACTAGAATTCCAGAGGAATAATTTTTATTTGACGGTTGGTATGCGTGGGGTATGGTATGATCTTTCCATTTGAATTTCCTTTCGTCTTTTATATATTTTTTCTCTCTATTGTCACTCCTACTTATATTTGGTAATAGATGATGAGTTGTGACATTGCTAGTAAAAATGGATGACTCATGGAGATTTTACACTAATTATAGGGCCTTGAATATCAAGATAGTTTTTTCATGCCCACGGTGAATAAATTATTGGGTGAGCTATATGGAGACAAATATTTTTTTCAAGTTGGATCTGCATTTCAGATATTATCGGATTTTGGTCTAGCCATCATAAAATGGCTTTTCAAACACATCATAGTCATTACAAATGGTTGGTCATGTTATTTGGGCTCACTAATTCCCTAACCACTTTCAAAGCCCGATGAATCAAATTTTTCACTATGTTTCGTGCCAATATGTGCTTGTGTTCTTTGATGATATTCTCCTTTATAGCCCTTCACTCCGTGGCACATTTGACTCATTTGGAATCGATTTTGCAGATTTTACAACAACATTCATTGTATACTCAACTTTACAAGTGTTCTTTCAGCTTGTTGGAACTAGATTATTTGGGTCATGTGGTGTCTAGATTTGGGGTTGCAATGGATAAAAGCAAAATCCAAGCAATATTAGAGCGACCTTGTTAAGAGAATTTCAAGTAGCTTCGAGGTTTTCTTGGACCAATTTGGATATTACATACGTTTCATCAAGTCTTATGCTAATATTATGACTCACCTTACTAATTTGATAAAATCAAATGTTGTTTCTTGGAATGATATTGCAGATGACACATTTCTCTTATTAAAACATGCATTACTCCTGCCCCTACTTAGGTGCTTCTTAATTTTACTCAGCCTTTTACACTTGAAACTTATGCTTTAGGGATTAGGGTTGATGTAGCGTTGAGTTAACAAGATCACCCAATTCTTTATTTCTCAAAAAAATAGCAACCGAAATGTAGAAATGGCCCTTCTACATTGCAGAGTTGTTTGCTATCACCCAAACTTTGGCAAAATTTTGTCATTATTTGTTGGGGCCTAAGTTTGTTATTAGATCAATCTTTGCAAACACATGAGCAACAAGGTTGGCTTCAAATATTCTTGGGTTATGACTTTAATTGAATATAAACTGGGCCAAAAGAAATTGTTGTAAATGCATTGTCACATGTTTTCTTTGTGGCTTGGTTCGAGCCTAAGTCCCACTTCTTATACAAGTTAAAGCAAGTACTTATAGTTGATAAAAATTTATGAGAAATCATTCAATTATGTCTATTCTATTCTAATCCTGATGAATGTTACAAAATGCACAATGTGTTGTTATATTTGAGGGTTGTCTAGTGTTTCTATCACCTAGTCTTTTGATTCAAAAGGTTCTTTTCTGTTAAGAAGTGAACTTTAAATCTAACTCAACCTTACAAAATTGACTTGTAAGGTGAGAATCTCACATATATGTTGTAAAGTGGTCTTATCTCTAATCAATATGGGACTTACAACACACCTCTTCATGCTGAAGTATATACATTTTGAGTGTGAGATTATACATTAGCAAGTGGTCTGGTAGCAAGCCAATAACAGTTGAAACAATAGATCTAACAAACAACAAATTTTGCTAAGATAAGCTCTAACCCATGACTCTAATATTATGTTAAGAAGTGAACTTTAAGTCCAGCTCAACCCCACAAAACCATATTGTAAGATGAGGTTTGCACTCACATATATACTGCAAATTGGCCTTATCTATAGTCGATGTGGGACTTACAACATTTTCAAATGTCACAATTCACCTATTGGGGGCCATGTTGGTATTGGTAGACCATTAGCTCGGATTGTTACATGTCACAATGTCACAAAATGCAGAAGGATGTTATCGAGTTTGTGTAGCAATGCAGTATATGTGAACAAGCCAAAATGAGTCAGTTACTCCCTATAGGATTGTTACATCCGCTTCCTATACCACAACAAGTGTGGGAAGATGTTGCAATGGATTTTATTATAGGTTTGCCAAACTCATGTGGGTTCATGATTATTGTGGTGGTGATTGACCGCCTTTCCAAATACAATCACTTTGTGCCTTTCAAATAAGATTATAACAACAAAGTTGTGGTTGAAGCATTCATGTTATATATCATTAAGTTCCATGATATTCTGAAGTCAATCATGTTTGATTGGGATAGTTTTTACCAGTAACTTTTGGCAAATATTATTTAAGATACAGGGCACACCACTTGCTATGAGCTCCACTAATTATCCGCAAACAAATGGTCAATTAGGAAAAGTATTGGTATGATTGACGTAGAAAAAATATTAGTATAACACGTCCTTTCATAAAAGCTTTGGAATGACATTATTCAAAGCATTGTATGATTGCGACCCACCTACTTTAACTCAATATCAGCACAGTCCAACAGACCCGAATGTTGTGCAAGACCAACTCGGTGAGAAGGACCAACTCTTAAATAAACTAAGATGTAATTTGACTAAAGCTCAATAGCGTATGGATATCATATATAAAAATATAATAATAGTAACATTTTTAATTGATTGGTTGATTAATTAATGCCCTATTTTCCTGGTACCATGTTATCCTTGAAGATCAAATAATAGTTTGTTTTCTAATTGTGTTTGAAAGTAGTGGTGGAGAAAGGTAGAGTGGAACATGTAGCATGGAACATGTAGCATGGATATGTATATGGTCCAAAGTGGTGGTTTAAGGGTATGGATAAAGGAAAATGCAAAGTTGGTCCAGGCTTAGGGGTAGTGAAGGCTACGTGATAGTACAAGGGAAATGCGAGATTATGCTATTCATAAAACTCTGCATGACCAGTGGAAAAGATTCTATCTAGTTCTGGTGCTGTGAAGGTTGCAAAAATTGAAGTAGTGGGACCCTAAAAATATGATAGGTGTTCTCTCTCCAAGTTTTTCTTCTTTTCACTTTAGTTAGAGTGTGATTTAACATTTTTTTTTGTATGCCTACTCACATCAGAAATTATATATCAGATTTTATATTACATTTTTACTTTTGTGATTAATATTGTGTTTTACTTTTCAATTTTTCTTTGTGCCACTCCGTATCCAGATTAATGTTGTCTTTGTTGGCAGAGTAACATAACAACTTGAGCAAGAGATCAAGAATACGACACTGCCATAGAAAAAGAAGAATTGACGACCTTTTAAGGTGTTCTATTAAAGGAAAATACTGGTCTCCAAACAGTCAAAAGGAGTGACTGGTCTCCTAAAAGCCGAAAGCAACAACTAGTCTCCTAAAAATTGGAGTTATATTTCTAGGTAATGCCCAATGCAAAATTAATTACCCAAGCTTCAATCTTGAAGAAATTGGAAAGCTACAAATAAAGTTGATTAAACTGATGAGATGAAAACCCAATCTAGAAAAGGAAACCACCCAAATTCCTCTCGACAGAGTCCTCAGTTGTCTATCAAGGTTGAAGGTTGATCGTTGAATCAACAACTTAACAACCTATTTTGCATTGATTCAGAAAATAAAGATGACAAGATGACGAAGAACAAGAAGAAGAAAAACATGATAACTACTTTCCCTAATCACACATTTAGTTGTGATGGTGCAGGTGGAGGTGCAGCTCATAAAAATATTTTCCAAGTCTCTCGTATATTATAAATGAGACAAAAATCCAAAGACTCACTTGTAAAACACAGTTGAGAAAAAATCCGATGATTCACTTGTAAAACGCAAGTGACAAGAAATAGAAAAGACTCACTTTTAAAATGCAGGTGAGTAAAATTCTGAAGACTCATTTGTAAAACGCAAGTGAGAAGAAATCAGAAGAGACTCATTTGTTAAACATAGGTGAGAAAAAAATCTGAAGACTCACTTGTAAAACGCATGTGAGAAGAAATCAGAAGAATAATTTGTAAAATGTAAGTGAGAAAAAATGTGAAGATTCACTTGTAAAATATAGGTCAAACGAAATCTGTAGACCCACTTTCAAAACAGAGGTGAGAAGAAAGCATGAGACTCATTTGTAAAATGCAAGTGAGAATAAATCTGAAGACTTCAAAATAATTCCAACTAGGCTGGTAGCAAGCTGTATCTTGTGTTACAAAAATTACAATCAGAGCAGGTGATATCTTACTTTACAAAAACTACATAATATCCTACGTTACAAAAACTACATCGATTAGACTGTATCTTGCGTTACAGAAACTACATCGAGCAGGCAATATCATGCATTAAAAAAACTACATTGAGCAGGTTGTATCTTGCTTTACAAAAAACTACATCGAGTAGGCAACATCTTGCATTACAAAAACTACATCGAGCAAGTTGTATCTTGCGTTACAAAAACTACACCAAGCAGGCAGTATCATGCGTTAGAAAATACATGGAGCAAGTTGTATCCTGCTTTACAAAAACTAAATCGAGTAGGCTGTATCCTACAATACAAAAACTACACCAAGTAGGCAGTATCTTGCGTTACAAAAACTACATGGAGCAAGTTATGTCTTGCTTTACAAAAGCTACATAGAGTATGCAGCATCTTGCATTACAAAAATTACACGAGTAAACTGTATCCTACGTTACAAAAATTGTATTGAGCAAACATTATCCTGCGTCACAAGAACTACATTGACCATGTTGCATCCTGTGTCACAAAAACTACACCAACCAGACAACATCCTACGTTACAAAAATTACATCGAGCAAGCGATATCCCGCTTTACAAAAACTACACTAAGCAAACAATATCTTGCGATACAAAATCTACATTGAACAGGTTGTATCTTGCCGTTACAAAAACTACATTGAGTAGGTAGTATCATGCATTACAAAAACTACATTGAGCAGGTTGTATCTTGCTTTACAAAACTACACCGAGTAGGCAATATCCTACATTATAAAAACTACATCGAGCAAGTTGTATCATGCTATACAAAAACTACACCAAGCAGGCTGTATCCTGTGTTGCAAAAACTACTTGTATTACAAAAACTACATGGAGCAAGTTGTGTCTTGCTTTACAAAAATAACATCGAGTAAGCAGTATCCTCGTTACAAAAACAACATCGAGTAGGCAGTATATTACAAAAACTACACCAAACAAACAACGTCCCACGTTACAAAAACTACATGGAGCAGGCTATATCCTACTTTATAAAAACTACACCAAGCAGCCAATGTCATTCATTACAAAAACTACATGGAGCAAGCAATATCCTGCTTTACAAAAACTACACCGAGCAAACAATATCCTTTGTTACACTAAGTAAAAATCTGATGGGAGCAACCATTCTCTTGAGGAATGAAAAAGATCTCCTAAAATCCGATGAAAATAGTTCAACTATTGAGTTCAATTTATTGGAAGAATCTAAAAATATTTGGTGAATTCGAGTAAGGTATTGACTTGTATAGTTTTATGGTGTATTTTAAAGTACCTCGAGGAAGACGTTACATATATTGAATCATTTTAAGATAGGAAACATTTCAATACTTTTGACACTTCATATTCTAGAACATTATGAAAATGTGATGGATCGCCATGTACCTTAGCAGCTTCTTTGAGCCCAATGTTGTTTGGGCTCATAATAAGGGTCTTTCATTTGAATCAATGGACAAAACCTCTTTAGCCTTACACATTATAATGCTAAGGTTAGAGGATTGTGTGGTGATAGGTCCAATGTTATTTGGCCCCGATCAATAAAATGGTGACTTGATGAGTATTTATGGAGGTTACATGGTGGATAGTAAAGGCTTGGACAGTTAAACAAGGATAATAAATATGGATGACAAAAGTAAATAAGACATTGGGAGATCAACTATGAAAATATTTAAGAGGGTAGGGATGATATAGGATAAAAGGATAATAGAAGCTAAGAAAGAAGGACAAACTACTCTCAATGTTCTAGTTTATTGCATTTACCATTTGACTAGAACAAGTATTATTAGAAAAAAAAAATATAATTTTTAACGAATTACATATTTATTTGTGTTTTCAATATTTGATATATATGTTAACACATTTAATAAAATAATCAGTTATTGTAATTACAATTATTATTTTGTTCGTAATAATATTATTTTGTTATTATTAATAATTCTATTTCATTGTTGTATAATATATTTCTTCTTATCAAAGATTTAAGAATAAGAAATTTTTACACAATACATAAATAGTATATTGTTAAATTTTTTAAACACTACAATGTAAGTTTTATTTATGAAATAGTATATTTTTATTGTGTTAGTTCAGAATTCAGTTTTCAAAAGAAATTGAATTTGAACATATTTTTGTTGTACTTGATATAAAAAGAAGTAAAAACATACTAGTCCAAAAGCATATTTAAAATTCAGTTTTCTATGAAATTCTAGCAGAATAAAAACGTGTTATTTGTCTAAATAAAACATACTATATATTGTTTGGAAAAAAGAAAAATATGAAGAGTATGTTATTTAGTTGAAAAGTTGTTCGGGAAGAAGAGTATAGCAAATGGAATGGCTCGTTCAACCCTTTAGACCAAACAAATACAGAAAAAGAGGGTCAAAGCTCACAGATATTTGGAGGTGACAAGTTAACTACCCTATCAAAACTTGCTTCAGCTACCTCCCCGAACAATTAGGTACTAGACAAAAATAAATAGAGACAAAATCATGGTATGAATCACACATTTTTATATTTGTATAATTTCCAAATAAATTTCACAGATAAAACAAGTTGAATAAAACAGTTGTGTTAAGAATACTCCGTGAACTAGTTATAGCTTTCGTTTTTGTTTCTGAGGTTTCGTCGCTAATAGCTTGTTCTTAACAAGAGACAATGTGTACGAGGCAGGGGCTTCCATTGTAAGAACTGCTTAATAATGTTTTCTCTATTGTCTTCTTTATGCGACATCATCAGATTTTGCAATATGTCTAGGTTCATCTGTTTACATGGACTTAATGGTTATTATAAAAAACCGTAATTAATAAAATAAAATAAAATAAAAATAAAGTGCAGTCTAATCTGATGAACATTGACTTATAAAATTAGAATTCTATGTTTCAGAGTATAAGTTCTTTAACTGGACATCATTAATCAAGAATGTGTGAGAAAAAAAAAAATAAAAAGATAGATTGAAAAACGGTGAGTAATTGAAGAACAGACAAATTAAAAAATACATTCTCATAAGCAAATGATAATATCTTATTATAATTTATATAATTGAATGTGTGAGAATCATGATCCTAGAGCAATTTTCTATAATAAATCAATTTATTTACACAACTCATCCCTTAAGGTCTTTTGCGGGACTTTGTAAGGGTTTGCTGGTTGATATATACAGTTGTTTCCTAATTCTATCAAACTTCCCTTAATCCATGAATGTGCAGAGATTTATCATAAAAAATATATAATTTAATAACAAAACATTCCCATAACTTAATAAAAAAAGAACTAATTCTTATCCATCATTTAGCCAAGGATGAGAAATGATGGTTTATTTCTTTTATATTATCCATCATTTAGTCAAAACGAATAATGAAAATTTAGAGTTGTATATATATTTTTACCTTAAATTAAGAGGCAAAGCTATGCATTTACCCACTAGTTTTACCTTGATGCAGTGTTTGATTTTCTGGTATAAGCAATATTATATCTTGTCCATACTATATATGGGAAAAAGATAAAAAGGTAGTGGGAATGTGATTGGTCATATCTTTACAAATCCTATAATCCCTTGACACAAGACATATTCGATCCTTTTATTATATGTTGAGTTTAATAAAGACAACTACTTCGCATGTTTGTTTTCGTTACTTCTGTTGTTTGGATGACCAATAATTTTGATAATTTGACTTCATTTTTGCACCGGTCATTTGGCTTTATCTCAATACGTTTCTTTTGCCCTTAAATTAATTGCATCATCGCTCACATAACATTTTTACACATTCTTTTATTCAGTCAACTAGGTTCACTCTCCTTAACCAAATACTTAAGATCATCATAATCCAAAGTTTATCCGGGAGATTGGTGTAAATTAATAGATCTTTCGAAAAAAATCACCAAAAAATATAATATTAATAAAACATGGAGATCAATCCTTAAAAGGAATTCACACCAATCTAAACTAAAACTTTAAAATAATAAATTTATTATATAGTGTTCAACCTTTCTATTTTTATTCAATATCGTATTTAGAGTTCCAACATTTTCACATGATGCTAACGTCTTATTCCAAATGTTAGATTGTATTTATAGTAATACATAACACGGTAGCCACAGTGGTCACCATCTATTCCATATAAGTTTATATGGATGAATAGATGTGTACATAATTAAACTTGAAATGGAGAAAGAGATAGTTAATTACACAATATAATTATGATTAAGTATGTGTATATAATGAGGAGCTATGAGTTTTGAGTTGCAGAAGGGTGAAGGTTCCAATCATCAGAATGCAGCAAAGGCATTTGGGTATAATAGGAAGACGGAGTGTGGTGATTGTGGACACCAACATACGTTGTTAGAACATAGTTGGAGTCATTTCGGTCCCTTTCCACCCTTTTCTTCACACTGCATCCTTCACCTGAACACTTGTAATAGTTCCTGCACAATCATTATCAATTCTTTCAAAACCACAATAAATTATCTATCTACTCAAACTTGCTTACAAATTTTTTAAAGAGAAAATAAAGAGAGGATTACATTCAATTATTTTTATTTTAAAATTTACTGAATGTTCTTATAAAATCAATTTTTAACTCATTAATAAATTCGTAACCGGGTCATGTTTGTTTCGATTTCAACAAGTTACTAACACAAACTATCAACTCCAATATATTACTATTAGGTCTTTCAAGAAGAAATTAACTATAATAAAATATAAATGAAACTAAATATTTGTAATATGTTCTTCTATTCGAAACTTAACTTTCTAATTCTTACCTAATATGAAATTTTCCAAAATGCATATATTCCTAAAAAGTACATATATTAGACAAAATTTCATGTTGTAGTGGAGTGTACATCCTTCAAAATATTGAACGTTAGTATGTTAATCAATTTTTACTTTATTTTTGAACTTTACTAATAAATATTATTAAACTATAAGAATAGTTAGCAGGTGAGCACTTTCCCAAAATATTTGAAGGGTTTCCGTACAAGAAAATGAATTAGTAAGTATTTTTGTGTTCTTAACTACCCTTTCCTTCTTCCTTTAGGCTAAAACAAGCACAGGAGCGAATTAAAACTAGGTCAGCAAAGTGCCACCACGTCATGTACGGTCTCACAGCCGCATCAGTGCAGTGTTCATAAAGAAAGATTGCTCACTTAACTGTCCTAATCTCACTGCAAAGCATGTTACTTTTGTTAATCAAGCGCAAACAAACGATCCCCACATAATGCTTCACCATTGATAACACTCCAATCATGTATGATTAAGGCCCAGGACTAGTCCTTGTCCCCTCTTTTAACCACTATATATGTTTATATATTTATATCAGCCGCCACCACTTTCATCTCTATCTTTCTAGCTACCTATCGGGCCCAATATCTTATCCTATTTTACAGTGCATGGTTCACATCATTCCCTCACTTCCCTCTCCATTCATGTCTACACAATCTTCATTTCTTTAATTATTTCACATCCTTCTAAATTCACCAACTTAGATCCTAACGTAATCCTTCAAAGCTATTCATGATACAGGAAGCAATGGAGCATTGACTAACTGTACTACATCAGGTTCCTTTTATTGCTACTGTTCCTTTAATCTAGTTACTTTACATGTTTCTTTAATTTGCAGTTTTATGCGAAGGGTTTTTCTTGTTTTTATAAAGAGAGTTGTTTTGTTCATATAATCTGTGAAATTAATAGTTTAGAATAATTACCTGGGGTTGGAATTGTTCTTCACTGTCTTCTTTCCATATTTCCTCCATTTATATCCATCATCCATGATCTCGAGCTGCGATCTTGTTCTAAACGTGATGCTTTGAGTCACTTCTGCCTTCTTTTGCTGAATCCCTTTATTTTTGCACTTTCTGTCACATTAACGTTGAATCACAACAACATTAATTAATAATATCTACACATGAAATAGCATAGAATATACACCATATACATTTTCTTGTTTAACGAAAAAAACAACATAAATCAAGAAAAAAAGCTATTACATGTTTTTGTTGGTGGTGGAGGTTGCATCACCAAATCCATGACTGGCATCACTGGAGTTTGCTTTCTCCGATGATTCAGTTTCAGTGCTTTGCGACCAACACTCTTCATGATGATAATCAACAACATCTTCCAAGATGAGATAATCAGATATGATGAAGTCGGAGGAGGGAGATGGTGCCATGTTGAGCATGGCAGAGTGACGGAAATTAGGGTTTCCAAAATAGTGTTCCATGGTGGTGTGGTGGTATGTTGCAGAGACCCAAGAGTCTTTGGGCTTTTACCAGGGCTGGAACCAAAGCACAGCGACACTGGATATATATATATAATATATAGTAATAAGTAATTAATGTTTGTTTTTAATTTTTTCTTTAATATGCTTGATATTCGAAAATACTTGGAAACACCTTGGAGGATGCTGCGAACTTGCTCACAGAGGTAGGAGTCAAGATAAGACAGATGAAGATGATGTCAGCGTGATGACGTAGGAGGTAGCAAGTAGGGGTTCCCTACCACTTTAATTTTGCAGAATAGGTATAAATGGGACCGTGAAAATAACACAATGATACCATGTTAATGCTTTTTTAAGACGATAGATAGATGCATAGCTAGTGTGGTAGCGTTATGTCCATGTATATATATATATATATTCACTTTTTCTTAATTTTTGAAGAAATATATGTAGTGGCTGTCCATTGATGCTGGCTCATCCCTGTTTATCATCGGATGGGAACTTAATCACTCCACCCAAAATGCTATTTGCCTCTGATTTCCGTGATAAGCGCCAAAAATCTAAAAATATTCTAAATCTATTTTTCAAATCTAAATTTATATTTTAGAAATTTCCATTTTATTTAATTATATACAAATTAGTATTTATCCTATGAAATTATTTGATCTAGACAATTTTTGACTTATATGTAGAGATGGAAAATAAACTCGTCCCCGTGGGTATTGCCCGAACCCGTTCCCGTTTTGACGGGAAATCCCCGCATTGACTGGGTATGGATATGGGTATGGGGAATCTCCGATTTTTTTAATTGGGTATGGGGAATCCCCGATTTTTTTAATAATTGGGTATGGGGATGGGGATGGGGATGAATATATCCCCGCCATAATACCCGTCCCCGCAATATTTCCATCATCGTTTAAATTATTAAAATATTCACAATTAATTAAGTAACCCTATATATTCTTTTTATTTTTTATT
>Ga0209389_1001419_pt1 | contig 16832 bp, 7 predicted proteins | sample CowpearedBW_FD_187526 | JGI IMG/M metagenome (GOLD analysis project Ga0209389, IMG submission 187526) | Root nodule microbial communities of legume samples collected from California, USA - Cow pea red BW (SPAdes) (version 2) | ecosystem: Host-associated > Plants > Roots > Nodule | place: USA...
GACATTTTTATACTTTTTAAACGACTACACGTGTTCTATACTCTTTCAATGAATTAAGCCATTAACAATTGAGAAGTATTTTTAGAATAATATAAATTTATTAATAAAATTAAAAATATAAATAATTTTTTTAGTATATGTATATAGAATTATATATGTTTTTAGTTCCGATGTGAAACTAAAATTTATCAACGTCTTATATTTTGATACAACTTGGTTAAAAATTTTAAAAACAAAAAATATAATCCTCCTGACTTATTGTATTAAATTGATTCTTTTAATATGTCAAGTGTATTTTACGAGAGTTTAAATTATTTATATCGTTTTAACTAGTTTTAATTTAAATGTTCGAATAGAACACTTTTTAACAAATTAAAAAAATTAATATATTAGCTTAAAAGTACTGAATTTTTTATTTTTAAAACTTAAATATTAAAATATATAAAATTTAGAATTAAAATAAATTCTAGTTAGACATCCAGGTTAAGATACTAATTTTATATTTAACCATTATTTTTTTTTTTTAAATTTGTTGGGTGAAAGGCCACCGGCTCCTCATGTCGACAAAGTTCATTCGGTTATTACAATGTCGTTGAATTTATAAGATTTATAAGTTGACAAATTTTGTAGTTAGGGAATTTAACTACTAGTATTATAAATATAGCTATTATTTTATTTTTATTTAACATCGTAACATATTATAATTAAAATTAAAACAATATTAACAACAAGTACTGGTCCATTCATGATGCACAATCATTACCTGGCGCGCTTTTAAAAACGCTTGCTTATTCAGACTTCGGACTAAGGAAACACGAAAGAAACCGCAAATGTCTTTGTCCAGAAACCAAAACCAAAAACTTAAGTTCAAAATAGTAGCAACAATTTGACCTGGGTCAGCACAAAAAACACCGAACCCTCTTGTTACTTAACTTTGAAAACGACTTCAAAATCAAATTTTTAATTCAGTTTTACTGTGCATTCTATTGTAAACGTGGCCTTTGATCGCAGCAAGCCAGGGTTGACTGGTAAATTTTGCAGTTATAAAAGACAATGGTCACAAAATCAAGGTTTCAAGTTTTTGTCTGCACCAGAAAATGGATAAGCAAGTGGTTCTTCTTTCTCTCCTAATCTTGTTCTTCACTGTTTCCATATCTGGTGTTTCATCCACCACATGCCCCATGGATCTCAGCTATATTGAGACCTTTCCATGGGATACTTCATCCTGCAGAGACCCTGTTGATAAGGAGCACTGTTGCCAAGCTTTGCTCAGTGTAATTGGGATGGGGATAGCCCAACACCTCAAAGACACTTCCTACTTTCAACTTCCTGATGAAAACACTTCCTCCACCTGTTTGTCAGATTTCCAAACCAAAATCTCAGCTTTGTCAATTAACTCCTCTTTGGTCCCTTATTGTTTTCCTAGAGCTTCTGAGCTTGTTACCAACGCTTCCACTTGTGCAGGAATCATAACTGTGGATGATTGGAAGAAGAAAGTGGGTATGATTAGCCCTTTGGACACTTCTTGCAACGGGGACCTCAGTGATCAAACTCGTTGCAGCATATGTATTGATGCTGGTCTCAAAGTGACTTCCCTACTCAAGGGTTTGGACCCAAATGCCACAAAGTGCTTTTACTTCACAGTTTTGTATGCCACAGCTATTGTTAACCAGTACGGTCCATCAAATTTGGGCACCGCTGCTTGCATACTGGGCATGCCGCTATCGGTGAAAGGTTCATCGAATAAAAAACAAGAGCTGAAACTTGTTTTTGGGTTGGTGGGTGCTGTTACTGGTGTTGTGCTTGGTTTTGTGTTGATTGTGGTGTACAGAAAGTGGGATAAGAGAAGGAAGGAAGATAATTATCACAGGTCGGTTGAAAACGGGGTGAGGAACAGTGTTTTGCCTAATACCGGTGCCAAATGGTTTCACATATCGGAGCTTGAGCGAGCCACGGGTAAGTTTTCTCAGAGGAACATGGTTGGGCAAGGTGGTGATGGGGTTGTGTACAAAGGGACTCTTTCAGATGGCACTGTGGTTGCGGTGAAGGAAATTTTTGATTTGGAGACAAAAGGGGATGAAGATTTCTGCTATGAAGTGGAGATCATAAGCAAAATAAAGCACAGGAATCTTCTTCCTCTTCGGGGCTGCTGCATTTCAAGTGATAATTTGAAAGGTAAGAGAAGGTTTCTGGTTTATGATTTCATGCCAAATGGAAGCCTGAGTTACCAGTTATCAGTTTCTGGTGCCAATAGGCTAACATGGCCACAAAGAAAGAACATAATCCTTGATGTGGCTAAAGGGCTTGCTTATTTGCACTATGAAATCAAACCCCCAATTTATCATCGTGACATAAAGGCTACGAACATACTTTTGGATTCAAAAATGAAAGCCAAAGTGTCAGATTTTGGGTTGGCGAAGCAAGGGAACGATGGGCAGTCTCATCTCACCACAAGGGTTGCCGGCACATATGGTTATTTGGCACCAGAGTATGCTCTTTATGGGCAACTGACAGAGAAGAGTGATGTGTATAGTTTTGGCATTGTGATTCTTGAGATCATGAGTGGAAGAAAAGTGCTTGATACCATGAATTCATCGGTTGTTTTGATCACGGATTGGGCATGGACACTGGCAAAATCAGGGAACATGGAAGACATTTTTGACCAGTCAATAAAGGAAGAGGGACCAGAGAAGATCATGGAAAGGTTTGTTCTTGTGGGAATACTCTGTGCTCATGCAATGGTGGCTTTAAGACCTACTATTGCTGAAGCCCTTAAGATGTTAGAGGGTGACATTGACATACCCCAGTTACCAGACAGACCTGTGCCATTAGGTCATGAGACCTTCCAATCTTCTTTGCTGCATGGTATGCAAACTAGTGTAGGATCATCCTCATATTTTTCTTCATATCTTGCATCTTATTCAACAAGCACCAGAACAACATAGATTGCAAAGTCTGCAATAGTTTGCTTCTGCTGAAGAAAGTAGTCACTATTAGGTTTTAGTCAGCAATTCACGGCCACCACTTGCCATTTGAAGGTTCAATTTGACTTTCACAATCGTGCCGTAAATATCTTGGATTCTTTTTCATTTTGTATACTATGTAATTTGATTAATTTTTATCGGGATGAAATTTGCGTCTTTCATATGTACAGCGTCCTGGGATGGACTTTATAAAGATCGTAATATACTTTAATGCCTCTTTCTTTGGTGAATATATATACAATCTAATGCTTTCAAAGCAGGGGACCGTTCTTGACTAGTTCTAAATTGGTCTAATCTCTTAGTTCAGACCATCTAATGTATACCTTTAAGTTGAAATATAGATATTTTATATATGAGATTAAATATTTGTGATAAGTTTTTTTGTCTCAATTTTTGAGAGGTTATTGGATGTAGTTTTTAATTTATTTTATCTTTAATTCAGTTTTTATTTTATTTCGAAAAGATTCATGTGGTCCATTTTGTTAATATCATTTTAAAAGATAATTATGTGTTAGTAACTCTAGTTTATCCAATCTTTCTGTCTTTTTGTTTTACTTATTAAACCTTCATGATTGTCTTCGAAGAAAATAAAAACAAATTCGATGAGTAGAAGCAAATAAAAAAAAAATTGGAAAAACCCAGAATTAATGGTATGTGCTTACCTTTCTAATAATATCAATACTAATTTAATAAAAGGTATCATATTAATTTTTTAAAATAAATTAAAAGTAGAATTATGAATAAAAGAAATTAAAAAATCACATTAAATAAATTCCTAAAATAATAGAAAAAGAAAACCTTTTAAACCTGAGAGAATAAGAAGAGTGTTTTTGTACATGTATAGTAGTAATGTGTATAAAACGTTATTCATACTTTATGACCCCAACCGTGGTCATTCTTTCTCGTGGTTGGCCAAATTCCGCGGCTGTATATTTTAACATGTAAGCCAGGCTGGGCCAGAATTTTCAATTATATCCAGCTAAGATTCGAATTCCAAATAATTAAGGTTGTTAGAAATGGACAAGTATACCAATTGTTTATTTCATATATAGGATTTGAGTCTAACGAAAGGAACTAATCTATACAAAATATGAATAAGTTTGAAACTTTGAAAAGAAGAGAAATATTTATATTTAATGCATGATAATTTAATTATGCTATTTCTCGAACAAGAATATTTAAAAAATTATTTATTTCACTTGACTTTGGGTAATATACCTAGGAAACTTGAAAAAAGAATTGAGAGGTGCCAAATTAAATTTTATATGAAAGAATAACATAAAGTTTATCATCAAAATAATATATAAAAATAAAAACAAAATTTACCCTTAGTCAAAGTGCTACTCTATGCTATTTCAATGACGTAAAAATTTCATTAATTGAATCAGAACTAAAGTTTGTTTCAAATATACTATTATACTACTTGCTAAAAATTCAGTCTCTATCTTATTTCTCAACTTGTTCTTGATTATTTTTATTGCAGAAAATGATCTTTCAGTTGTAGTAGTAGAAACTATAATAGTCGTGATAAGTCGAAGTAATCTATCAATCAAGTAGTAAACTTCTGACTTTTTTTGTTGTTGTCAAACATGTACATAACCCATGCATTGTTGATAAATTCTTCAAATTTGAATCTTCACGAGCATCAATAATGAAATGTTGAAGTTGAAAATTCAAATTAATCTTCTCTTGCTCCATGGGATAATATTTGTCCACAAGAGTGTAAATTTTATCAATATTAAAGCTTTATAAGCATCCTTAGGATCCAAAGGAGAGCTTAGAATTAATAACTACATTGATTGGTCATTAAATCTATAATTTAACTCTTGTAATTGCTTATCAATTATAACAAAGAATATTTCAACTCTCAAATAATGCTCCACTGTAATATGATCTTTTTGGTGACGAGAGGGTCATTACCTAGCTACATAAGAAGCTCCAAATTGAGGCACCTCAATATCATGTTGTTTACAAAAAGAAGTCACATTTTTTTAACTTATCCCATCCATTTTCTCTCAAGTTTTGAATGAGTGTTTTTTGTAGAATAAACTAAAAACATAACATTAACTATATTTTGAGATTGTTGTTCTAAAGCTTGACAAAGAACATTTGTTATCCCCATAATTTCTCTCATCATATATAAGATCAATATAAATTCAAATGAGGTCAAAATTTTGAAAGCATTATTAGCATCACCACATTGAGAATAAGTAGATCCATCAGCAATATTTTTTTTAGAACTAAACAAGTTGCCTCATACATATTTATCAAGCTACAAATATAAGAGAAATGAGAGCTCTAATGACTATCCCCAGCTCGTTTTAAGGTCCCAATTTGATTTGCCCCTTTACCATTTTCAAGCTCATCAATTTCTAACAAATGTGCAATTTTATCTAACTTGGCAACTTGTAACTTATCATGGCGTTTACTAGAAGAGCAAACAATGTCAACAATAAAAGTCAATTTTGAAAAGAATTGATGGATTGGAATAACTTTTCTTGATGCAGCAACCAAGGTAAGTTGTAAGCAATGAGCAAAACAATGAACATAATATGCATAAGGACAATCACTCAAGAATAATGCTTGTGATCCATTCCATTCTCTTCTCATATTAATAGTACCATCATACCCTTGACCACAAATATTAGAAACATTAATATTATGTCAGGAAAGTACAACACACAATTCATTCTTCAAAGTTAATGTTGCAGTGTCTTTAACATGCACAATATCAAAAAATTGCTATTGCATAAAATCATTTTTATCAACGAATCTCAAAACAAGAGTCATTTGCTTTTTTATTTATTTATTTATCACGAGCTTCATCTATAATTATACAAAACTTGGAATCCCTAACTTCCTCACGAATATGGGTTTTCACTTTACTAGAAAGAATATTTAATAACTCTTTTTGAATTTTATGTGAAGTATATTTCAAATTATAAGCAGCATTTTTCAAAACAACTTTTGCAACTTCATCATTGTATGATGCTATTAGTTATATCATCTCAAGAAAATTACCTTGGTCCCTCGATTTAGTAGTTTCATTACGACCTCTAAAAGCACAACCATGAAGTGATAAAAAAATTAATTGTTTCAATTGAATTCTTGAAACGCAACCGATTCTTCATAATTTGATTTGAGCTTTGCACTTCCAAAACATTCTTAATATGGCACTACAACAAAAAAGACTTTAAGCAACAATTAAAAACCATGGGCTAAAGCTAAAAACTTGTTGCCTAAACTTTAGGCAACAAATTGGCAACAAATTTGCAATCGTTGTGTAGGTGGTTGTGGCCTATACTATAGACAACAATTATTTTTTTGTCATTTAGGCTGCAAAATTATAAAACCATTTCCTATCACACAATAGTGAAAAAATTGTTGCCTAAGTTATGATAATAGGCAACATTTTGATAGTCCCTTTAACACAATAATTTTTTTGTGTTGCTTATTCTTTTAAGCCGCATTTACAAAAATGTTGGCGAATATTCTAGGCAACACATTTTTAAATGTTCATTAAAGTCTAAAGCAAAAACAAAACATGTTTGAACAAGGATTGTGAAGTTGTTTCTTGTACTAAACCATGAATAGTCAATATTTGAATTTTATTTATATTATATTTTAAATGATAATTTTATTTTAAATATATTATTTAAAATAAATACGTATTCTATTAAAATAGTAGAAATAGAATAAAATGCATAAAATTGAAACTATTAAATAAAACACTTCTAATATATAATGGAAATTGTTTGATACACAATGTGTCAAAGTCACCACCAAGAGGGTAGGTCATTCCTCTCTCTCTCTTTCTCTTTCTCTTTGCCTTTTTTAATTCTAATCATAAAACAATTGCATGTTTCAATTCCCACATATGAAATGGAGATCTCCAAGCTTACTCAGATAAAAAAAATAAAACCTAATCCCCAAAATATTGGACACAAAACAAAAAAAGCAATAAAATCAATTCAAACAAATGAACATAAACAACAGTAGAAAAACCCTAAAATTCGTAGGTTGGAGAATGAGATACTAACCTTTAATCTATTGAAGAACTTCAACTCTAACATAGAGAAGGAGACATGTAGATGTCAGACAACGATGTTCACAAGGAGCTGACATTGCATATGGTGGTGTTGGTGAGACGATAGACTCTACGCTGTTGTCAATGAAACAAAGAAGGGGGCGATGCAATGAAGTGGCAGTGAATAGAGAGAAGCGGAAGCAATAGAGCGGTGTTGATTCGATTGAAATGTGAAGAAGTGTAGATTGTGAGAAGGGCACGAAAACGTAAACCCTAATGGAGGGAAGTTTAGCCTTTTGTCAGAATGTTAATTTTAAAAAAAAATAAACTGAGTCTCTTTTTTTTTAAGTTTATAAGCCCACGGTTCTATTGTATAAGCAACATTTTTTAATGGCAACACCTAAAAAATGTGGTATATTTTATCAACGACTTATAACTGGCTGTTTTTAATTTTATTTAAACCACATTTATTATATTGTGGCCTATTCTATGCTTAGACAATATTCTTATACGTGTGGCCAAATTTAGTGTGGTCTAAAGTAAAAAATGTTTTAGTGTGACAATTTTGATTTAACAAGTCTTAACAAGCTCTCACTACATTATTGTGTAGTGAGCAAGGATCTTTCCCTATTTGTTTAAGAAAAACACAATGTTTTCCATTATTAAATTTCCTCTAACTTTTAAAACCTATAAAAAAACAGTTAAATAAATTAAAACAATAACAAAAATAATCAACTCATTGCCAATTAGAATTCAAATTGAATTACCTATAATAATGAAAACATTTGAACTATGGTGCCCGCTTGGTTTTTACTAAAGAGGGATATTGCAACAAGTTTTAGCTCTGGTTCAATTATTGAAGATTTCAAGTCATTGAAAGAGTGTAGAGTACCACTTTGACTAAAGGTAACTTTTGTTTTTTTTTTATATGTATTGTTTTGATGATGAACTTTATGTTACACTTTCATATAAAATTTAATTTGGCACCCCTCGATATTTTTTTCCAAGTTATGTCACCGGTAAATAGTGACTAGGTCCATAGAATACCCGTTCTTAATTATAAATGATTGTGTCCAAGCAATACTTGTAGCTTAGCAAAAAAGGATGTGATAAAAGAATACTTGTAGTTTAGCCAATAATGAATATGCCCCAAGATTACTTGTAATTTAGCAAAAAGTGGTTAAGTCCAAAAACTACTTGTATCTTGTAACAATGTGTTAGTGCAATTTGATCGAGTTGATCAAGAGTTGGATGTAATCTTTATGTTTCAGATAAGCAAATATTAAAAAGTTTAACGTTAGTTGAAAAGTTCATTGTAATATTTAAAAAATCACTATAAATTTTGTTTGCTAATTTTGTTGCAAGATTTTTGTCATAACTAATGATTCTAGTCACTATTTCGACTACTATTTCAATAAATGTATTATTTAAATTGTATTATAATTGTAAAATTAATAGATACCTATTACACAATTTGATGAAATAATGATTTTAATTCTTAATGACATACATAATATTTCATTAATATATGCAAACTTATAATGCATAACAAAAAAACTAGAAAAGATAAAACTCTTGCATCTATAAAATGTTGATTAAGACAAATACACAAACAAAATAATTGAAATTCAGAACTTAAAAAATCAATAAAAAGGTTGGGATAATTTCTAGTAGTACTCTTTTGGAGGAGAGGTTGGTACTAAAGATTTAATTTGGGTAATCATTCATACCTCCAATGTTTCTTTCCTTATCTTCCATTGCAACAAGTTTTACATATAATTTAATTATCCTATTTTTCATTTGGTGTATCACTCCTATATTGATTGATAATGTCTTTAACATAGTAAAGTTTCAATGTGTCATTTTGTACTCCAAACCCATTAGACATGGAATTTTCTTCACGTCATTATTACGATTAGGTAACATGTTATTTTCTAGAAGCATCTCATTCAACAACTCCAACAATTATGTGAAACTTTTATTGGTCCATCAATTTTTTGCGTTTAAATTGAAAAATTTCAAAGTTTTCGACAATCGTGTAAAGTTATCTCATCCTAGGTACAACTATTCCCCTGAATCGGACTTCAAGGAATCATATAAATGAGCTATTCAAAAATTTTATTCACCAACATCACATACCATGTCCTATAAATGATCACTTATCCATTAATCCACATATTTTGTTGTTCGTGACATCGTAGGCTTGTGTAATACTTTTTCATGGCAAGTCCAAATTTTATAACTCCTTACTATACCAAAGACAAACAAACTGTCATCCATTGTGCCCAACTCTTGAAGTATTTAATTCAGACAATGAACACAAGGACAATCATATGTCTTGTTCACAGATACGTGTTCTTAAGCATATTGCAAGCTTAGAAACTATGTTTTCATACCCTTCACTATTGTGACATTCATTCATCCAGTATTATGTTCGTAACAAACTCTTTCATTCCAAAATTTATTATTTTCACAAGGTAAGGCCTACCCATTCTGAAAAAATAATTTTCATAATTCACTATCACATACACAAAGAAGTTTATTTTCATAAATCTGATAAAAATTCGATGATAGTTTGAATTGGTCTTCGAAGTACACAAAATGAAAGTGATCACTCATGACCAAGTGGTCTCAACCGAAATTTTAGCAAATGCATACATAAATTACAATGTACACATTATAACAAATTATAAAAAATAATCTTTCTAAAGTGTCCGATCGAAAAATTCAAGATTTAATACAAAGGATTGATGTTTAATAATTTGCACTAAATTTCAAATGGAAGCCAAAAGCAAAGACAAAACAAGGGTAAACCACCATATGCAACCACACTACACGAATTAGATTTAGCAATTTTTTTTTGTTACATTTATTGTAAATGTTACCTTATGAATAACTATAGAATACATTTTAAAAAATGTTACCATAAATAATTAAAAATGTTACCATAAATAATGTTAATAATGATATTGTAACATGTTTAAATAAATGCTGGTATAGATAATTGAGTTTTCATTTTTTATCTTATTTGTAAATTTTTAAAATGATAATAATAAATTTATAATTAATTAATTTTATTATAACATTGAAATAGTTAATATTAATTTAAAATTTAATATTTTAATATAATATTTTAATGTATTTAAAAATAAATTTATAATAACAAACGTTCAACATTGTTTTCAGAATTTCAAGTCTCCAACCACTACAAAAATATGTAATTTTAAAGAAAATTTATTAGTTGAGGTTATTATAACCTTTACTAAGAGATATACATAAGAGAGATTTTGAAAACCCTACAAAATACTTAGGTTTTTTTAGAAAACACAGTAAAATTTGGATTTCACCTTATCTTTTATTTTTACTCTTTGCATATTTTAAAAATATTTAATTTGGTATTCTAGAGGATGCAACAACTTTCGCACCTCCCTGCTTTCCCTTTCGATTGAAGCTCAAGGTAATACATTTTTCATTCTCCATGCTTTCTCTTTTGATTTCATCACTCTTCCTCTTTCGATTTCAGCTTTCATCTTCGTCACCACGTGATCTGTGTCATTTTCAAGTTTGATTTCGTCTCCATGCCTCTTTCAATTTCAAGTTCAATTTAGATTCAATTTTGATTTCATCTCACTATATCATCTACCCTAACTCGGTTCTTATTTTTTTCTGCCTTAACTCATTGTCGTCAAGTAGCAACACTGACCATGCCACAACCGCAACCGAAGTGTGATGCTCGTTTATCAAAATAGGTATTTTTTTTTTCAATTCATAAACCAATTTAGCTTCTCCCAATGTTCAGTTCGCACTCACTCCTAATCGTCATCACTTGCCACCATCAACACTGTTTTTTCTTAATATTATTCATTAATCTTGAAATTAATAAACAACATTTGTAATTAGTGGAAACTGAAGTTAGTTTTGTTTAATTTTTTTGTAGTTTTGAAAGGTGGAGGAAGAGAAAGTTATAATGGGATGATGATGATTATGACACGAGACCCGAACCCAAGGCTAAGATGGACATCAGATCTTCATGATTACTTTGTGGATGCAGTCACAAAGCTTGGAGGCCCCGATAGTATGTATACTATTTAGATTTTACTTTTGAGAGTTGAAAAGAAATTTTACTTCACAAATTCTTTTTTTGTGTGTTTTCCATGTTGAATTTAAAATATACGCATTATGATTCATGAAAATATTTTTTCAACTTTTATCTTTGTTGGTGTTGTTGACACAGAAAAGTTATATTTCTCTTTTTAGTGTTGGGACAAGTTTTTTAGTATATTATATTCCTTCTTCACATGTTGGGATGTTTTTATATTGGTTTAGCCTAGAAACACGTTACTAGACTTTGCAGAGGAGTACCTAAACCAAATTGCATGCAAAAGAACATAATGACCATGTTTTAAATAGTTAAAAAGTCAAGCACACATGATCCAATCTTCCTAATCTCAGAAAAAATTTTTAATCCATATGTAAATTTGACAACAAAATATTTATCTTGTAGGAAAAGATTTGCAGAATTTTAAATACTTACCATTGTTCTAGTTATGCTCTAAGTTTACTTGAATTTCTTTATTCTCATCTTCTGTACAAAATTCAAGAGAAGTTGCATCAAGATCTCAACATACTTTATGTTAATAATAATGTTATATTAAATACCAATAGTGTTCTCAGTGAACCTATTGGTATTTCAAAACTACTGATAGAAGTGATTACTTATGGTACTCATTACTTATGGTACTCATTGAGGAGAGAGGCTTAAAAGCAGTTGAAACTCTAAAAGAGTTCGGTTTGTCAGACCTTCTGGTTTTTCATCTGCTTGATGTGAATGACCCTGCTAGTTTTGCTACTTTACCTCATTTCATCAAAACCAAATTTGGGAAACTTGATATCTTGGTATGAGTCATACTTGATATTTTTCTTGTAAAACCATTTTTTGGATATAATAAAGTAGCAAAGAGTGGAGTCTAGGGGAGGAAAAGAACACCTAAATAGACCGCAGCAACACAGAAACCATGATTGGTTATTCTAATTTGATTCATTTCATAGCTAGGTTTACCTTCTTCATTTGATCATTAAGCACAGAAGTTGATAAGGATCTTCAAATTTAGAAGAGCATACTCCTTATAGTTGGCTAGGTACTTTTTCTTGTATTGGTCTTATGGTTTTATAGGATGGTTGGTTGAACTAATCTTATATATTTTAATTTCAATAAAGAATGTAGAAATGATGATGCTAAAGATTATGGAGATATTGTTGTTATTATGCCTGGCCTGATTGATGTGTAAGATTTTATATTCATCTTCTTATTTTTTATTTTAACAATGTTGTTTGATGCATTTTCTATATACATCAATGTTGAATAGTTTAATAATAATAGGTTTGGGCATGCAAGAATTTACTAGAGTAGGAATGGTAGACTAGAAGAGTCGATTATCAACTACAGTTGGTTCATTGTATGTTTAAACATGATAATCCGAATTACTTACTTTGTCACGCATGTACATCTTGATGAACCAGGAAAAACTCAATTGGAAGGATTTGATACGGGAAACGGTGTGGTTGTTGCTGGTATACAAATATTTTTGTTGTGTCAAAACACGAAATTGGTTATACTATTGCTTAAATTTATCCTAAGTTTGCGTAGCTGAATTAGCTCATCGAAGGCTTTGGCTTGAGTTGGTACTGAGCTTGAGAGTCTAAGGTGTGTAGCCCTAAATAGAGTAGAAATGTGGGCCACAATGGGGGTAAAAGTTGTGACTAAGGGTGTTGTTGAGGAGATGAAAGTATCCTTGCTCTAGAGAATTGTAATTTACATAACTCAAGGTAATAATATTGTATTGTATTCTCTCATATTTTTAAAAAATGTTACCGTAGATAAATTGATGATATCATTTCAATAAAGAAATGTAAGTGTGGTTTTCGATTACAAATTGTATAGTATAATAATCATGTGTTTTTTAGAATACTTGTTCCTTCTTTATCATTTGTTTCCTCTCTTCTCGTTCTTCTCACTCGCTTAGCTCTCGTCACTTTCACCGTTCGTGGTTGTTAGTTTTGCTCATCTCTTACCGCGGTTCAGTTCGTCACCATTAGTTTTGATGAGCTCTTCCTCAGCCACTGATGGAACTCCAATGTGTAGTGGCTGGTAGGAACTCCATAGGCAGCGAAAGATGGCATGGAGAGAAGTGTTTAAGGCTCTTGTAGCAATGGAATTTGGAGTGGTGAAAGGAGAACTAGACTAGAAACTAGACTAATGGAAGGTGGCTAGAGGAAATGTTGTAAATCTCTAGCTTAGGTGCTCTCAAAATAATAGAAGAGTGGAGTGATCTCAACACAAACATTCTATTAGAAATTTCAAGAGTGAATACAATACTGAAAAATTATGGCTTTTATACTCAAGCCATTACACTTGAGGAATCTCGGCCCTTGGATGAGAAGGAGAAAGCATATTGGCCTTTGATGCTAGCTTGGAGAAGAATGCTCGATCTTGGCCATTGGATGATGCCTTGGAAAAGGAGGAAGCATTCCTAACCCTTGGATGCATTGGATCCATGAGGTGTAGGAAGGAGTGTTGACTTCCACTTAGTCCACCTTGGACTTTTAATAGCTCATGGCCACCCCTCCTATTGGGCTTAGTCAAGCCCAATTTTAGCAATTCAACTACACATTGTTTGACTTATTATTCTCGAAAGCAAGGCCTAAATAATGGGCCAATCTTATTGCTATTCTATTGCTCTTTGATACACCTCTTCAAATCTTCACATCTTCTTTGGCTCATTGTAGAGTGTGAGAAGCCTATGTGGGTTTGGGCATCTTGAATGAAGCCCAATTGGATTTTTTTGAGCATGCCCCTTGTTATTGGGCCTCTTGATGGGGTTGGGCTTGGAGGTGCATGTGGGCCATGAATTGGGCCTTGAGCATGATTTGGGCCTAGGCATTGGCCCAAGCTATAAGCCTTGTTGGGATCACATCAGCCACTAGTTTGTGTTTCAATCTCACTCTCTCATGTTTTGTTATGCTCTTTTTCCGCCATTGTTATTTCTAGCAACTAGGTTTGAAATGGGTTATGTCTTCTACTCTTTTAGTGGTTTTACTAATCTTTCACTGCCATATTTTGCCTTTGATTAGGGTTTTCTTGTTCCAATTGAGTTGTTGTGTCGGGAATAGTTAATATTTTAAATCTAATTTGTGGTTATATTGCTCTGAGGTTTTTCTAGCATATTTTCGAATATTTAATGTCTAGACGAAATTCTACATGCAAATATAGGAAATTTTACATGCATATATAGTTTGTTGGACATATGGAAGTTGTTTATGGTTGTTGCATACCTTTTAAAATCAAATAAAAACAACTCCTCTAGTTTAACATGTTTTTCATCTAAACAAAGAAGCAATATCAATAGTGTTCCTTCATAAAGGAAAAAAAGAATAAAGATTGATGTCATGGAACCGCCATCGTGTAACGGGTGAATGGGTAAGCAACCTTAGCTTCATGGTTGACTTGGAATTGATTGTTTGTGTACTTTGTAAGACCCGAGAAAATTAAATAAATAAATAAATAATTATTTAATAAATGTGGGTAATGGAAACTTTTATTGTATTTAATGTTGTAATTTATGACAAGGAATAATACTAGCTCAAGTGGTTGGGAGTACTTAGTCATGTTGAGAGGACTTAGGTTCTTTTTTGCCAAATTGCTTTTTGGCATGAATATGAGGGATCAGGAAACCCTAGACGTCTAAGAGAGCAGAGCTGGAAGGGCTGGAAACCCATCATAGAATAGCAATTGAATAACCATTAATCCCATTTTAATGTAATTTTCATTTTAGACATTAAGCTAATTAAAATCAGGGTTGAAAATGGGAATAAGAGTAGGATTAGTGAGAGGAAGAGGCTTTTTGGAGATAGACAAGCAACCTGCATTGAAAACAAGAGTTGAGAGAAAATTTAGAGGCTAATTGAAGTGGGAAATTATTAGGCGCCAAGGAGCAAGGGACCTAGGTTTGCCAATTTGAGCAAAGAATCCAGGTTAGGGGAGCTGTTTATGTTATTCGTCGTTAATTGTTATATTTTTATGCTGTAATGAATGTTGTTGGTGTCATATCTATGCATTTGTATTGGATTTTCTTGCGATTCTGGAAATTTCCAGAAACCGCCTGGTGACCTTGAAGGTCCACCAGGCGGCTCATGTGTGTGGTAGGCAATTTTTGAATTTCTGCTAGAAACCGCTTGGCGGCACGAACTGGCCGTCGGGCGAGACAACATGAATCACCCAGTCTTTGGGTTTTGCGCATGAAATGCTTGGCGGTGATGAACACCCGTCAGACGACCCAAGCGAAATTGGCTCGAGTTGGGGTTTTTATGTATTATGGGTGATTTTGATCGGGGAAAAATGATTCTTAGTGTTTTGTTGATGCATGGATGTTATGAAAGTATAATTCGTATCATGTTTCTGATGATTGGGTGGTTTGAGAGCATGTGGATACATAAGGGTTAAGGATTATCATTAAACTTGAATTTAAAGTATAAAGACATTAAATGGGTGATTGAATGATGTAATTGAAGGTGGGTACTTGTTGGAAAAGTGGTTAGGAGTGGAATCGTTTGGCTGAATTACTAGATGGAATGATTTTGGGGATTTAGGGTTTTCGCAGGTGCAAGGAAAAATTCTAGGTTTTCCCAGAACTGGATGCACTGCCTAGCGACAGGCTATGTGCCGCCAGGCGCCGGTGTAGTGAAACTGGCAGTTCATCGTTATGTGTAGTTGCAGGGTTGGGGTTCAATTGGGTTAAATTTCTTTGTGTAAGGGAGTTTGCGAACTATTCGACAAAAGGCTAGCGTGGTGATCTACGCATGAGTTAAGAGTAGGAAAAACTCTTAATGTGGTTTGGTAATTAAAGGATTATAATAGGAAAAATAGTGCAAATTAGTAGCTAAGTTAGGACTATGTATGAAGTAGCATGTGTAATATCCATATTGGAAATTACTTATTTAAAATAAATAATTAAGAAAATAACTTCAACATCAAACTTTTATTATTCCCAAACATGGGAAAATTCAAAAATTATTCCAGTTGTCAGAGATCAATTAAAGCTATAATAATAGTCTTATTACAATTTTCAAAATCCAATAAAATAACAGAAATTATAAATAAGTTCCTAGCTCGAATCCCAAGCTTGCCCCTCTCTCAGTCTTAGGTGTTAGCATCATCACCTGCTCTCATGTAAAGAATTACACGATCATCGCCAAGCACAAACAGAAAGGGTGAGCTCAAAAATATAAGAAAACACATCAATTAAATAATATAAATACACCCAGTTATATTATCATAGTTAGACCATGGTCAAGTCCTTAATACTCCCAAGGATTTTCAACCTCAAATTCACCTAACAAAGTTAGCCATGGACTCAGGATTTATGATGCTCACACGAACCTGCCCGCTCGTGGTCCCTCCTCTACGAACCTCTCCGCTTGTAGTCCTACTCTACGGACATGCCCGACCGTAGTCCAACACATGTGATCCACCAGCTACGTACCTCCCCACACCCAACATCTCTCAAATGTGAGCACGGAACATACGAACATACCTCGCTCGTATCCCCACATGAGAGTAACTAGGTATGAACCTCCCCGCTCATACCATCACATGTTAACCACCATCCATGAACCTACCCGTTCATGGCATAACATCTCTTGCGAACTAGGTATGAACCTCCCCGCTCATACCATCACATGTTAACCACCATCCATGAACCTACCCGTTCATGGCATAACATCTCTTGTGCCTGAGCGAGAGTGCTATAGGAACTTAACGGGAG
>Ga0209389_1001421_pt1 | contig 16829 bp, 7 predicted proteins | sample CowpearedBW_FD_187526 | JGI IMG/M metagenome (GOLD analysis project Ga0209389, IMG submission 187526) | Root nodule microbial communities of legume samples collected from California, USA - Cow pea red BW (SPAdes) (version 2) | ecosystem: Host-associated > Plants > Roots > Nodule | place: USA...
GCTGCAGTTATAATATTACATTGCGATTCTGCGAAAAGGACATTGCTCTTTCTAAAAACGAGTGCTATAATTTAGGGAAACTAAATATGTCCATGAGACCAAGTCTCTTCCCATATTCTATAGCTAACCAAGCCACAAAAGATAAGTATGCCAAAAGAAAACAAGCGCGCTTGATGAGAACGGCATTGACACGCCAAGGAAACATCCATGTTGTGAAAGATTGATATATAGATGATAGCAGTATATGTAGGAACCTAATGAAGGTTATGGAGATCAATGAAGTTAAGAATCCACTTACAACTCCAATTAAAGTTTCCCACCTCCAATGCTTGGCCCTTCCTTTACTGGAAAACCAGGAAATTGCCATCTCCATAGCCCTGATAGGATATCCATACCAATAAAATAATTGTTTGATAAAAATACCGTTTTTGTAATTAAACGACATATATTTATATGAAATGCCACTCAAACATAATAATTATGTTGATACAAAAAATCACAATGCACCATATATAAATTTAGGTTGTCAATACTGCACTTTCATGGAAGCAAGGACAGCACCAGCTCTTATAGGATGACAGAGTGAGGATTATGACCAGCTATGACTCTCAAATCAAATTCAATACTCATCCGAGCCTTGTTCTAATTTACTTAATTAATAGGATATAACCCAAAGTTCATTGGCTTAACGACTTGAAAAAAATAACAGACCGCCCAACTTTCTGTAGTAAACAACGTTACCAGAAATAAAAGGTAGTAGTAATACAATTCAACCTAATCCCATGTAACCTAGCTTTCACTCACAATCGACATCACTAACTTGTTATGGGCAGAAGGAATTTTAATATTTTTCTTCAGAAGGATATGTTTACCATGAGAAACGACTCTATATCTCAACACTTCCTGTCTAGAAACATAATAATTATGTGTTCACTCAAAGAACCTTTTGTACAAAAAATATCAACTACAAATTTTATACATGGACTAAACATTGATTGGGAAAAAAACAAGATTCTCCGCTATTTGTTTTCTTGGGTATATCAAGGAGTTATCATGAATTAATCAGTTGAACATATGAATTTGAGTTTTTGACTAAATCCCCACCAACCTATGCCCAAGTTTATTTGCCCTCTTCAAGTAAACAAGCCTGGTTACACATATGGGTGGCCATAAAAAGCTGTATCGAGGGTGTGGATATTTTTTTCGTGACTATAACTGTTTATATTCCCAAGAATAACTAGTGTGAGTGAACAGTAGGGTAAAAGGGGGTGGCCCGTAGGAATCCATGCTGGCAAGAAGAATGGGGAGCATGAGAATTCTGTTGTGGAGGCTATACAACACAGCAGTGGGATAGTGAGAGGGAGGGAGGCATGGGATAGTGAGAGGGAGGGAGGCAGACATTAGTTGGGAGTCGGGACTTTCAGGAAAGAGTGAGCATTCAGAACCCTTATCACCTTGATACAGAGGCCTTGGATTTGGATACAGCATACAAAATTCTATTATTTCTTTGACATCAAACAAAAAACAACTAAAAGTTGAACAGAGAATGATAAACCTTGAAAATGTTAAGCTTACAATTGTTAGATTCAGAGTTTCCATTCTGCATTCCCGTTTTAATTTAGTAATATAACCTATACATTCATATAGAATGCACAATGAAATATAAGAAAATAGTACAGACTACTCACATGGTAGAATACTCTCTACTCTTTTCAAGAGTAGACTGCTGGTGGGCATGACAACCAAAAAGATTATCTTGAGGTAAACGAACTTTGGAAATGCCAGATGTGTACCAGCAATTGTAAGTTTCATTGACCTAATAAAGGCGGGAGAAAATTAAAAATGACAATATTTTGAACTATGTTGAACTGGTAAATATTGCAGTTCTTACTATATATGACATCATTATGAAATATACATCCAATCAAAGAGGTTCAGCGAGACAACATAGTACAAAAGGCCACAAGTTGAGACCCCTACCTTAAATTTATATTGTGTCAGCCATGCAGCACCAAAATTAGGTCTGCAATATAGAGGAAGGGCCTCATTTGGAGCCTCAGCAAATGCAACTTGTGTCTGACCGGAAAAGTGATCTTTATATTCTACCTGAAACAGTATTAATATAAACTATTTATAGCTACCCAAAAGAACTGCCAAACTCTAGTCATCGTAACCATAAAAAAATAAACCATAGAAGAGCTTTGTGCACACTGATGCATAATGAATTGGTCGTTAGATATGCTAGCATGGTCTATATTTACATATACGTCACTTGGATAAGAGAAAACCGTGTAAGTTTCTCAATCAAAAGAGATAACTATATAAGGCAAGATATATCAGAAATGATATTACTTGGTACTAATAGTTAATAACTAGCGGCCTAACACCTAAGCTCTTGAAAGGACTAATACTAACAGTTAGCTCAGATTCACAGACCAAAGAAAACTTTTACCACTGATTACTACTAAAGTTTTGTGAGGTTTCTAACTCAGAAACACAGTCCATCCTTTGTTCTAAATTATTGATGAATGTTGGATTTATCCTTAGACTTTGGCATATTCAAATGAAGGGGAAAGATTGAAATTTCCAGGGCGTTTCTCTCTGTTCTTGCCAGGTGATCTGACTATTGGAGAGCTTTACTGCCCAATGAACTTGTTTATTAACACAAGTTTCCATTCCATAGTCATTGTTAGGGATAAAATTTTATCTTCCTTCTCAATATTAAAGCAAAAAAAAAAATCTGTTTTTACTAAAATAATAAAAAGATTAACTAGTATAATAACCTTGAATACTGAAGCCCAATAGTAATCATAACGGCAGCGAAATTTGCTTCTTTCAAAATGCTGAAACACATCCTTCGCTTTATAATTTAACAATCCAATTTCGCAAATCTTAGATGACCTGATATCAACACCTGTAAAATAATTATGCCATACAGTTTAGTGTGAAGTAAAACAAGCAATAATGCCTTCAATTATCTGTGAAGCAAGCGACTATAACAATAACAGAAATATCAGTGTGGCAAACATAATCAAATCAATCATTAGGAAGTGTAATTTGAAGGTAGCATAGATAATTTGCTTCCTTTTCATAAATCAATCAATGGAAATATATACATATACATTTTTGCTATCAAGAAAAAAGAAAAAATCAAGACTGTTTATACAGGACAAACTTAACACAGGCTATATTATGCATCTAAACCAGAATACAGAGTTTTTAAAGCTTTCAAAACTTCAAATTGTTGCAGGTTGAAGGCCTCAAAGTACAACCAGATTCATAACAACGGAAAGTTCAGGTAAAAGCATCGTCTAAGGCTTCTTAAATTGTTACTAAAGAAATACACATCTATATGCTTTACACAGAGCAGGTAAGCATTTCCCCGTTCCCACCACATTTTGAAGTTCAATATAGTCATTTTGATCTGGAAACTAAGTAACCAAGAAGTATGAGCAGCTAAATTAAGTTAAATTTGTCAAAGCAAGCACTTAATCAACTTCCTCTGCTTAATTTTCAGTTTTCCCCTGTGTCGAAAATACATAACCAAAGGGAAAAAAAAAACAGTTCCCCAAACTAAGCTTCGAAGATTGACTAACTAACCTGTGGAGACGATTTTGCACTGTGAGGGGAGAGAAATGGGGTTGGGAATAGAGAAATCGGCGAACATGAGAACCAGCAAACCAACCAGAAAGGGAATTGAGAGAAAGAAGAGGAAGGGGAAGACAATCGCAAGAACCCATCGCAGTACGACAAATACGACGCCGTTCTTCTTGGGCGGTTCCTGTTCTTGGGAGTGGGAGTGAGAATCAGAGGGATCCATGAATCTGGAAAGGGCTAGGCCTTGCCGGAAGAAAAGTGGTGTCAATGCCGGTCACCGGTGGTCGGAACCATTTAACCGGTGATCGGAGGAAAGGGGTTTCGGTTGGAACCGCACAACGGGAACGAGATATTTGTAGGGTAACGGAAAACGGGATTTGGTTGGTCACGTGGTCATGGTCAAACAAACACCACACAAGAGTCTAGACTATTGATCATTCAACTCCCTTGTGTTGTGCCTTGCCTCCTTTAAATTTTCTGATACATGTCAATTTTCGTCTCCAATATTTTATATCATTAAAAAATTAAAATTCAGACATAGATACTGAACATTCAGCATGTAATAAAATGTATGATAATGATAATATTTGAATTTATCTATTTATTACATAAAATTGCAATATTTAAGCATAAATTGCGTACTTCAATAACTAATAAATAATTATAAAATTTAAAAATAATTTTGTCACATGTTATTAAGTTGTAAAATAAATATGTAAAGGTCAAATAAGTCATCACAAGTTTTAGGGATATGGTAGGAATTAAAAAATTCCCAATACTCTTTATGGACATTTCAGAATTAATTCCCCCATTCGCAATTCGCGGTTCTCTCTATCGAAACCACTTATGGCGCCTTTTACAATTATTGAATCGCGCTAGGGTTTCACACTCTCTTGTAACCTCCCACTTTCACTTTGTGTTTGATTCGATCCCATTTTCTGGGGTTTTCTTTTTTCGATCCTCATTTTTTCAGCAAAACGAAATAAGAAGAGAACAACAACAATGGCGGGGTCACTGACGCCAGGGGCCATAAAAGAAATATGCGGTGCCAATTGCTCCAGTAGTTTGAAACCAGTGTTGCAAGTTATAGATTTGAAGCTGGTGCAGTCGCAACAAGCCAATAACACCGAGAGGTACCGGCTGGTTCTATCTGACGGTTCCTTTTACCAGCAAGGCATGCTCGCCACGCAGATGAACGAACTAGTTCATTCTGCAAAGTTGCAGAAAGGTTCCGTCGTTAGGCTCACACAGTTCATCTGCAACGATGTCCAGAACCGCAAGTGAGTTCTACATCTTGTTGACAGGTTTTGTCTTAATTTTTTCTTTCCAAGTTGTTGAAATTTCTGTGAGAAAAAGGTGAAATGCATTTTATATCATTGTGTGAATTTTTTTGGATAGTGGTGATACTTTTAAGCGTTCCTATTCTTCTTTTGGGCGGGATTTTCATTGAATGCTTGTGGTTGAATTTGGGTAGCGGTTGGTTGCGGTTCTTGATATCGTGGAAGAATCCTGAATACCAATTGTGGCTGAGTTGCAATGCTGTTGCAGAACCTAAATGTTGACCTTGCAAGCTGTTTTAATATGCGTGCTTTGGTTGGTTTTTGTTTTTATTTTGATGTTTCATATCTAATGCATGTATTATCTTTCACTGCTAATGCATTTCATTTCCGTTATGTTTTCTCTGTATTAAATTTGTGTTTTTCAAGACTTGATAATCTAATGGGCTCAAGAGAAAGAATTTTCATGGGTGATTATTTCTTGTGATGATTTTATAGTTCCGTGATTGCTTTGGTTGAATGATTTACTGTCAGTGCTCAGTGGGAGACAGTTTTGCATGTTAATTGTAGGTGTATTTTTTTCTCATTTAGATCATGATTTGGCTGTCTAATTGTTGGGAACAGGATCATTGTCATCATTGACCTAGACGTTGTAGTGGAAAAATGTGAGTTGATTGGAGAACCTGTTGCATTACCAAAAGATGGATCTGCAGAATCGGGCACTGGTCAATCAGGAGTCACCCCTGGAAATTCACAATCTTTGAATAACCGTTCACACCCAGGCAGCATTTCTGCTAGACCGAATGTAGGCAGCATGCCTGCTAGACCGAATATGGCCGTACCATCTCCAGATCATCCAAGAATGAATGCTCCTGCCAGTAGTGTTTATTCTGGTATTTCCAACCCTGGATCTAGTTATTCTAGTAATGCACCTCCTACATATCCTAAAGTAGAACCCGGAGCTAATTTTTCTAGATCAGCACCATTTACTGGATCTCATGGTGATCAGAACATGGGTATTCGTCATCCCCAATCTGAGACTTCAAGGACCTTGCCAAACTCTTTTTCTCGTGCACCTCAGCCTATGTATCGGCAACCATCTCCAATGTACACTAACAGAGGGCCAATTGGAAAAAATGAAGCTCCCCCCAGGATAATTCCAATAGCAGCATTGAATCCTTACCAGAATATGTGGACAATTAAAGCCAGAGTAACAGCTAAGGGAGAACTCAGGCACTATAACAATGCTCGAGGTGATGGCAAGGTGTTTTCATTTGACCTTTTGGATTCTGATGGTGGGCAGATTCGGGCAACTTGCTTCAATAGTGTGGCTGATCAGTTCTATAATTTGATTGAAGCTGGTAAGGTATACCTAGTTTCCAGGGGAAGCATAAAGCCAGCTCAGAAGAATTTCAATCACCTTCCCAATGATCAAGAGTTAACCCTTGATATGACATCGATCATACAACCATGCCCTGATGATGATAACTCAATTCCAAAGCAGACTTTTAATTTTCGCCCCATTAGTGAAATTGAAAGTTTGGAAAGCAATACCATAGTGGATGTGATTGGTGTGGTGACTTCAATTAGCCCTACAGCTTCGATCATGAGAAAAAATGGTACTGAAACTCAGAAGAGAACACTCCAGTTGAAAGACATGTCTGGCCGAAGTGTTGAGTTAACATTGTGGGGAAATTTTTGCAACGTGGAAGGACAAAGGCTGCAAAATATTTGTGATGATGGGAAATTTCCAGTTTTGGCTGCAAAAACTGTCAGAATTAATGATTTCAATGGAAAGTCTGTTGGGACTATAATGACTAGCCTACTGTTCGTAGAGCCTGATTTTCCAGAGGCTTACACACTGAAAAGATGGTTTGAAAATGAAGGGAAGAATGTTCCAACTCTCTCTATCTCCAGAGATACATCTAGTTTTCCTAAGAATGATAATCGGAAAACTGTATCTCAAATTAAAGATGAGAAGTTAGGGACTTCAGAGAAGCCTGATTGGATATCGGTCTGTGCAACTATTTCATACCTAAAGTGTGATAACTTCTGTTACCCAGGATGTCCTATCATGATAGGGGATAGACAATGTAACAAAAAAGTGACTAACAATGGTGATGGAAAATGGATTTGTGATAGGTGTAACCAATCTGTTGACGCTTGTGATTATAGGTACATACTGTCATTCCAGATAATGGATCACACAGGTGTAACATGGGTTACTGCTTTCCAGGAGAGTGGTGAGGAGATCATGGGCATGCCTGCAAAAGATTTGTATTATCTGAAGTATGAAGAGCAAGATGATGAAAGATTTGCTGAAATCATCCGGAAGGTTATCTTCACCGAGTACGTGTTCAAGTTGAAAGTAAAGGAGGAAACATTCAGTGATGAACAACGCGTTAAGTCAACTGTGGTTAAAGCAGAAAAGGTAAACTATGCATCTAAATCCAGAGTTAGTTTGGAATTGATTGATAAACTCTTGACTGGGAAATCAGAAGGTGCTACCACCGTTACCAACTCGTTATCCGGTAATACTGGAATGGGGAGTGTTGAAACTGGTCAAGTAATGCCACCAGCTTATAACCCAATAAAGAGTAGCACTAATAGTTATAGAGATTTTGGGATGCCAGCAAATCAAGTGGGTCAACAACAATATGGAAACCAATATGGCAATTTTGGTTCAGCAGGTGCTGCTGGTGCATATACATCATGCACCAACTGTGGAGGTTCTGGTCATACTTCTATACTTTGCCCAAATGTTAGAAATGTGTCTGGACAGTCTTCAGGAGGGGGCTTTTCCAACAGGGCATCATATGGTGGATCAGGTGGTGGTGGTGGTGCTTCTGGTGAATGTTTTAAATGCCATCAACCTGGCCACTGGGCAAGAGACTGTCCTGGTTCCGGTGCAGCAACTGCTTCATATGGAAGCACTAATACAATGCATGGAAGATTTGGAGGATATTGAAATTTTGCAAGCCCTTGTTGTCTTTTTTGGAGCTCAGTTTCACTTGTTTCAAGTTCCTCTGTCTTAAATATGTAAAAGCAGTTTGGGCCTAATTCTGTATATACAGGACATAATTATGTGGTGTTGGTGCGACGGTTATCGCTGCCGACAATGCAACTGTCAAACCATGTCTTTTGATCTCGACCATTTTACTATTTAGCTGATGCAGTTGATCATTATAGATATGTTTTAATGCTTGTTTGTTCAAAATGTTATGAGAATTATCCTAACCGTAACTGTGAGACGGAAAGGTACTAACTAATGATTAAAATTCTTTCATGGTTAAAATTATTTTTTGATGTTAATAATAAATTTTAAGAATAAAATAAATATTTTCTTGAATATGACATTAATACAATAAATAATAAGTTATTTGTTATATTTTCATTTTGTACATCATGTTCAAAAAAAACCTATTGAATGAATGTAGATATAAATATAAATTTATAAAATTATTGACTGACTATTGGAGAAAATATTCATCAATCCTAGATACCAATGAATGATTTTGTAATGTCCAATATGATAGATTAATTTATTGAAGTTTTTTGACATTTGTACCTTACTTTGAAAATAAGATAGAGTTCTAAAGAATAAAGGAAAATATTGTTACTTTTTTTTTTCTCTAATGGTTAATGAAATTAACATTATTTTATTGAAACGCTAATTAGCGTAATAATTTGATTAATTTTCTCTAAACCTATATTGCCAATTTGCCACACAAATCAAAAATCCAATATCCTAATCCTTATTAAAGAGATTAATATTTTTATTGTTAAATTAAATAATTTAATGTATCAAACCAATGATTATCCTAAATGGAATGATTTCACCACACTAATGTTATAATATCTATATCTATATATAAAAATATTTTTATATACATTTCCTTTTCGATTATACCTATTAAATAATTCTATTATTTTAAATTACAATAATTATATTTTTATTTTATACTGATAATTTAAGTTTAATTAATTTTTAAACTAAAATGTTAGTTTATTATTTGATCTTTCAAAATCATTATTTATTTAAATTTAATTATCTTTTTAAATTAAATTAATTATTCATAATAGTTATGATAAAAAAAATACACGTAAACATACACGTAGTTAGACCAGAAAAATGAGTTGTGGTCCACGAGCTAACCTGTGAGCTATTTTGCGAGTCTGTCAAAACGAGTTCGGATGAGGTAAAATTTTCAGTCCACCATCTTATATGACTAGGTCTATGTAGCTCGCTATCCATTAACCAATTTTTTATTTATTTTAATTTAAAATTTTATATAAATCATTTAAAAAATTAAATTTTTATATTAAATTTTTTAATATGTAGATACGTAATAGTATCGTAACTTATCTTATTAAAAACATTAATTAATAAAAAAATTAGAAAATATTTATATTATTAAATGTTTTTAATATATATTTAAACAAATTTTAAAAATAAAAAATAAAAATAAAGTTAAAATTAAAAAAATAAAGTAACAGGTTTTGATGGTGGGGTCAATCCAATCAAGTCATTTTTAACGATTTAGGATCAAAACAGGTTGAATTAGTCTGTTTTATTATCTTACATATAGTGTACGTATTTATATTCATAAATAAAATATATTGTAATTTTTACTTAATTTATTGATAAATAATAAGTGTTGTTATATATTTATAAATAAAATATATTATAATTTTCTTATTATTTGTCAGTATAAAAAATGACACATATTATTGCATTATTTTAGAAATAGATTATGTTACGATATTGTAATTGATTTATTGATAATAAAAGATAACAAATATTGTCACTGTGATTATGATAAAAATTAGTTATCTTCAAAATATTACAAAAACAATACAGAAGATAACATATATTATTATTGTGATTTTGTGATTATGATAAAAAATTGGTTACCTTCAAAACCCTATATAAACAATCTAAGGGTTTGTTTTTTAATACACTATTATCACTTTCTCCTCCTTATGATATTAACACTTACATAGAGTTCTTAAGAACTTTTGTGCTATAAAAATTTACTAAGAGGTACATATCCATATTCATATGTATTGTCTATTATTATTATTATTATTATTATTATTATTATTATTATTATTATTATTATTATTATTATTATTATTATTATTATTTTATTTATTTTTATATAATTGGAAAAAAATGCATGTTTTATTCTTTATACAAACCCTTTTCTAGTACATTTATTTATTATAAGGAGAATATTGATCAGTGTCTTAAAAATAATCTGAAGGTATAATTAATAATCATTTATTATACTATATTTATGTTTGAAATCTATAATAATTAATTTTATTAATTAAAATAATGTAAATTTTGATCATAATAATTATTAACGTAATTTTATTTTATTTATATGATAAAAATGTTCATAAACATTATATAATAAAGTCTTAAACACATAAATTATTTAATAATTTTATTAACTTTTATTTTATGTGTATCAAATAAATTATAGATTATAGATGTATAATACCTAGGGACATTTTTTTATCTTTTAAATAAATTATGAAAACTACATTAATAATTATTAAATTAAGAATTTATGTTATTTTAATTGTGAAGTTAATTATTTTAGATTTTAATATAAATGTTTATGAAGTTAATGACTATTAATTATACTTAAACCGTGATTTTATTAGGACCCTTATTATAATAACAGATAGAATTTCTTAAAATTAAGTGAGAAATAAGGTAATTAAATAATTGTAAAATGAATTACACTGAAACAACGGATAAAAGTTGATTTAGTTTTTCCTGTGAATTTAATTTCCACGCAGAGATTCCAAATAGTTGAAAGTTGCGGTCGCACGAGGTTCACAAAAAAATACACTAGTGAAGGCACGTGTCGTTCATCTCTTTAAAACGCGTGTGCTCCCTTCCCACGTGCCTGTGGTAGCCACACGTCTTCGCAGTTCTCTGGTTACGGTATCTTCTTCTTTCTTCTCGTTTTTTCGATTTTCGCTTTCCCGTAGCTTAGTTTCCTTCTCTCTGTTCAATCGTTTGCATTATATATTCGGGGAGGGAAACGGATTCATGCTTTTCGTTAGGGTTTAACTTTATCAATATTTTCACGGTTCGCAATTTCTGCATTTTCCCCATTCTTTTATAATTGATTGATTGATACGCACTGGACTGGCCTTAATAATTTTGAATTATAATTATTTATCGTTGTGCATGTGTACGTGTGTTGTGTTGAAGTTTTCAATCGTTACATGATACTGTAGCTGTAGAATGTCATTGATAACGATGCACTCTACAATTTTTAATTGTAGCACAATTTTATTCGATTTTTGTGGATTTGTCATGCCGTAGCATTTTCCCCTGACGTGAACAGGGAACTATGGGGGATTCTGTTCTGATATATCTGTGTTCATTTTTTACTTTTAGCTTCTTTATGAACAAAAATGTGCTTCATTTTGGTTTGCAAAGCATGAGAGTCTAGTTGTTTGCTCTCACATAGTTTCTCACATTTTTTACTGAGGGCTAGTAGCTTTAGTCTTTATGTTTTCAACACACATGTAAGTTGTTATTTAATTTTGAAGACAATGATTGAGAGATGGATCTATACATTTTCTCCCCTTGATGTTTTTGTTCCCTTGTAATAGATCCATTGATGCTACAAGCATAATTTTCTTGTTTTTTCACATTTACTCCTTTTAGATCTTTCATTTCTGTCTTATATTTCATGACATGTGGATTTATGTGATTGTGACCTTTGTTCCTTGCAAAGTGACGTATATTCTCTCTAATATGATTGGTTTTGATGTCACCTGATTTATGATTTTTTTTCTTCTTTCTAGAAGAAATTGTTTCAGCAAACAATGGACTTCTTTTCAAAGGGAATGAACGGGGATGGATCTGAGTGCCCTTTTGATGTGAATGACATTCAAAGGTGCCCGTTTTTAAGGAACATCAATGAACCTACAAATTTCTCTTTCTTCCAAGCCAAAATCTCCACTCCTGTAAGCCATTCATCTTTGTGTCCTTTCTACCAATCTTGTATCGTAGTTCGTTCATATTTGAGCCAATATGTGAACCTGTTTCTTCATTTTCAATGTTTAGGTGCATGGAGCCAAAGGTCCTATATTTGAAGATGGTCCCAGTTTTAACATGGCATTTAAGCTATTTCATGGGAAGGATGGGGTGGTTCCCCTAACTGACAAAACTGGCTTTGACAGTGGCAGTGCAGAAGCTGCTGTTTCTTTGCCTGTTTTCAACCCTTTAGCGGGGAAAGCTGCCACCATTAGTTTGTCAACCTTTGGACCAGGAGGCACATTTAGTTTTGGGAATTTTTCCGAGAAATGGAAGAAGCAGAACAATTCCGAATCATCAAATAAAAAGGAACACTCATCTCAGGTAAACGTTTTATTTTATCTTCTTTTTACATTTCTCGTCTTATTTCACACTCACACACACTTGAAACCATATTTGTTGAAGGAAATCCGTTGTATCGTTTAGCGTTTCATCATGAAGTTAGTTTCTGTTAGGAAAAATGTGATTTTATTATGGGCACAAGATCATCAATGATCGAATTGTCTACCATTTTGATAAATTTACACCCATCTTATTATCAATAACTTTGCTGTCAGTGTTGGCAATCATGATTTTCTTTTCGTGTTGCTTACTAACTCTGTCAACTAGGTTACGTAACATTCAAAACTCGATTTGCATTGAATTTTCTTTCTCTGTCGTGCTTCATTCCAGAAGGGTGATGTATCAAAGCACGAGGCCCTTGGAAACGAATGGTTGGCAAACGGAAATTGCCCAATTGCCAAGTCTTATAGAGCTGTAGGCAACGTTCTACCCCTTGTTGCAACAGCTTTTCGGCCACCAAGTGGAATGAAGCTTAAATGTCCACCAGCAGTTGTTGCCGCAAGGGCTGCCCTTGCCCGAACAGCCCTTGTGAAAAACTTGCGCCCTCAGCCTCTTCCTGCAAAAATGCTTGTTATTGCAGCTTTGGGCATGGCGGTTAACGTGCCCTTTGGCATGTGGAAGGAACATACCGCGAAATTCTCGTTATCTTGGTTTGTGGCCGTGCATGCTGCTGTTCCCTTTATAGCCATGCTTCGGAAATCAGTGGTGATGCCTAAATCAGCTATGGCACTGACCATTATAGCTTCTATCCTTGGGCAAGTTATTGGCTCGAGAGCTGAGCGTATCCGTCTGAAAACAATCACTACTGAGATGGGAAAAGTGAAAACAGAGACAGTATGCAACATGGAAGACTACAGTCCCAGGAAGCTTGGTGATATTAGGGCCAATCACTGCAGTGCTGGAGGAATGGTCCTCAACTCGTCACTTCCTGTGAAGGATACAGGATCATCTTCAACTGCTGGCGTGTGTTATTGACCTGTAAAGATGGGAAATAAATCATTCAAGTTCTATCTTGATCAATGATGATGAACTGATATGTTAATAAAATTGATTAATGTAGATAGATAAGCTTTGTGAACTGTGTATAACATGAACAGAAGTTTAGACATGCAACTACTTTGCATGCAGAAACGTATCTGGACAATTGATCTCTGAATTCTGATAAAATATCAGTTTATGTTATCCATATTTTTATATTTTGTTGAAGTGCATTGCAATCGATTGCAATTGCATTTAATGTTTGAAAATTTTTTCATGTTTTGGTTTAATACTTTGACCCTATCTCTCTTTGTTCCAGAAGCGCAAATTTAATACCTTTGGAAATGATTAGGGAAAAGCTTTCTCAGAATCTCCTAATTAAGGGATCTTCATCTGTCATTGCTCGAGCTGCGTCTAACTGGAATTTCCGAATTTCGTGAAAGGTGGTGACGGTGATATGATGTATTCCAACGAATTTGGTCATAATAAAACGTTGTTTTTATGATGGTTCAGATGATTATGATATAATATACTTTGATGTCTGTGAGATTATCATCTACCAATGGTTCAGAATTGGATGGCAGTTAATTTATGTTGAATAGGCTCATATTTCACACCATTTAAAAGAATAAGTTAGAATAAATTTTAAATTTTGTTTCAAATGTAATTTGGTGACTAAATTTTATCATAAAATATTCTGAAACGAATAATTAAAAATGGGTTAAATATACGTATTTTGAAATAGTTCGAAATTAAGGGTAATTATAGGGTTCATTGAACAGATAATAATTTAGATGGTGTAAAACAGGGGTCCAAAACACAGAGGAAGTCTTCATTAGCAATACACCTTATTCTCTTATTAAGTTCTCATGAAAACAAGGTTAGACTTCACTTTGGATTTCTAAAACAATATTTGTAACACAAATTTCAATTTTATTTGATGTAAATGGTTAAAATTGAACTAAATAAACTGAAAAGGGAGAATTATTTGTTTTATTGGATGGGAATGAATTAAATTGACAGTTATAAATGTAGTTTATAAACATGCTCATGCAAATAAACTTGTATAATTAAAATAAATATTAATTATCTTATTAAAACGTGTATTTGTTTTAATTTTCAGTATTAATCTTTTAATACATTTCAATTCTATTCTGATTAATATTCATAATTTAGACTTTTCAATAGATGTTTTAAGTTAGTTTGATGTTACTGTATTCTTTTAAACTCGTTTAATATTGGTTACATGTATAAAAGTCAAAGTATCCGATCTAAATTATTTTTAATAAGACTCTTTGAATTTGATATTATATTAAAATTGTTCTTATAAGGAACAGAAACTGGTTTGAATGGAAAAGAAAAACATAGTTTCATGATGAAATGAATTGAATGATTACAGAGCATAATTCATTCTCATATCTTCTAAGGTGAAAATTATCATCATTTATATACATAATTTGATTTAAAATCTTCCGCAAATCACAATATTTGGTTGTGATCTTTGGACGAAAATGGAGACCTGAATAGCGCTTTCTTCTTGGAGCAATTAAGACACAGTAACTGAAATGGACAGAGCCATTTGTAAATCTGTAACATCTTTGAAGGAATTTTGTTTGTGTTGTTATTTGACAGACACACAAGCTAGAATAGAACAGGTTTGAATTCCTATCGTTTTCAGCAACAAAATGAACGAAAATAGTGAATTTCTTCCTTTACTCAGTATCTGATCAGCTGTTTAGCAGAGACAGGATATGCCCTCTTCACTCTATCCTTTCTACATCCCTTCATTGAAGTGAAGGTGACTTTGGTACACTAGAAAAATGCAAAACTAAATAAGTTATGCATAATTTTCAAATAAAACAGATGTATGAAAAATTAATAAAATCATTACATTGTAAAACTAAAAAAATAACAGACGGTTAGTTTTTCCAGGCTCAAACAGCATCATGAGAATATATATATATTCTTAATGAACAAACATATAATAATTAAAAAAAGATGTCGCAAACCTTATAAAAGTAGTTTTTTTTTTTTGTTTTTTCCAGCTTAAAATTAGATATCCAAGTGAGTACGTAGACATGGAATAATCACAGTACGTTGGTAGTCATGGAAAAGAAGTGTATAAAAGATAATTTGATGATGGTATAAGTATTTTTTTTTTACTCAAATAAAAATTACCAGAATACATGGCATGTTGAAGCGAAGAGAAAAAAACGTATAGATCATACAAATTTAAGCACCATTTAAAAAAAATACACAAAACCAAACCAAACATTCGTTAGAGGTATTTTTTAGTTTAAGGTGGCGTTGGCACTGCTGCAAATATATGAAATAATTGCGTAGATAGATTATGATTATCATAAAAGGTAATTTGTGTTGAAGAGGTAATGTTTTTGAAATTACTAACAAAGAATAGATTACGATTCAGTTAAAACCTTAGTTGTTACAAGAAGAGGTAATTTGTGTTGAAATTAAACAATCATTCACTTACCTCAAAATGTTTATTCGCATTCTATTTTTGGAACGTGGTTTATGTATTGCCAATCTTCCCCTGTTTCTCTTTTGCACCGCTTCTTCAAATGAGGACAAGAGTATATACTTAAATGAGACAAGTTGGTGAGGCGTTGAATGCTGCTCGGCAGTGACCTCAACTTCTTACAAAAGTTAATGTCTAATTGTTGAAGAGAAGTGATGTCTCCAAGCCAGTCCGGCAATGAAGTAGAGTTGCAATCGAATATACACAAAGAACGTAGGGAGGGGACACGTTGTAAGCCGTCTGGTAATGTGGAGCAATCCATGATTGACACGTCTCGAAGGGCAGTTAGTTGGCTCATATTGTTTGGTAGAGCCACCAGCTCTGGACAACCGCTGATCGTCAAACGCTGAAGACATGCCAAATGTCGAACACCTTCCGATAAGGATTTTAATTTCTCACACTTATAAATGTATAAGGTTCGAAGAGAAGTTAGACCTTCCAAGACATGTTCTGGGAAATATTCCACATCATACCAATGTGCAATGTTTAGTTCCTGTAGTGCACCCAACCTGCTAAATTGGTCAGGTAATACCACCACTCCTTTAATGTATTCAATGGTCAAGGACTTTAGACAAGCCGTATTCCCCACAACTTCCATGAAGGAAGCCGCTTCGTCAATCTCTCGAGCATCAAGTTCTTCAACAGAAGGAAGACGTGGACATTTAAGGTTGGAGACCCTCTGAATCCTTAATTGGAAAAGATGAGGTACCATCTCTACTCTTTCATCCCTCAACAACCTCTCCAAATTTGGTAAATCCTTCAGAATCAATTCCTCCAACGATGGAAATGCCTTCTCCTCCGCATCGTCATACGTCTCACCGTCTATGCACTTCACGTTTTTCATTTCACTCACTTGTAGCCTTTTCAGGTGTGGTAGTTTACCAAATGGGGGAAGCTCCTCACAGTTTCCACAGTTCCAGAGCTTAACTTTCACCAAGTCTCTTAGAGCTACCAAACTTCTCATCCAACTCGATAATTGTCTTCCCTCATATCCGTTCATCTCAAAACTCTTCAGAGTCGAGGGAGGTTC
>Ga0209389_1001431_pt1 | contig 16801 bp, 10 predicted proteins | sample CowpearedBW_FD_187526 | JGI IMG/M metagenome (GOLD analysis project Ga0209389, IMG submission 187526) | Root nodule microbial communities of legume samples collected from California, USA - Cow pea red BW (SPAdes) (version 2) | ecosystem: Host-associated > Plants > Roots > Nodule | place: USA...
AATTTTCCTATTTCAGTCTTATTGTTATCCTTAAAATTATGATCTTTCATCCGATCCTGTGTAAGATCTTTATTTTGACAACATTGATTTCAAAATATACTAATTGAGCCAGCAGATTGCTTAACTTGGTACAAACTTTTTTCCCCTTAAATTAAAAAACAAAAAAATGCCCTTGCTATGTGTCTAATTCATCATTCAAATATTTTGTATTTTGTTCAGAATCAGCAGTTAGATTGGTGATGTAAAAATGAGTAACTTTTTTTTTTGTGTATTTTTATTTCATAATTTTTATGAGAATGATAAGTTTGATTTTTGAAAAGGTTAAAATTGAATATTTTGAGAGATACATGCTTGTACTTCAGTTGCAAGATGCACTTTTTTTTCTATTCTGTCCGACTTGACTCTCTTTGCTCATAAACTTTTCCTCATGTGTTTCTCTCTTATAATTTTCACTTTGTTATTGCAGATTACCTTCTGTCTTCTGTTTGCCCTTGTCATTGCGTTTGTTTCAGATGGTTTGAGTACAGTGCCCGATAAAGCATCTGTCCTTTCTTCTAATACTTCCTTCAAGCACGAATTTCATGAGCTTGTAAGATAAAAGATAATTGCTGTTTTCTCTGTACTAATTGTTTACAATATCTAATATGAAAATGGAATAATTTGAAGTTTTTTAATGCTTTAAGCTAATGGCTGCTGGAAATGATCCAATTGTTGAGGGATTTGTTGGTGGCGTAAGGCTTGCTTGGGCGGTACATTTAATGTTGATACAAGATGGTGCTGTAACAAGAGAGACAATTTCAAGTGGGTCATCAAACGAACTGGGTTATCTTAGTCAATGCTTGGAAGTCATTTTCTCAAATAATGTTTTTCAGTTTTTACTTGATAAAGTTCTTCGTACTGCTGCCTACCAGGTATATTTCTATGCTATTTTTTATTTTTGTTTTCACTTTTTGATACAAAATATATTCATTGAGAGGGCAAGGTATTCTTCATGTGGTAAAAAGGGAAAATAAAACAACACGTGAAAAGTGAAGAGAAGAATGGAGCAAAGCTTTTTCTCAATCTTTCTGTATATTTGTTAATAAAATACTTATAAAAGTAAATTTGCTTTAATTTCCAAAAGACTAGCACTTCAATTATCTAAATGGAAAGTCTTTTTCTCCACTGTATATTATCTTGAGTTATACGTAGTTTTTTTTTTCTTTTAGGAAAAAAATGTTCACTCTTTCCTCAAGCACATAATAATATTTTTTTTTCAGTTTTCAAATTTCAATGTTATTATAGTATTTTTATTTCTACTATTTTTTTTTTGGAGGGAGGAGAAAAAAATCAGAACTGCAAAATGTTATTGATTCTTTTGTCAAGGATATGTTGCAAAAGACATCAATTCCTATTCTTTTACTGGTTGTTAATCCTAATTAACTTATGGAACATATCAAAGAGAAACATGAGGAAATATCAAAATCTATTCTTAGAGTTCATTTGAGATACTCCAAAATATTTTTAAGACGCTGTTTATATTATGAGCTATTTGACGGAGTTGTTGAAAATAATAGACTCAAGATTAAGAGAAATATATGTTTTTGGAGGTCTTGAAAGATCCCTCTTATGATCTTCTATTTATATTGATAGAAATCTGATACAATGAGAAGATGAAAGATCAAAAGACTGCATTAGACTACTAGGTACGATACTAGGTACAACTCATAGTTACAACAGGAAGTAATTCCCAACACAACTGCTTCCTACTCTAAATTTGAATACTTGTTCTAACAAATACTTATGTGTCAATATTATAATATATGTGCCAATATTGATTATTCATATTGTGATCTTTGTGAGGGTGTAGATCACCCTTTGGAAAGTTATCCCGGATGAGATTGTTTCTTTGAATTCTTTTTTGTTTTGTCTTCTATGCACCAAAATGTTAAGGTTCTCTAGGAGTATACTACAAGTCATTCTAGCTTTTGGAATTTCTGCAATATCACTTAATTGGATTTCTGTATTTATTGTAACTTTTCATGGATCATGAATATTAAAGTCTGCTTGTTATCTTACAGACGGAAGATGAAGATATGGTCTACATGTACAATGCTTATCTGCACAAACTGATTACCTGCTTTTTGTCTAACCCTCTAGCAAGAGACAAGGTCAATTAATTTTTCTATCTGTACTTATGAACCAGCATATTTTTGGTTGACTGAGTACACAAATTTTTGTAGGATTTCGTTTTGGTTCTCAAGCCACTTGATCATTGTTAACTACTGTTTTTAAGCCTCTTATCTCTTGTATAGCAGTTGAATCATGAAATTATTGTCTGATATGTCATGATTATAGGTTTTGTTATTTCTAACTTCATTATTTATATTTGCCTTGTTCTTTTTGTACCCGTGTATATACTTACAATATTTTGGTTGTATTTTAGTTCCATTAAAAATAAGTTGAATTTGACATTTAAAGTTGTTTTTTCTTTTCTCATTTTTCTTTGGATGATTCCTCATTTTTTTTACCTAGTTTCGATATAATGACAATGTAAGGTCCCATAGATCACTTTCCAATTCTTTTCAGGTTTTGAATGTGATGGTTAGGAAATCCGGATGGTGACTGTATATGTTCTCTTGGCCTGAATATTACTGGACAGCACCTGCATCTTTTAGCTCTTTCATATTTTTTTCTCTCTTTCCAATCATAGTTTAATTTACTCTTTCCTTTCATATTTTTTTCTCTCTATCTTTGTCTAGTTCTTTTTGTGCATTGAATTTGTTTTAAATTTTTTCAATTGTAAATACATGTGGCTGAAGATTTTGTTTGGATAGTTATTGCAAAATATATTTTTATCCACACTGGTGTATCTTTTTATATTCAGAATATTTAGTTCTGTACTTATCTTTTTGAATATTATACATTTTTGCAGATAAAAGAAACGAAGGAGCGATCTATGAGTGTGCTTAGTCCATACCGAGTTGTTGGATCTCATGATTTTGCACAAGACACTAATTCTAGTTCTCTTAATGGCCCTTTGCCATTTAATTCAATCTTGGACTTTGTGAGCGATATTTATCAGGTCAGTTTGACCAAATGGTAACAAAACATGAAATTTTTCTTTTCCTGTGAGCAATCAGTGCAGGTTTGTAATAGATCTGGCGATTTATTTTTGTTGATGACAGTTTAGATGTTCCTTTTCCCTGATAACACTACTATATATTTCTTTAGAAAAAAAGTCTGTTCAAGCTGTGGTTGTATGTTTATATAGGGTTTGGATGCATTGTTGTATTAGGCTTATCAGATTAAAGTAATGTGCTTGTCTGATTTTTAAGGCTTTTCTTTTCAATCATGACCTTTAATGTTGTCAAGTTATCAGAAAGAACCAGAACTCTTGTCTGGCAATGATGTATTGTGGACATTTGCAAATTTTGCTGGAGAGGACCATACAAATTTCCAAACGCTTGTGGCATTCCTGAATATGCTGAGCACCTTGGTGAGGATAAAGTTTTTTACTATCTATGGTGTCTTAGGTTTTCTTTTCAACCATTCTTATATGACATAATTTTGGGAAACTGCTTTCTAGGCTTGCAGTCAAGAAGGTGCTTCAAAGGTTTATGAGTTGCTGCAAGGTAAAGCATTTCGCTCAATTGGATGGAGCACTTTATTTGAATGCTTAACAATTTATGACGAGAAATTCAAACAGTCTCTTCAAACTGCTGGAGCTATGTGGCCTGAAATTCAGGAGGGGGATGCTAAAGCGCTTGTGGCATACTTAAATGTTCTGAAGAAGGTTCAAGTTTATCTATTTTCTTGTGTCAGCTTAGCTTATATTGAATCCCTTAGACGCCCAAACTTGTCCTTGCCAAAATAGAAGTTAATAAATTATGTTTTTGTCCAAATGTTATGTATGATAATGAATTGTTTGTTATTCTGTTAGTGGTAAGTTAGTTAATAGACAGCTGTAAATGTATCTTTTTATTGAATTTGTTATCTCTAGCACAGTATATAAGTGTTCTTCTCTGTAAATCCTAGTAAGAAGGGAAAAGTATTCAATAAAAGGTCCTTGGTTCAAGTTATTTTATGTGCCGTGTCTAACATTTCATTGTTGCATGGGACTTTCCCCTTGTAGTTTTATTCAATTGAAAGGACCAACATCTTTACTATGCGTTTGTTGTATATACAGGTTGTAGAAAATGGGAATCCAACAGAAAGGAGAACCTGGTTTCCTGATATTGAACCACTATTTAAGCTTCTTAGTTACGAAAATGTGCCTCCTTATCTTAAGGTAAATGGCTGTATCATGATGTTCTTACAAGAAAATTAAAATATAATTAGGTTCTTGATTTTGTTTAGAGCTTGTACTTCCAATGGAAGTGTTTGAACGGTTTATTTTCTAAAGAGAATACTTTTTGATGTAGGGTGCTCTGAGGAATGCAATAGCCACATTTATTCAGGTTTCTCCAATACTGAAAGATAGCATCTGGACCTACCTTGAACAATATGATCTGCCAGTAGTTGTTGGGCCTGATATCCAGAACAGTTCACAATCTATGGGTACTCAGGTTGGTATATCTGATTGATGAAGAATTAATCTCTAATCACCATCTTAGAATTTTTTCCTTCTAAACTATGAGAACCAACTGTTCTAGAAAGTATGGGTTTGTTTGAAATGTTAGTTTGGATAAAAATGTTCTTTTTCTATTCAGTATTCTTACAAATTTTTTTAAGATATTTAGATGTTACATTTTTTTTGCTGGCTTCCTCATAGATTAAGTTTGTTAATATCTGTTAGTTATTATGTTAGTAAGTTAGTTATAGATATTAGATTCTTTGTTGGGCTTAGATATAGAAATATTGAGGCAGATCGTCTGTAATAATAATTAGGGAATATTAGGGAAATTGAGAGATGGATAACCTTTTCATTTCTTAGAAAATTTGGGTCTTTGGGCACTGGTGGGTGTAGTTCCATGATGTTCCTGCCACGTGTTCTATTCCATACATGATGGGCCGTCAGGCCCAACTTCCACCAAACCCAAATGGGCCATATTGAATCCTTATTGAACTAAAGACTGTTATGCATGAGGCACCGAGCTTTTAGCCCTTCTTCCAGTACTATGCAGTTTGTTCTCCAAAATGGCCCGGCTGTTCTGTGAGTGGATGCCTTATTTATGTTTAAGGCTATAGTTTCAATGGCATAATGAAGTTCTATTCTGTCTCTTTAAAATTTTCTCTATTGTTATTCATTGGATAACCACGGATAATTTTAGTAGACCTTGCTGCACCATCAGTTCTTTTTAAGGTCTTGATGCTTTCATTGCGCAATGTCTGCCTCCTAAGAATAGAACTAAAGATATGGAAGAACCCTCCAGCCAGTTAGGAATGAACTCACAGGTACAATACAACTAATGATATGGAAGAAGCACTCTGACCAATTAAGAATAAACTGACCGAACTTCAAACTCAACTTGAATATGAACAGCTTAGTGATAGCTGTCATGCTAGGATACAACAATCAACATATTCTTGCCATGAAGCCTTTCAGTCTGTCCTAAGATTTTCATGGCCACCTCACTGAATCCAAACCCTTTCTACCACAGGACTCATCACTTTGGGACCCGCATCCATGGAACCCTTAACCACGCAAACCATGCCTTTCTCCACCCTTTCCACCACTACTTCCCTCTACAACCAACACTCTGCCCCCATTTCCCACCATCAACACCAATAATCACCACATGGTGACACCTATACTTTTCTGGGCCCCACAACCTTTTCCTTGTTCTCCATTAACACAGTAATCAAACGACACTCTTGAAAATGCTACAATTAGATAGTTGTAGGATAATCTATATTAAGTTTTTTTTTAGTACTTATTTTGAAATTTTCCGACATCGATAACACTGTTTCTAAGATGATCAAGTTCCTTCGTATAGTCTTTTGTTCGATGCATTGATAAATAACACAAAACAAAGACAATATGTTTGGCAAAAGAATCAAGAAACACAAATCGAATTCAAATGGGATGTGAGTGGGCTCTGTTAGAGCTAGGCAGGTAGGCTACGTCTGTTGATACTAGAGGTGGCATGTTGACCTTGTTTCTGTGATTATGACTGGACTAAAGTCTATTATGCATGAGAGGTAATGTGCATAACCCTTTTTTTGGTACACTGTAGTGAGTTTCCCTAAATGAGCCAGTTGATTTCGGAGTGGATGCCCTATTCATGGTTAAGGCTACCATTTGAAGGACACGTTGAAGTTATATCTCTTTAAAAAAAATATGTTGTTATTCATAGGGTAACCCTAGTGTATGTACCCAGTGCGATAGTCAGTTATTCCTATCTGCACATTTGAGAGTTCCTCTAAATTGTTTATAGTAAAGATACCAAGTTTTTATCAAAAGAGCTCGACAAAGAGAACAGTTTGTTTCATAGGAAATAAACTTTTCCAAACAAGTGTCAAAAGTTTAAAATGGTAAGGGTTTGTATGCTAAGAAGCACCTATAAAAAAGTATTGTAAAACAAGGAATGGTTTTTCTTATATTTGTTAACCGGGATGACCTAGTGGGTCTTGAGGTTTATTGGTATATTGAAAAGCCAGAATTGTTTTGTACTCTTATTCTTTTACTGTTTTGCTTTACATTTTTGTTTGAACTGTAGTTCTGTAAACTAACCACAAAATATATTGAAAAATTAATTATATACTAGGCTCATCCTTTTCTTTTAATTTTATCTGACTTGTTATCGCTATCATTTTATTCATATGTTTCTTCCATTTCCCCTTATATTTCTCCTGTTTTTTGTCATCACAATCATGTACTTTCTCTTTCTCTCATGAGAAAATGAACTTGTGAATATGACAGGTTTATGACATGCGATTTGAATTGAATGAAATTGAAGCAAGGAGAGAACAATATCCTTCAACAATATCTTTCCTTAATTTGATAAATGCTCTTATTGCAGAAGAAAGTGATTTGTCTGACAGAGGGCGGAGGTACTGTATACACTGTGTATTTCAAATTTGAGTGAATTTTATATTCATGTTTTTTTCTTGGTCGTGCACTTGATGTCTGAAAACTATTTGTTTTTCAGATTTATTGGAATCTTTAGGTTCATCTATGATCATGTTTTTGGACCATTTCCTCAAAGAGCCTATGCAGATCCTTGTGAAAAGTGGCAGTTGGTTGGTGCCTGCCTTAAACATTTTCACATGTGAGTGATTCTGTTTTCTTGTTTCTAGAAATAATTGGAATATATCTCTTTTGTTTATTTGATATGGTTGTATTGATTGTTGGATCTATTGGTTTTTGTTACTCAGTTATTTGAGTTGTATTGAGACGCCAACATAACTTTTTTGTCTTTAATTTGTTTGAAACTGATCTCTGTAATGAAAAACTATGAGCAAGCTATGGTATATACTCTTGATTATAGATTTAGAATGTTATTTGATGAACACAAATTGGCAGGGTATTGAGCATGTATGGCATCAAGGATGAGGATTATGAGGGTGTAGTTGATCAGTCACGACTTACAGCAACTAAAGAATCATCATCACTTCAGACACAGCTCCCAGTCCTTGAGTTGCTCAAAGTATGTGCTCTTCGTTCTCTTGTTATGGCGTGTTAAACATATGGGCAATGTCTGTAATGTTTTTATTCTAATGTATCAGAATATTGTATATTGCATTGCATGATCTGTACAATAGAAATTGAAAAAATGAGAGAAAATAGATTGATGAAAAAGAATTATTACTTTTAAATTTATGTTATATTATAAGTGGTATAGAAAATACCCATTATATTGGGTGAGATATCTAACCAACTATCTAACTAACTGAAAGACATTTTTCTTACAGCTGTTACACTAACAAATTTAGAGCAGTTATAGCTAACTAATACAAAACTCAACATACATATTGGCTATCTAAGATTACTAAAAAGGAAGAAAATAAGGAATACAAATTTAAAACTGAAGAATGACTGAATAATATCTCAAGACTGATGATTATCATCCTGGATTTTGGATTTGTTAGCTGTATGTTATATTATAACGAGTCTCATGATAGATCAATACTTGTGTAGTTATGATTTTTGAGCAACTATCAGCCGTGCAAATTTACTGGCTATTGGGAGTTTTATAGCTTTCAATATTAAAAATTCAGCAAATGTAGTATTGATACAAATTATTGTGCTGTTGGGAATTTCATGCCTTTAATTTTACCAGTTGATATGGAATAATTTGATATGTTTCAGGATTTCATGAGTGGAAAAACTGCCTTTCGGAACATAATGAGTATTCTTCTTCCAGGGGTGAATTCCGTTATTGCTGAACGTAGCAGTCAATTATATGGGAAGCTTTTAGAGAATGCAGTGCAGCTTTCCCTTGAAATTATAATCCTTGTCTTTGATAAAGATTTACTTCTTTCTGATTATTGGCTTCCTCTATACCAGGTAACTCAATTTTCTAAATAGTACCCATCAAATTGTTTTCACAAGTGTGTGCATGAGTAAGAGAAAGAGAGAAGAATTGAATTTTTAAAGCTCTTGGATCAAGTTTTTCCCTGTTTTTACTATGAATAAGAACAAATGAGACACACTGAAAGATCCATGGTGCAAGAGATAATTAGTTGTAGGAAAGTTGTGATAGAAAGAGGAAGTAACATCCGTAGGACTTACAACACCTGCATTCTAACACTTGCGGTAGCTGGTTACTCAGATACAGCTTCTCAACAAGAGGCTTTCCTTTCTAACAACACACACAAACACTCGTGCGGGAGTTGTATGTATGTATTGATAGATTGATTTAAAGTTGCATGTTTCATCGTCTTCTCTTGTTTGAGTTTCTCAATTTACTGATAGTGTGTGGAGTCAAGGTGATCTGGTTCACTATCTATACATGATTTTGTATTTTTCTATTGAATTATTAACATTCTTTTTGTGGTGTCAATAGCTTTTAAAGGTTTGGTTGGGACATTGGTCCTATAGGATGCTGTTATTTCGAAGTGATACTAACCGTTTACTTTGTTTAAATGTAAATCAAATATCTTTTCTACTGGTAAGCTATGTATGTAGCTTCATAGTTTAAATATATCTTATCCTTTATTGATAATCTTTATGCAGCCATTGGATATTATACTCTCCCATGATCATAATCAAATAGTGGCCTTGTTGGAGTATGTCAGATATGATTTTCAGCCAAAAGTTCAGCAATCCTCCATTAAAATCATGAGTATTTTAAGGCATTTGAATACCTTTCCATTTTCTTTTTTTCAATTTGTAATTTTTTATGTTCTTCTGCTGTTCTGAATATCATTACTTAATCTGTATTTTGTTTTTTTGAGTGACAGCTCCCGCATGGTTGGGCTTGTTCAACTATTGCTAAAATGCAATGCTTCAAACAGCTTGATAGAAGACTATGCAGCGTGCCTTGAGTTACGGTCAGAAGAGTTTCAAAATCTTGAAAATAGCAGTGATGATCCAGGCATTCTTATTATGCAAGTTAGTCCTCATTACTATCAACTTTTTGTTTTGTTTCCTCTTTCCTAGTGTATAATCTTCCTAAAATGGTTTTTGTTTGCATCTGCCTTCTATGTTTCAGCTTCTAATTGACAATATCAGCCGGCCAGCTCCAAATATCACTCATTTGCTACTTAAATTTGATCTAGATACACCTATTGAACGAACAGTTTTACAGCCTAAATTTTATTACAGGTTTTTGTCTACTATTTCATGGTGCTTAATATCTTGATTGTGGAGAATGTAACTTTTCCCTTATAATATTATTTGCAGTTGCTTGAAGGTTATTCTTGATATTCTGGAAGAGCTTTTGAAGCCCAATGTTAATGCATTACTTCACGAGTTTTGTTTTCAGGTCAGATGTTATTTATCTAATGCACTATATATCTAATATAAGGGAGAGTTGGAATTTTTACATCTTCCCCAGTATTTGTGATTTTTTCTAAAAGGATTCTGACTTTTTGATTGATGCAGCTCCTTTATGAACTGTGTGTAGATCCGGTAACATGTGTACCAACAATGGATCTGTTGTCAAATAAAAAGTACCAATTCTTTGTTAAGGTTAACATTCTGTTTGATTTATTTGATTACCTTTTTTCGCTCTAGTTGTTTATGATTATTGCTCAAACTTCCTTGCTAAAATGCAGCACCTTGATACAATTGGGATAGCTCCGCTTCCTAAAAGGAATAATAACCAGTCACTTCGTAACAGTTCACTTCATCAGGTTTTCCATTGTACTTTCTCCTTCAAATCATCTGTAAATTTAGAATTCTCTCAAAACTTATAGGATGCTGCCAATTGTTGTAAAAAAGTTTCAAACTGTGTGTTCAAACAAAAAGTGGCTGTTGTGTAGTAGTGAGAATAACAAGTGAGTTTTTCAAAACTAGATCAGCACAAGACAAACTCATTTGAACAGAACTATATGTGCTGGACATACCTTTTGGATTCTATGTTATAATTCATACATTGATAAACACTTTCAATCTATTTATAGAATTGTATATGTTTTGAATGTATTGTGTGTCTAATGCAGACCACACAATATGTATTTTATATTATTGAATAGAATCAATTACAATAAAGACACTTAATAATTAGGAATCAATCGTACTAATTTCCAAGATTATATAACGATTGATTTTCTAGAAATATGTAATAGCTGATTATATTCTAACCCTCCCCCTCAAGCTGGGGCATATATGTCATAGGCCACAAGCTTATAACAACTGATTATATTCTTTCATCGAAGACCGGGTTTGATGCAATGTGAACTGGAACTTGATTGTCACAAATAAGCTTTGTCTCATGGATGTCCCCTATTTTTAGTTGTAGTAGTAGTTGCCTAAGTCACAAGCTCACAAATGGCTGCTGTGATGCATCTTCATTGAACACATTATGCACTTGTTGTTTCTTATTGACATTTCTGTTGTCTATTTAATATTTTTTTTTAATGATATTAATTTCTGGGAAGGAATAGAATTGAAGTATGTCAATTGTACAGTGTGCCTGTAAAGGTTGGATTTGATATAGGTGTTTTGTTTCATTGCGTTCCCAGAGAGCGTGGCTCTTGAAACTCTTAGCTGTTGAACTACACGCTGGTGATGTTAGTAGCTCCAATCATAGAGAAGCGTGTCAGACAATCCTCTCTTATCTTTTTTCACATGGTATCAAGGACATTGGTGGGGGCCAGGCCATGTATCCATTTTTGCATCATGATACTTCTCAAAATGCTGCTCTAGGAACTGTCAGCAAGAGTAAGGTACTGATAGTTACATGCTTCATTGTTCCCTTGATATTATGTGCTAACATATCACATCACATGCATGTCTTGGATTCTTTATTGTTTATTACAATTCGCTTGATTTTATGGGCTAACATATCTGTGAACTTTATTGTTGGGTTCTTCAGTTTTTGTGATAGGCTCATAAGATTATTTTTCTTGTTGCTGGTGGATGTAGGGAATCATATTGACAAATTCGTGAAATTCAATTATGTCAATTATGGCATAACTTGAGAAGAATTATGAGAGTTAAATGGTGAATGAGCGGGGCAGAACAGAGGATAATCGAAACATCTTGGCTTAGTGATAGTTAAAGGGTCATCATGGCTCGATATAGATGAATTTAATGATATAGAAAATAGGGAGGGTCAAATTAGACTATTGAAAACCAATGTAAAATTCATGTACAGCCCAAACATGGATCATTTGCGACAAATTGTATGTATGAACATGGTAGGTTGTTACATGAATATAACACCTTTTATGTCTTGAGAATAATGTTAAATAAGCTAGATCCATTAAGCCAATGCTTGGATGTAGTGTTAAATGGGCTTGGTACGTCACGTTTTTCTTGGATAGTTTGGGTAAATAAGCTAGATCAAATGTTCTCGATTAAGTTTGATACATGGAGTATTGGTTTTTTGACGGGGAAGCCATTAGATGTGGTGAACATGATTCAGAACGGGATTAACATCACTTGTCTTTGCCAAACTAAATTAGGTTGGAGAAAAAACTAATGTGCTTGACTCTATTATTTAAACTTTGGTTTACAGGAAAAGTTACATCAAAGAATGCATGAGTATTATTTCGGTTAAGAATTTGAAATGGAGTATTGTGAATTTAAAATGGATCGGGGACAAAGTTGTAAATGTGTTGGAGAGAAAACTAATGTCCTCACACTGCAGGATCTAAACATTGGTACACAGGAAAAGATGGATGGCAGAAGAACGTGAGTGTTATTGTGGATACGAATTGAAAGGAAAGGATGGTCATTGTAAAAGGATCAAGGACAAAATTGTGTCTTGAAAGTTAATTAGTGCAGGGATATTATCAATATTCATCCGTGCATATATGCATCACAGGTAGGATGAAAACCACTTTTGAAAGGCATGCTTTGGGAAGGTTTTGAGGGTTTGCTCAAAGTATTCTAAATTAGGAGGGATAGTATTGATTTCAAAATGTGACATGATTTTATGATTATGAATACTTAGAGAGAGGAGAACATTCAAGAAGGATTCTGCTAAAAGAAGTAAATTCTGATTTATTGATGGGTCTATAACAAAAAGGTCTTTATCTTTTACAAGATTGACGAAAAAGTATTGACGATTAGATTGAAACTTGCTGGTGTTTTTTTATTGATTGGAATAACATATAATTGAGTGTCTTGAAAAGTGTGGTGGAATGGAAGGGTGGTCGCATATCTTATATTTAGGTTTTACATGAAGACATGTATAAGTGGATAGTTAGTAGGGTGAGAACTACTAGTGGAAAGGTTAACTTGCCTACCTGGATAGGTTTATGTTCTCAGCCTTGAGTGTGTCTTTATATAAGTATTTGTTGAATGAACAAATCAAAGACAGATACAAGATTGTATCTTTATCGCTGAGGTGGAACTTTGTGAAAAAACATTAGGATCTAAAGATTTTGGCTTTAGTACTGTAGTAGTAGCACAGAGTCGGTGTATTACTATTTAAGAAAGAAATAAGGTGAGTTGGAGGTAAAGATTTGAAAAAAATTGTCATGTTAGGTTATATTTATAAATTAATATTTTTTCTTACGATGTAAATTCTTACAAGTTTACAGAGTTCCCATGAGTTTTATAATCTTGGTTGATGTTGGACTTTGAAGGGTCATAAATGGGAAAAGAAAGTAGTGTTGGGGAGTCTCAAATTGCTTACCTTAAGTCTTGGAGTGTGGAATGTTTGTTGGGCATCTTCACTTAATACCAATTGGTTTTAAGTTGAATTCTAACATGGTATCATATCCATTCAGGTTCTATCCTAATCAACTTTGTTGGGTCTGTTGTCACCCATTATCACCCATTATCAGGTTCCCCCTAGTCTCAAGCTTGAGATGTCTATTCCTTGGCAGGAGGAGGTATGATGAAGAGCTCACACAGATTAGAGTCAAGGCCAAATTATTGTATAAGTGGATGCAAATTCTACTTTCTAAGATATATTAAATCCTATAACTTATCTGGTAATCACCTACTAGTAGGCTCGCTTGATTCGACAGGTATTTGTGGAGGATGAGTGTTAGAAAGTCTCATATTAGTTTTGTGAGGTTGACTAGGACTTAAATTCTATTTCCTAAGATGGTATTAGATTCTATAACTTATTTGGTAATTACATACTAGTAGGTTTGCTTGATTCGACGGTGTCAACAACCAAAATTGTCAACAGGTATCTGTCTTACGTAGAAACTGCTGAGACCTGGCTGCTAACCAATTGTCACATAGTTTACTGATAGAAATTGAATGTAACGAGTTCCACATGGTTTGTGTGAATGCATTCTACCAGTTCTAATTGACACATCTTTATAATGACCCAAATTACCAAAGTCTTGTCACTTTTTTATCAGTCTTCTAAGTCCCCTAATCAAATTGACAAGACATAGTATTTAGGAAGTTGCACTAATTTACTCCTAACCTTGGCGATATTTCCCACGTAGTCTATTACGAGTCTGTGTACATATTGTGCATTCTACATTGTAAGGAATGAGAGATTATTTTCATTAAGAAATTCTTTGTAAATTATACTATTCTTCATTTTAAACTCCATCTTATACTTTCTTGCTAAATTCAGCGATTTTCTTTGAAATTCAGGTATTTGAATTGCTTGAAATCATCCAGTTTAGATGTCCAGATTCCACTACTAAGCTCTCAGATATTGTGGCTGGTATGAAATATGACTTGCCGGTGAGATACTAGTTCTTAAAACACAGTAAATCTATATTTTATGTATTTTAAGTATGGTAAGAATCCAGATGATATTTTACATTTTCATCTCGTTCTTGCCTGCCTTTGGGTGAACATTATTTAGGCAGAAGACATACTTGGAAATTCTGGAAATGATGGTGTGTACTATTATTCTGAGAGAGGTGACCGGCTAATTGACCTGGCTGCTTTCCACGACAAACTTTGGCAGGTTGATCTATTGTCCACTTATTAAATATTGATAATTTGTTATTGAAAATATTATCTTTAATCTTTATCCTGGGATTGTAGTTTTTCTTTAATAATTTTTTTATGAAGTTTAATTTGTTTTCTTGTTGCAGAAATACAATTCAGCTTACACCCAGGCAAGCAACATTGGAAATGAAGTTGAGCTAAGTAATGTTCGTGAGACAATTCAACAGTTGCTGAGATGGGGGTGGAAATACAATAAAAATCTTGAGGAACAAGCTGCACAACTTCATATGTTGACAGCCTGGTCTCAGATTGTTGAGGTCAGATCTTTCCATTTCGATTTCTCCATTTTTATTTTCCAATTTGCTCGTGCTTCCTTCTGTCTCAGTGCTCTTCTTTCCCTCTTCCACATCCTCAAACTGTTGCCTACAAACCCTTCTTCTTTTGCATCCTTCATAAAACCCATCTTTCTCTTGCCTGCAAATACTTCCACTTTTTTCAACAGCAGCAATCTGTGCCATGCTCACCTTCAACTGGATGACATTCAGCCCAAGTGAATTAGCATCTCTACCATTACATGTAGCCCAAGCCAATTGGCACCACAAACTGTAACGAACCCCACCATTGATCCTCCTTTCCTCTCTGGCTTTGTTTTATCTTTTCTCTCTCATGTTGCGGCTAGGACATGTGGTGGTGGGCATTGTGGAGGAGTGTGAGGAACAATGACAAAGTAAGGCAGTTGAGGGGGAACATAAGCTGACTAGGACAAATTAGAAAAAACTGAAGAAAATGAATGAAAATTTTTGGCCATTGAATTTTTAATGAGTTAATCAATAGCTATAAATTGCTTTCAAACAGTGGGAGTCCTAATTCACATTTCCAACCTCGGTAGTCTTATTATGTACATTCTCTAACATTGTGCTATTTTGTTAAGGTGTCTGCTTCTAGAAGATTAATAATGATTGAAGATCGAACTGAAATTCTTTTTCAGTGAGTTGCTACACTTTAGTGAAAAAGCAAAAGCTTTAACTTGTCATTGTTGATTTTCTCATTATTGGTGCAATTTATGTAACTGCTAAATTGTATTGGCAGAGTCCTTGATGCGTCTCTTAGTGCTTCTGCTTCTCAGGACTGTTCATTGAAGATGGCATTCATACTCTCACAGGTAATGTTGATGTGTTTATCAACAATTTGAGTCATTCTGTTTTTATTTGTAAGCTTTTCAGACAGACTGATTTATGTTTATATAATGTGAAATTTCTCTCAGGTAGCATTGACATGCATGGCTAAGCTGCGAGATGAAAGATTTTTGTTCCCTGGCAGTATAAGTTCTGATAATATTACATGTCTTGATCTCATTGTCGTTAAGCAATTATCCAATGGTGCCTGTCTGACTATATTGTTTAAGCTTATTATGGCAATTCTTAGAAATGAATCTTCTGAAGCACTTAGGAGACGGTATGTTTCGTGTTCAGTAACTATTTCTGGTTTTGTGGCTGTATACGATTTTGATTTGCAAACTTACACTTGCATGTCTTGTACAGTCAATATGCTTTCCTTCTTAGCTATTTCCAGTATTGTCAAAATGTGGTTGATCCTGATGTTCCATCAACAGTTCTTCAATTCTTGCTCCTTAATGAACAAGACAATGAATATATTGATCTTCCAAAGGTATAATTTCTTGAATTGTTTCCAAAATCAATATTATAATTTGATGGCAGATTAAAACTTCACTGCAACTTTTACTTTTTTTTTCCCAGATTGACAATGAACAAGCAGAACTGGCTCATGCAAACTTTTCAACTTTGAGGAAAGAAGCTCAGAGCATTTTAAATTTGGTTATTTTCTACCCTTACTAAGCTTTTCTTTTCTAAACGCATTATTAAGAACACAATTTGTTTTAGGGCTTCGAACTAGTTTTCTTTAATTTTGACATGGAATAGAGAAAGGATCGTGCTTATGCTTGTTGGAGATTATGTTGGGAAGTCCTTAAACCAATTAATTTTAGCTGAAATAATTGGACAGCTTCTATTCTTAAAGTGTGCCTTATATATATCTGTTAGACAAGGAGATGGACCTTGTTAAGACGGTCTTTTGAGGTTGAGTTAAACTTAAAGTCCATTTTCAAAATATTGTACAATATATATTACAAGGAGATGGACCTAGGACTTATATTGAATCTACTTTTGGCATTGATATAATACATTTTTTCTTCCAAAATGTCTATTGAAAACTATTATTTCTTTAAAATAGAATGAAACAAGGGCACATTTAAACATAATAAAAAGAGGTATGTGTTTTTATTATCTGTAGACAACTGAGTTTTAGTTAAGATTCCATCCTCACATTAGACTGCTGAAATATCAATTCCTTTTGCTTCCCCAACAAGATATGGTG
>Ga0209389_1001433_pt1 | contig 16798 bp, 11 predicted proteins | sample CowpearedBW_FD_187526 | JGI IMG/M metagenome (GOLD analysis project Ga0209389, IMG submission 187526) | Root nodule microbial communities of legume samples collected from California, USA - Cow pea red BW (SPAdes) (version 2) | ecosystem: Host-associated > Plants > Roots > Nodule | place: USA...
GTGCTCAAGGGAAGTGTGACTGGTCCCTTTATTGTGGATTTCTGGTTTCTTGTCAAACATGGCAGCTTAGGAAAGTTCAAAACCGTCATAAGTGCAGTAGAGAATTTAGTATAAATTTGATGAATTCAAAATGGTTGAGTAAAACCTTAGACAACATATTAATAGAAAATCCTTATTTGAAGCTGGTTGATATACGTAATAAAGCTGCAAGGAAATGGAATACAAAGGTGTCAGTTTCAATGGCTCATAGGACAAAGTAACTAGCAGCAAAGGTGGTTGAAGGATCTTTTATAGATCAGTATAGAAGGATTTATGATTATGCTCATGAGATAATTAGATCAAATCCCGGATCCACAGTTAAAGTTAAAGTGGAAGATGTTAATGATGAGAAGATTTTCATGCGAATTTACACTTGTCTAAAGGCATGCAAGGACAGTTTTGTAAGCTATCGACCCATCATAGGCCTTGATGGTTGTTTTTTGAAAGGACAATATGAGGGTGAGCTACTAACTGCTGTAGGTCGTGACGCAAATGACCAGATGCTTCCTATAGCCTACGCAGTAGTTGAAGTTGAAAACAAAGACACATGGAGCTGGTTTCTGGAGTTGTTGATTGAGGACCTGAGAGGTGCTGATGTATGTAGGTTCTGCACATTTATGTCCGACCAACAAAAGGTAATATGTTTCCATATTTTTTTATGTTCATTGTACTTCTATTTTTGTAATATGAAAACTAACTGACTAGTATATACATAAGGTTTGCTTCCTGCCATACAAGACCTATTACCTGACGCTGAGCAAAGGTTTTGTATGCGCCATTTGTACAACAATTTCAGAAAAAAAGTTTGGAAGCAAGCAACTAAAAAGCTTGATGTGGAAGGCTGCAACCAGCACGCACCCAAGAGCATGGGAAAGAGAAATTCATAATATTAAAGAAGTGAACGAGGAGGCCTTCAAATACCTAATAGCAATACCACCAAGATTAGTTATCAATATCACTAATTCTCCAGATTAACAAAAGATTAACAAATTTGTTTTGGCAGATATTGGTCCAGGTCTAGGTTTACCATGCAAGCCAAATGTGACACGTTGGTAAACAACATTAGTGAAGCCTTCAACAGCGTTATTGTGGATGCAAGGTCCAAGCCAATCATCTCAATGCTGGAAGACATCCGTTTGTATATTATGAAAAGGTGGTCCAAGAATAGATCCAAGGTGCAGAAGTACGAGGGAGATATATGCCCTAAGATACACGCCAGATTATCAAAAGAGTCTGAACAAACTAAGTATTGGATACCAAGGTACTTTTCAATTTGGTCCTACATTAGGTTTAAAATTTTTCACTATGGTCCTAGTTTAGGGTTAAGTACTTTTCAATTTAGTCCTAGTTTAGGTTTAAAATTTTTCACTTTGGTCCTAGTTTAGGGTTAAGTACTTTTCAATCTGGTCCTAGTTTATGTTTATAATTTTTCAATTTGATCCTCCTACAGTTGGTCAGGTCAGAAGTTGTTTGAAGTTAGACATGTCTCATTAATTGGAGACAAGTTCACTGTCAACATAGAAAGCCAGGAATGCAGCTGTAGGAAATGGCTCATTAGTGGGATCCCATGCTGCCATGCAATTGCTGCACTGAACTTCCTCAACTTAAAGGCAGAAGATTACATTCCACATTGGTTCAGACGTACAACATATGAAGAGATATACAACTCCATAGTTCTTCCTGCCAATGGTCAACTTTTTTGGGAAACAACTGCCTTTCCTGATGTTCTACCACCACTTAAAAGAAGGCTGTCAGGGAGACCAAAGAAGAAGAGAAGGCTGGAAGCATGGGAACTTAGAAAAGATAACACCCAAATGAGGCCAGGTGGTCATAGAAAGAGATGTTCAGTTTGTCGCGCACTTGGGCACAAGAGGAACAATTGTCCAGCACTTCTTGTCCATGGCTGTGAAGAACGTCCCACTGAAGCTACAGCACCACAACCAACTCAACCCACACAAAGTGAACCACCACCAAGTCAACCACCTACAACACCCACTCCACTTGCAACACCCACTCCAGCTGCAGCACTAACCCCACCAGTTGCAACACCAACCCCACCAATTGTAGCACCACACCCAACAGTAGCAGCCCCAAACCCACCAGCACCAGGACCACCACCCAACACTGCAGTACAACAGCCCAGCCAACCAACTTATGGAATTAGAAAGATGAGGCCAAAAATGCAAATAAGAAGGCCACCACGTCCATCATGAGATTATTGATTGTATTTTGGGGGAGGGGAATATTTTGTTATGTATTATGAATGTGATAATTGGAAATCAGGATGTACTTTAACAATTTCTGGATTTTGATCACTGATATTTTGATGGAAGGCTTAAAAGCCTAATTAGTATTACATTATCATTTGCACTTTTCAGAATTTTATCTGCCTTCTTCATTTCCACTTTTCAGAATTGTTCGTTCTTCAGTTCATTCAAATTAAACAAAAAATTACAAACAATTTTAAACAGTTAAGAATATGTAATTAAAGATAAAGGAATATCATTCATTCATTCAAGCAATTCTTCAAGATAGACAACGACAATTACAACCCATAAAACCAACTACAATCATTACAATAAGAACACCTATCACAGCTAATGACAGTTGCATCTGTTTCTTCCAGACACGAAATGCATTCTCAATATAAGCAACCTTCTGCCTTTGCCTAGCGATAATGGCATCTCTCTCATTAACACCCTCTTCGTAACACCACTTGAAAAAGTTTCATCCCAACACATCTTCACCACATCTCTGCAACACAAAAAAACCATGAAGATGAAAGTGAAAGACTGAAAGTGAAAGAAACACCCAAACCCGAATAGTAAGAAACAAACATTAAAGTTCGCACAACCCCAAAATTGTTTACCCAAATTCTTTGTAGTTCTAGCTGTGCGCACCACTGCAATGTCTCCGCAATCGCAAATTGGGGGTGACCCTGAAACCCTAGAACCACCATGGCAGGAATTGCAAGTTCGGTGAACCCAGCTATTGCAAGAAGATGAAGATGCCCCACGAGACATTTGTTTTCAGCTGAACCGTTTAATGGAACCCTAAACCACAATGAACACAAACCCTAAAATTCAATTTAAAATCTGGGCTATGACAGTGCAAACGGACATGTCACTGAACAGTATCCACGTCACACAAAATCACCACGCTGGCACTGTACCGTTAATGATTTAGACAGAGTTAACGAAAAGGAGTTGATTGAAAACAAATTACGAAAGGTAGGACCAAACTGAAAACATTTTCAAAAGTAGGACCAAAGCGAAAAAAGTCGTCCTAAACTAGGACCAAAAGACCATTTAAGCCTTAATAAAAAAAATGAAAATGGATTAATTCATGGATTAATGGTCATTCAAGAACCATTACTAGGTGCTTTTCCAACCCTCTTGGCTGCCCCTTCTCACAACTTGGATTTCTAACCCTTTGCATCCATGTCAAAAAGAAATTTGGCAAAAAGGAAAAACTTAATTCATGTCTACCAAGGTTCGAACGCACTACCTTACCAATGTCAAGTCAATGCATAACCATTCAACCAATTCATGTTTAATGATAACCCTTATATATATATATATGTATATATAGGATTTTAATATCACTCATCATAATCAATTATATTATTAAAATAATGTACAATTAAAATAACATACAATTTGGCATACATAGGACTTAAACCCAAGTCCTCTCAACATAACCAAGTATGCTCAATCATGTGAGCTAGTACTATTTCACATCATACAAGTCAACATTTAATGTCATAAAGGCTTCCACTGCCCGCATTTATTAATTAATTAATTATTTAGTTAATTAAATTTCTTAGGTCTTACAAAATATAGGCAGAACCCATAATTGTATGCACTGCCTGGCGGCGCATGAACTGCCACTAGGTGACACATAAGGACAATAGTATATATGCTTTTTGTTCTGTGATTCACGTTCTTGGAGGTTTATTGGGTAAATTTTATGCATAATATGGATTAGTTGGGTAGAAGGTATGGAAAGAAACTCGCGAATGTGATATAAAATTGAATTATATATGATAATGTGATGATTGAGATTATAAGCATGTAAAACCTATGTTTTTCCTTAATTGTGATGTCATTCATGGCCTGCTGGTTACTGTCATGAAATGTAAATTGTAATGTTAGTTGAAAATCAGTGAAGTATTCTTCATTTGGTAAAAGATTAAGTTTAGGGTGAATTCATAACTAATTGAGAAAAGGCGTGATTTTAAATTGTGAAATGTTGGTAAATTGATGTGTGAATTGTGATTCAGCCATATGATTATGACTGGATGAGTTTGATTGATAATAGGAATTGTGTGTTGCGTGTTTGAGGTTCATTAGAACCTGTTCCAAAGTGCCAAAAAGTAGTAGCATTGCGCTACTAGTATGGCACCTGGCGACCCGGGACAAGACGACAAGCGGTAGGGACCCAAAACAGTGGCAGAGGCCATTGTACTCGCGTAGCGCTTGGCAGAAGGGATGGTTCTGCCAGGCGAGATTGGGTTGATATGAGTATTGGAAGGCGCATGGGGCTTGGCATCGGGCGATGCCCACCACGCGGTCTAGAGCTCGATTTTGTCCAGCGACGCAATGGAGGCGTTAGATAATTCCAGGTTCTACACAATCTTGGATGGAGGTCTTGATGCGATGCTTTGTTGGGGACCTAGTTAAGAGTGCAACTTGTATTGGGATAACACGTGGCCACTCAAGGTTGTAGCCTAGTGGTTTTGAAAGTCTAATGGAGTGTGCGAGATCGTGACTCGTACAGATGGATTCCAGAAGATTGTCCTCCTAGGTGTTATCCGACGAGTTTGGTAGTCTTGGAACAAATACGAACTGCAGTTTGTATTGTGGAACTCCACTTGGTGTTGCGGATTGTGACGGTGGCAAATTTATTCTCGCATGTGGACTATTAGGTGGTGGCCTACACTTAGAGGGGTGAGTAGACACTCGTAGCAGCAAAGATCAATAAATATAAAAAGGGTGTAGAATCAAGAGGCGTCTAGAGGAATATGTGAATGTTGAGTTGACAATTGGCTTTTACGTTAGAGTAATGGGTTTAAAATTAGTACTTTATTGTATATTGCATTTCTTTTTATTTGAGCTCACCTTATCTGTGTGTTTGGCAATGATCATGTAACTCGTTACATGAGAGCAGATGTTGATGCAGGTGAGCCCGTGGAAACTTAGAGTCGGAGTGGGGCTACATGGGAGTTTTTACATAGAGATGTTTTTATGAGTTTTATGGATTATTTTGTAATCAGTGTTATGAACAATTTTATTATTTGTAATAGGTGAATGCCTTTATGGATTTTTTTAGGGTTAAATATGTTTTTGGTCCCTTAACTTTCAATGAATACTAGAATTAGTCCATTTCGAAACTTTGGACCAATTTAGTCCTTTATCTTTCAAAATACGTGGATTTAGTCATTTTAATCAAATTTTGTTAAGTTTATTTGACATTTCAAGCGCGTCTCATAATAGTATTTGGCTTAACATTAAAGTAAAAATGTGTCAAATAGTATAAACAACTCAAATACAATCCTGAAGTGCATACGAAACATCAAATAAACCTAACAAAATTTGATGAAAAGGACTAAATCCACGTATTTTGAAAGATGAAAGACTAAATTGGTCCAAAATTTTGAAATGGACTAATTCCAAAATTCACTGAAAGTTAAAGGACCAAAAACATATTTAACCTTTTTTTTTATTTGGCGCGTTTGAAATAAAGTTTTAATTTTTCCCGCATTTTTGGAAAAAGTAATTTTTGGCTAGGATGTTATAGTGTTAGCCGACAAGTTTGGTAGTCTTGAGACAAATACGAACGGTGGTTCTTATTGGGAAACTCCACTTGGTATTGCGGATTGTAGTCCGTAACAAGATCATTCCCACGTGTGGACTATAGGTGGTGGCATGTAGTCGAAGGGCCGAGTAGACACTCGTGGCAGCAAGTATTGATCAATGTAACCATCAAAGGGTGTAGAATCAAGAGGCATCTAGAGGAAGATGTGAATGTTGGGTTTGACGGTTGGGGTTTTCATTAGAGTCATTGGTTTTTATGTCATTACTTTATTATATATTATATTTCTTTTAATTTGAGCTCACCCTATCTGTTTATGTTTGACGATGATCATGTAATTTGTTATATGGGACCAGATGATGTTGCAGGAGGTGCTGGTGAGACTTAGCGTTGGAGCGGGGCAGCTTAGGGTTATTTTTATTCCTATAGCTTTATATTATTTTTCTGTAATTTGGATTTAATTTTGGATTTGGTGATGTAAGGTTGAATTAAATTTTATGTTTTGAACATTTTGGCGCTTATAATAAAGCTTTTATTTCCCATGTTTTGGTAAATGTGTTGAATAAATGGTATCTTTTTATTTATTTATTATTAATTTTATTTAAATAAGTAATATCCGGCTAGGATGTTATATTTTCACAAAGTATGAGGTTGAGAATTTCATTAGTTTGAATGAGTTTAGATTATGTGGGTTGATGATACATGCTATTTCAATTCAATAAAAGCTTACTTTAAGCTTTGGAAGGTGAACCGAAGCTTGATGTAGCCATGGTGAAGAAGTTAAAGATGTTGTTGGAAAAAGGCTCACAGTGCAATTGTTCTTAGCTTTAGTGAGAAAATGTTAAGGCAAGTCTTTAAGGAGAATACCATAACGAGACTACGAACTAAGCTTGAGAGCTTGTAAATGACGAAATCCTTGGTGAACCTTTTATATATGAAGCAAACGTTGCACTCATATAAGATTAGTAGTGCAAAAACTAGATGAATCAACTTGTTGATCCTTGATCTCAAGAATATTAATGTTTAGATTAATGATGAGGATCACACATTTTTGTTATTGTGTTATTTGCCTAAGATTCATGATCATTTAAAGGAAACCTTGTTGTATGGGAGAGAGACGAAACTCAAACAAGAAGTTTGGGGTCATGGCATCTAGTCTTAGATATGACCATCTAGAAATGGGTAAATTGTTTATCACTGATAATAGAGGAGCTCAAAATCAAGGATAAACAATGGTGGAAATACATAGTCTACTAAGTGCTACCATTATATGAAGGATGGACACACTAGAAGGTTTTTTCTAGAGAAGGCTAACAACCTTGATAAATCACCTGGATTTGGTAGACATATAAATTATGTTTATATCAGTGAATTTACTTTGTGGGAGCGAGGGAGAGTGAGACAATCACTTGTTTGCATTTGTTGATTGTGTGTGATGAAGAGCGATGATTTATGATGCACCCAATTTCACTCTTCACAAATTAAAGAGATTTGAAGTGATGTACTATTGAAGTGATGTACTATAGGGGCTCACTACAATGACAACTTTACCCATTACTTTTTGTTTGAATATTGGATAAACTATGTTGTATGTTTTATAAACCTTGAAACGTGCTTTTGGATGATATAAGATTTGTGGAATTACTAGGAATTGGGTGTGGTAATCATCGCGTGACATCCCATTTAATAGAACAATTCTAATAAATAAAACATCTCATAATTATAATAAAATAGAGTCATATGAAAAAGTATATGAGAATTAACCTTTTACAATTATCCAAAATATACTGAATTAGAAGTATCATGGGCATAGAACAATTCCATAATCACAAACTTAAACGTGAAACGATTTGACAAATGATTGCTCATAGAACAAGGAATTACAAATAAAAATGTTCTTCAAAAGGAGCTCAACCTTGAGCAAGATCCAACGTGCCTAACTAAACAATAGCATCTCCATCATCATGGTGATCACCAGGAGTTCCCACATCTGCTCACACCAACATTGGTGATCATTGCAAATAGGAAAAAACCAAACAAGAAACAGACACAAAGAAAAAGGGTAAGCTAGAGAAAAATAATTTTTAACATATAAATAAGCATTTTATAAGCAAGAACAACATGTGATAACAAACAATTCAAAGACCCTCTAACTCAATTATTTAGATATATGTAGTGAGATCAAATTCACGGGTTGCTTGCACTTGTGGTGACTTCTACTACTCTATAGAGCCATTGCTAATGGGTTTCATCCTACCACACACAAGGTTAGTCCATGATCATCTAAGGTCATTATCCTACCAAAGACTAGGACCTCTTGCTACTCTCACCATATGAACCAGTCTACTCTATGTGAGCCTGATTGATTCGTTAGAGTGCAAGGATGCAACCTTACTTAAATCGTTATTTCATTACATACACTATAATAACACCACCATAAAATCTACATATGATACTCATGGAATTATGTCAAGCACATACCACATATATATTTATGTATATTCTCATACATCCATTATCATTACATACCAAAAACAATAATTTCAATCACTTTGCAACACATAAAACATACATGGCATCATACTTTATGATTTAAGGAGTAAATCAATCAATCGTGGAAGCAATCAAGTAATTGAAACAATTTTGTTGTCAATCTTGCTCAAGCTAAAGAGCTCTCGCTCAAGCTAAAGAGTCTCTCGCTCAAGCTAGAGACATCTCGCATGGGCAAGATTGCAAATATAGGGCATTGAAACATCTATGAGTTCTCATTTAAGCTAAACATCTCGCTTAGGTGAGATCACTCTCACTCAGGTGAAAGGCCCTCGTTTAGGCAACAACTCGAGATATAGAGCAAAGATGAGTTTCTGCTATTCTCGCTTAGGCGGAAGCTTCTCGTTTAGGCAAAAACTCCTTGATTAGGTGAGAACAACAGATCCTTACCTAAGCTCACACATGCAAAACTAAAAACTAGAGCAGAAACATCGCACATTTCAATGCAAATCATTTTGAAAACTAATAAACCCTAGCTTCCTTACCTTAACAAATGCTAACCTAACCAAAACTGAGTCCAAACGGAGGAGTACAACAACGCGTCTCCAACTTAAAGAGCTGGTAAACAAGAACAAAGGGAGAAAATAGTGAGGTCTATGACCACAAAACTGAATCAGACCAAAAACTTCGGCATTGAAAAGAAAGGAAATGAAATGATGGTTTTTAGTTCAAGTTACATGGAGGGAAAAACATTTGTTTAGCTCAGAGGAGGATTTTGCAAGGTCCCTATCTCAGTTTCTGCTTCAAAGGAGAGGAAAGAGTTGAAACTGTTTTGGATGCATGAGAAAAATAGTGAAAAGTTGAGTGGGAAAGCTGAAAGGGTTTTCTGAAGTGGAAACAAATGGGCTGGCCTTATGCCTTTTACCAAAGTTGGGCCCAAAACTTTAAAACATAGAAAGTGGGCTTTACATTCTCCCCAATAACTAAAAATTTTGATCTCAAAAATTAAGACTTACAAGAAAGAGGTGTGGGTATGACTCCTTCATATTCTCCTCTAGCTCTCACTCCTCTTATCCTAGACAACCTTGACTAGACTGATGGATTTTCCTCGGAGTTGTTCGATTTGGAGGTCCTCAAAACCAACTTGCTGCACTTCCATCGAGAGATCCTTTCTAACTTGCACATCCTTAACCTATAACACTTGAGACAAGTCAGATACGTACTTTCTCAACTTGGAGACATGGAAAATTGAATGGAGATTAGCCAACTGAGGAGGTAAGGCAATCTCATATGCCACGGGTCCAATCGTTCTCAATATCTGATATGGACCAAGGAGCTTAGGAGAAAGCTTCCTCAAGCAGATAATCCTTCCCACACTAGTGGTTCGGGTCACCCTCAAGAAAACATGATCCCCAACTGCAAACTTCAAAGGTCTCCTTCTTTGGCCAACATAGGATTTTTGCCTACACTGTAAGGCTTTCAACCTTTCCCTCACCATCTGCACCTTCTCGGTGGTATGCATCAAAAACTCTAGCCCAACTAACATCGATTCACCATCTTGGTGCCAACACAAGGGAGTTCTACATCTCCTCCCATACAACGCTTCATACGACGTCATCCGTATGCTTGCTTGGTAGCTATTATTGAAGGTGAATTCCACCAATGGTAACACTTCATCCCAACTGCCAAGATGATCCAAAACACACGTCCTAAAAAAAATCCTCCAAAGATTGGATCACTCGCTCTGATTGCCTATCTTTTAAGGATGATAGGCTGAACTCATCCTTAACCCGCTCCCCAAAGCATCTTGTAGTATCTACTAGAACTTAAAGGTGAAATGTGGGTCTCGGTCAGACACAATACTATTGGGCACCCCATGCAATCTCACAATCTTTTTAATGTACAGCTGAGCCAACTTGGCCATGGACATCCTCAGATTCACTACTAGGAAGTGAGCACTCTTGGTCAAACGGTCCACCACATCCCATATTACATCATGATCTCTCAAAGATCATGGCAGATGGATAACAAAGTCCATGACTATGCTATCCCATTTCCACACTGGTATATCTTATGACTGTAAAGTTCCACCAAGTCTATGATGCTCAACCTTCGTCTTTTGACAAGTTAAACAAGCATATACAAACTACGCCATATCCTTCTTCATGCCTTGCCACCAGAAGGTCTCCTTGAGATCCTGATACATCTTAGTCATGCCAAGATGCAAGGTAAAACGACTCTTGTGCCCTTTCTCAAGGATCAACCTTTTCACCTCAACATCGTCAGGTACACAAACCATGCCTCTAAACCTCAGCACACCATCACTACCCATGACAAACTCCTTTGCTTGCTCCAATCCTAGCAACCTTATCACATTTTGCAAGCTAGAATCCACAGAATCCACAGACCGCCTTTCTTTGATCAGACTCAGAAAGTCACTAGATATAGTCATATTACTACATCTAATGAAGTCAACTCTAACACTTTGATCATCAAGTGTGCCACATGCACTGCCTTCCTACTCAAGGCATCAGTTACCATGTTTGCTTTCCCCTGGGTGATATAGAAGTTCAAAGTCATAATCCTTTAAGAATTCTATCCACCTTCTCTTCTTCATGTTCAGCTCCTTCTGATTAAATAGGTACTTGAGGTTCTTGTGATACCGAACACGTGGAATTGTGCACCATATAGATAGTACCTATAGATATTCAAGGTGAACACCATAACTGCCAACTCTAGATCCTGATTGGGGTACTTCTTATCATGCACTTTAAGTTGCCTCGAAGCATAAACCACCACCTTCCTTTCTTGCATAAACACATAACCCAGTCCCCGATGAGAGACATCACAGTAAACCTCAAAAGGTTTACCAACTTTAGGGATAACCAAAACAGGAGCACTCGTCGACCTCTGCTTAAGCTCTCGAAAGTTTTCCTCACACCTATTAGTCCAAGCAAAAAGGTTGGTCCTTTCGGATAAACTATGTTAGTGGCGCCACTATCTTGGAGAATTGTTCCACTTTGGAATGAGTGAGATGTATGTTGTTGAGTGTTGGAGTTCTGAAGGTGTTTGGGGATAAAGTTATTGATGATGATGAAGACTCTTGAGGAGATTTGGTCAAAACATTTCAAAGTTTGATAAGTTGAGAATCTCACTAGTGTAGAAAAGCCTTTTTATACCGGTTCCAGAACTAGTATAAAAATATGCGGTATCAAAAGTTTTCACTTTTCTATATCAGTTCCAAAATAAGTATAGAAAAATCCCTTTTTTATACCAGTTAAAGCCACAATTAGTATATAAAGTTCCACTTTGTATCTCTATAATATGCCTCAATGATGCTGAACGATGAGAGAGGCATGCCAACGACGAACCAGTAGTTCACCACAACCACTTCACATTTGCACACTCGTCGGAGATATGGATCTTGGCCAAGAAAATGTAACCTCCTCCTTACGTTTCACGTGCACTTCACCACCAAAGCAACAACAACGTTGAAAAAGTAGAAGTCGCACACCCATATCGTGAAACCAAATTAGGAATCACTATAGATCCACACATCATTGTGAGCAACCCACAATGCAAAGTTGCAACATGTCGTAGTATTGGCGACCTTGTGATAGAAGCCGCAACCTAGGGTTCCAAAGTGCAACTAGGAGATGCGATCTCCAATGACAACAAGCTTGTGTGGAAGTGGCTTAGGGGCGAAATCGAAGGTGCCCTGTGCGATGAGGGTTTCATTGCTAAAGGCTAGTGCAAGTAACACTTACGGTAGCGTGCAAGAATGGCGAACGACTAAGGATGAGGGATGTAAAGGTGTTGGGCGATGGCTTCTCACAAGGACCTAGTTTGGCAAGGGTTGGACAGTATGGAGAAATGGTGAAATAGGGTGGCAACGGTGAAGTTGTTGACACTACCGTTGGAGGAAGCTAATAGGAGTCTCATTGGAATCAACAATCTAGGACTTTGATGTTGCCAATCTTAGAGTTTGCGTCTGGTGTACATGCGAAAAGGAAGTAGAAGAAAATTGGGGAAGAAGGGACGTGGCCCCTATGTTGTGTTTTGTAATGTTGATCATGTGCGGAAAGTGTTGGGTGTAAAACGTGAGTAGTGGGTAAGGTTTGATGCCTGTGGTTCCAGAACCCTAAAAATGTCATCCTCTTTGTGTTTACAAAAAAGAAATAAAAAACAAGAAACTACTTTCTATACTGGTTATAACTAGAACCGATATACAAAATTTTCTTCTTTATTACAAAAACATTACCATGCCCACTTTCTATATTGGTTATAACTAGAACCACTATATAAATTTTTCTTCTTTATTACAAAAATGTGACCACGCCTACTTTCTATATCGATTCTAATTCCAATAAGTATAGAAAGTCTACAATATTTACAACTACGCCACCATATCACTTTTTATACTGGGTGAATTATAATCAGTATAAAAAGTCGCTATAAAAAGTGATTTTGTACTAGTGTCTTCAACTTCTCTAATGGTCTGGGTAACTGGTCGTCCAAATCATTCGAGTTGTACTTGCAAAAGGTATGAAATTTATGAAACTCTCAAGTTTAGTAATGGTAAATTGCATTAATTCTATTGTTGCTGTCATAAGTTTTTGCATCAATGTAAACACTACAGAAATTTTTTTAAGTAGTAACTAATTTGAGAAAAAAAAATAATTAGTCACCAATTTAGACATCAATTCATTAGGTAGCCAAAATCTTGATAGCTAATGATAATGATCAATTTAAGATTTAATTCAAAAATCAATTATAAGTTTATAATGTTAATTGAACATATTAGAGCAATATATAATAACGCAACCCTAATTTTTCTTTCATTATTACAAGCTCTTCTTGTTCATGCTCTTCTACGGTGCATATATCATGTCCAGTAAAATTGTTATGTATTGTCATCTAGTTATGTCTTGTGGATATAAAATTAAGGTTTAATTACTCGGATGGTACCCACTTTGGTAGGAGTGTGTCAATCAGGTCCCCGCTTTTAAAGAAGCGTCAATTGCATTCAACTTTTGAAAAAATGTCTCAATTAGATCTCTTTCAAACAAAAATTACTAACGTCGTTAATGGCATGCCACATGTAATTATGTGGTTTTTTTAAAATATTTTAATTTTTTTTTGCAAAATTGTTTTTTTGCCATGTGTTAGGTTCCTGGCGTGACATGTGGCAAAACAATGTCACGTGTCAATGTCACTATCAAATGTCATTAGCCCCACATATGTCTACTATGATACCTGTACCTGCGCCGTTAATATGCGGGTATCAAAAATACTCGTACTCGCGGGTAACGGGTATCCATTTTTAATATCCATTTCCTATCCATTGCGGATTTTATCCGCAGATACCCATATACGAATTTTTTTAACATCACTGTATACACCTCTTTTTAACATTTTTAACATGTTCATTCAGAATGACAAAGTTTGTTTTTATATTAATATAACTTAGACTCTGGTTCAACTTCAGTTTTATTATATTAATTAATTAACTACTTGTTTTATTAACCGAATTAATTGTGTCGAATTTTTTATTTGAAATTGAACTTGTGCCTTATTGTTGTCTAAAGGACCAAAGAAAGTGTTTTTTTATTTAAAAATAAGTTTCCTTTTTTATTTAAAATTGATACTTTTTTTAAAAGAAAGTATTTCTTATAGTGAATTATGCGCTGTACCATGTTACTACTTATGGATAATGAGCTAGCACGTGCTTATGTGCTTTTATTATTTTTATTTATAATTTTAATACTGTACAAGCTGTCATTCACTTTGTTTTGCTTAAATTAGTATACGTCTCTAATTCAATGTTTTGGTCACGATTTTTTAAATAATTATATTATAATAACTAAATTTTGACAATCTTTTTTAATTTATGTTGTCATTTTTTAAGTATTTTTCTATTTTTTTATATTTCAAATTCACTTATAATATTTCAACTTAAATTATAAAAAAAATTTATCAAAATTTAATTATTATAATATCATTATCCTTTGTGTTTTATGGGAAAGATTGGTACAAACTACTCTCAACTTCAACTTGTAAACAATGCGTACCAGAAAAATGGACTTGGTTTTCAGGTCTAAGATTTTACTATAAATAGAGAAGCAGACTTCGTACGTAACACATCAATTACAACAATGGCTTTTCAGTCCCAACCCAAAACTTTCCTTACCTTAATTGTGTTTTCATTCTTCAGCATCATTGTTTATGCTGCTGTTCCTAAGAATGAGACTTTCAAATTTCAGAACTCAGGTGATCTTGGAGAGTTCATTGTTGAGTACGGTGCTGATTATCGGATGATAAGCATATTCAACTCTCCCTTCCAAGTTGGTTTCTACAACACCACCCCAAACGCCTTCACTCTAGCGCTGCGCGTGGGGCTTCAACGCTCAGAGCAGCTGTTTCGCTGGGTTTGGGAGGCCAATAGGGGCAACCCAGTTGGAGAAAACGCCACTTTTTCACTTGGGACTGATGGGAACCTTGTGCTAGCAGATGCTGATGGGAGAATTGCATGGCAAACCAACACTGCTAACAAGGGTGTTGTGGCCTTTAGGTTGCTTCCAAATGGTAACATGGTCCTCATTGATGCCCAAGGTAAGTTCGTTTGGCAAAGTTTTGATCACCCCACAGATACCCTTTTGGTTGGTCAGTACCTTAGAGCAAAAGGGCCATCGAGGTTGGTTAGTAGGCTTTCAGAGAAGGAAAATGTAGAAGGACCTTATAGCTTGGTTTTGGAGCCCAAAGCTAAAGGTTTGAGCTTGTACTACAAAAGCAAGAACTCTCCTAAACCAACTCTATACTGGTTTTCATCTGATTGGTTCTTCATCCAAAAAGGGTCCTTGGAAAATGTCACCCTCACATCTGATTCCGAGAGTTTCGACATTGGATTTGATTACCAAGTGGCGAATTCTTCCAGCGGTGGCAACGTGATCATTGGCAGGCCAGTGAACAACAGCACCTTGACATACCTCAGGCTTGGAATTGATGGCAACATTAGGCTGCACACTTACTTCCTCGACGTGCGTGATGGTGTTTGGAAAGTTACGTACACTCTCTTTGATAGAGATTCCGGTGAGAGCGAATGCCAATTGCCTGAGAAATGTGGAAAGTTAGGGCTATGTGAAGATAACCAATGTGTGGCTTGCCCATTAGAAAATGGATCTTTTGGGTGGAGCAATAACTGCGTGCCGAACGCTGTGACGCCATGCAAGGCGAGTGAGTTTCACTACTACAAACTTGAAGGGGTTCAGCATTACACCAGCAAATACAACACAGGGGATAGAGTAAGTGAAAGTACCTGCGGAAACAAATGTACCAAGGATTGCAAGTGTGTCGGCTATTTCTACAACGGGGAGAACTCCAGATGTTGGATCGCTTATGATCTTCAAACCCTTACTAGAGTCACTGATTCCTCACATGTTGGATACATCAAGGTGCCTAATTCTGGAGCTACTGCAATGTCGCAATCTGTGTACTTTAACTAATCCCAATAATGGTTTCACATGTTGGATATAATGTTTGTTGCAGGAGAATATCGATGTGTAATCAGTTAAGATGTTTGCAACTAATAACTTATGGTTGATTTGGGCTTAATGTACACTTCTTAATCTTCTCGTAGTTTCCTTATAAAATTGTTTAAATTCCTATGTTGGTCTCACGGCAAGACAAATTATTACCTCCAGGATGGTTAGTTTTAGGGTAAAGATATATGAAAGAATGAGATGGCTCAAATAACAATATACATACACAGAAAATTGTCATATATTAACGAGTTAAGAAATGGCATTTAAAGAGTTTGAGACCGTGTGGGCCTTGATCCTTATACGGTGTTCTACTTTTTCATTTCTGATCAATGTAAAATTTAGATTCACACTTGAATTCCTACAGTGACCAACTTTAAATCATGTTGAGTAGACGATCTATGAGAAAGCTCAATCATGCAATTAGACTCACTACAAGAATGCGAAGAAGTACCTATCATATGTCAGCCATGAAGGGGATGCAAAAGAAAAAAACTAGGAAGTTGTTAGAGCAAGTCCGATCCATTCTAAAATGATAATATAAAATTATTAAATTTTGAAAATAAAAATAAACAAGAAGAATCAACTCCTGAGACACAAAACTGAACAACAGTTAACTTTTATATTAGAAATACAACTTAAACGTAAGCCATACCAGTGCTGAAATAAATATATTTTAAAAAAAATAAGAAACAATGTCAACATTTGGGATGGCTTAACCGACATTTTAAGTTAAAATATAATTTTCTTACTATTAAATTAACAACTTTCTCTTATAATTTTAGATGTTATTTTCTAAATAATTTTTTATTTTTTTATTTTTAATATTTTAAAATCACTTAAAAAATATTATTTTATATAATAAAAAAAATTGTTAAAATTTAGTAGTTAAAATATTATTTTTTTTTAAATTTTAT
>Ga0209389_1001438_pt1 | contig 16780 bp, 18 predicted proteins | sample CowpearedBW_FD_187526 | JGI IMG/M metagenome (GOLD analysis project Ga0209389, IMG submission 187526) | Root nodule microbial communities of legume samples collected from California, USA - Cow pea red BW (SPAdes) (version 2) | ecosystem: Host-associated > Plants > Roots > Nodule | place: USA...
CGAAGGAGTGGGGGCAACAGCAGCTGCGCTGGTAGACTTATCCACAGTTGCTGGTAACAAAATCAGCAATCCGCCCTGGGTCAAATTTCAATCGGCAGGGTGGGTCAATTTTCCATCAGCGCCAACACACTAAGCAACCATCAGAAAATTTTGACTGTACGCCAAAAAATTCGCATCTACCAGCATCTAAACAGGCGTTGTTGATTATCATAAAACACTGACACTGTATTATATAATCGTGCTTTTGTGTTATTTTTTTAATATTTACTGATTACGTACTTGCTTAACCACTCAGTTGCGCTAGAATTAATAGACGCGAAATTTAAATCTCTAATTTTCCAACACTTAGTAAAACCTCGTTTTCCATCCCACTACCATTGTAGGAGCAAATCAGGAGACATAAAAAATTAGCGGTAGCGTGCCTGGCCCTCTAGATAAGTATTGGAGACTGTAATGAAGTTTGAAAAGTCACAGACAGCAATCGACCACCTGACTCCCGAGCAACACCGAATTACCCAGGAGGCGGGCACCGAAAGGCCCTTCACGGGCGAGTACAACGACAACAAGGAGCCTGGCATCTACGTCGACATAGTGTCGGGAGAGCCACTGTTCGCTTCGACGGACAAGTTCGATTCGGGTACTGGCTGGCCCAGCTTCACCAAGCCGATCGTTTCGGCAAACGTGAACGAGGTGCGGGACAGCGCACACGGCATGGTCCGGACGGAGGTCAGGTCAGTACACGCAGACAGTCATCTCGGCCATGTGTTCCCCGATGGTCCTTCCGACCGCGGCGGTCTGCGGTACTGCATCAACTCAGCGTCCCTTCGCTTCATCCCGCGCGACGAGATGGAGTCCGAGGGATACGGTGAATATCTCGATCAAGTAGAGGAGGCTTAACATGCATCAGCGCGCTGTTCTCGCAGGAGGATGTTTCTGGGGCATGCAGGATCTGATCCGCAAGCGGCCCGGCATCATCTCGACCCGTGTGGGTTACACGGGCGGCGATATTCCGAACGCCACGTATCGTAATCACGGCACGCATGCCGAGGGGATCGAGATTGTCTTCGACCCGACAGTGACGAGCTACCGGAACATCCTGGAATTCTTCTTCCAGATCCACGATCCGACGACGCTGAACCGCCAGGGCAATGATCGTGGGCTCTCCTACCGGTCGGGCATCTATTATGTCGACGAGGAGCAGAAGCGCGTCGCCGAGGATACGATCGCCGATGTGGATGCCTCGGGGCTGTGGGATGGCAAAGTGGTGACCGAGGTCCAGCCGGTCGGCGAGTTCTGGGAGGCCGAGCCCGATCACCAGGATTATCTGGAGAAGCGCCCGGGCGGCTACACCTGCCACTTCGTCCGTCCCGGCTGGGTGCTTCCGAAGCGCCAAAAGGTTGACGACGTACAGCCAGCGGCCGGGACCGCGGCGGAATAGGCTTCACTGCCGTTGCCACTGCGCCGATCCGGTCCGCAATCTTCGTGACCGCGTCGTTCAGCGACGCGGTCATCGAACCCTACTTCAGAGTGACGGCTCGTTCCAGTCAGTCGCCATCGCAACACCAGGATCGCAGATTTATGCCAGACCTCTCGTCCTTTCCGATCACGCAGCGCTGGCCGGCATCTCATCCCGATCGCCTGCAACTCTACGCAGCCCCTACGCCCAATGGCGTCAAGGTCTCGATCATGCTTGAGGAGACTGGCCTGGCGTACGAGCCCCACCTGATCGACATCTCGAACAACGAGTCGAAGGATCCGGCGTTCGTGTCGCTGAACCCGAACGGACGCATACCGGCGATCATCGATCCGGCTGGCCCTGACGGTAGACCCATCGCCTTATGGGAATCCGGTGCGATCCTCCTCTATCTGGCCGACAAGACGGGTCAGTTCATCTCCACCGAACCAGGCCAGCGTTACGAGACCCTAGCGTGGGTGTTCTTTCAGATGTCGGCCATCGGGCCGATGTTCGGTCAGCTCGGCTTCTTCCTGCGATTTGGCGGCAAGGACTATGAGGACAAGCGGCCGCAACAGCGCTTTATCGACGAATCCACGCGTCTGCTGGGGATTCTGGATCGCCGGCTGGAAGGCCGCGACTGGATCGTCGACGACTATTCGATCGCGGACATCGCGACGCTCGGCTGGGTGAATGCGCTGGTGGAATTCTACGCTGCGGGTGACATCCTTGGCCTCAGCAGCTTTTCGAACGTCCGCGCATGGCTTGGACGCGGGCTGGCTCGACCGGCCGTCCAGCGTGGCCTCCACATTCCCGCGAGGCCAGCATGAGCATCATCGCCGCCTATTATTACAACGAAGGCAAGCGAGTTCGCGAAATCGCGCTCGATGAGCACGTCAAGTTGGGCGAGAGTCGCTCGGGCTTCTGCTGGATCGCGCTTAGCGAACCCACCCCCGAGGAACTACTCGCGATCCAAAGGACATATAATCTTCATCCGTTGGCGATCGACAACGCGATGCACCCGCTGTGCCCGCCCAAGCTCGAGGTCTACAACGATGAGTTGTACGTCGTCGCGCAGACCGCCGAGCTGGTCGGCGACCGGATCAGCTACGGCAAGATGGCGATCTTCACCGGTCACAATCACCTTATCACCGTGCGGCACGGCAATGCCGGAGCGCTGGGCAAACTTCGGGAGCAACTCGAGGCATCGCCGACGCAGTTCGGCAAGGGTGTCGACTATGTGCTGCACGCGATCTTGCATCGCGTGGTCGACCAGTATCTGCCCATCTTCGAAATGATCGAGGACGACGTCCTGGCGATGGAGCGACGGTCGCTGCACGATTTCCTCGGGCCAGAAGAGGTGGCGCGAATCTTCGAACTAAGGTCCGAACTCACGCGGTTCCAGCGCACGCTCGGGGCTATGGCCGAGCTGGTGCGAAAGCTCGTTCGCGGCCACTTTCCCTGCATCAGCGCCGAAATGACACCATATTTCCACGACGTCGCGGACCATGTCCACCGCGTGCAGTCCATGGTCGACGGCCTCCTGCTTGTCCTGTCCACGGTCTTTGAGGCCAGCAGCCTTCTTGAAGCGCAAAGGACGGGGGTGATCACCCGCCAGCTGGCGGCTTGGGCGGCAATACTGGCAGTCCCGACGGCGATCGCTGGAATATACGGCATGAACTTTAAGCACATGCCGGAGCTGGACACGGCCTACGGATACTTTGTCGTGCTCGGAGTGATAGCGATATCGTGCGTTTTCCTATTTGTGCGCTTCAAGAAGGCTAAGTGGCTGTGAATACTGCCCATCGTTTTCTTCGCCGTCATCTGACGGTTACAGCGGGCCTTATACGGAAGCTTGTCCAATCCAACTCAAGATGAAGGTGCGTCCATGACATAGCAGCTGACCGACGCTCTACAAGCAGTTCAGTCCTTCATCGCCAAGGGCTAAGACCGCGAATAGCGCGTCAAGGACAGCAATCTCGTCGATCTCGAGCCAGGATCAACCATCGGTCCGTGCGGCATCTGCGTCGACGCGGCGTTTCGCCTCGGAAGCGGTGATGATGGCGATAACGCCTCCACCCTCTACGCGATCACCGATCCGGCGACCGAGCATAAGGGCCTGTTGATCGACGTGTTCGATGAAATCTGCTACCGCGACCCAGTTCAAGAGTCGGGACCTCAATGTAGAAGAAGTTGACTAACGAGCATTCGCGTCATCCGATCAAGCAAGCTGGAGACATTTATGAAAGCCATTGGTTACAAGGTTCCGGGACCCATCGCCGCGGATGCCGCGCTGGTCGACATCAATCTGCCTCGGCCTGTCGCTGCAGGATACGATATCCTGGTTGAGGTGAAGGCCGTCTCGGTCAACCCGGTCGACTACAAGGTCCGCAACAGCACGCCGCCGGCAGATGGCGATTGGAAGGTGCTGGGATGGGATGCCGCCGGGATTGTGCGCGAGGTCGGCCCCGACGTCACGCAGTTCGAGTTAGGCGACGAGGTCTATTATGCCGGATCGATCACACGGCCCGGTACCAATGCGGAGTTCCATCTCGTCGACGCCCGGATTGTCGGTCACAAACCTGCGTCGCTCTCCTGGGCGGAAGCGGCGGCGCTGCCGCTGACGACGTTGACGGCCTGGGAGGCGATGTTCGACCGCCTGGACGTGGCGAAGCCCGTACCCGGTGCGGCGGAGGCGATCCTCATCATCGGTGGCGCGGGCGGGGTTGGGTCGATCGCCGTCCAGATCGCGCGACAGCGCACGGACCTCACCGTCATCGCCACAGCCTCTCGACCGGAAACCCAAGAGTGGGTAAGAGGGCTTGGAGCTCACCACGTCATCGACCATTCTCGTCCGCTCGCGCCACAGATCGCCGAACTCGGCATCGGTGCTCCCGCTTTCGTCTTTTCGACCACACATACCGAGCAACATGTCGCCGACATCGCCGAACTGATCGCCCCACAAGGACGGTTCGGACTGATCGACGATCCCAAGGCATTCGATATCATGGTTTTCAAGCGCAAGGCGGTGTCGATCCACCACGAGCTGATGTTCACGCGGTCGATCTACGGCACGCCCGACATGAATGAGCAGGGCGAGATTCTGGATGCGATGGCAGCGCTGGTTGGGGTCGTCTCAGAAAACGGAAAATAAAGCACGCTAAGCCGGTTGCAGCGGCCGTAGCGGCCTGAACTTGCCCGCGCCGATCTTGGCGCTGCTGCGCCAGAGGTAATCGCCGGTCAGGTTGATGTGCTCCCAGCCGAGCGGCGACAGGTACTGCAACAGGCCGTCATCGACGGCTTGACCGTGGCCACGCAAGGCGTTCGCGGCCCGCTCCAGATAGACCGTGTTCCATAGCACGATGGCCGCCGTCACCAGGTTGAGGCCGCTGGCCCGGTAGCGCTGCTGCTCGAAGCTGCGGTCGCGGATTTCCCCCAGGCGGTTGAAGAACACGGCGCGGGCCAGCGCGTTGCGCGCCTCGCCTTTGTTCAGCCCGGCATGCACGCGGCGGCGCAGCTCGACGCTTTGCAGCCAGTCCAGGATGAACAGTGTGCGCTCGATGCGTCCCAGCTCACGCAGGGCGACGGCCAGGCCGTTCTGGCGCGGGTAGCTGCCAAGCTTCCTGAGCATCAGCGAGGCCGTCGCCGTGCCCTGCTTGATCGAGGTGGCCATCCGCAGGATTTCATCCCAATGGGCGCGGACGTGCTTGATGTTGAGCGTGCCGCCGATCATCGGTTTCAACGCCTCGTAGGTGGCATCGCCCTTCGGGATGTAGAGCTTGGTGTCGCCCAGGTCACGAATGCGCGGGGCGAAGCGGAAGCCCAGCAGGTGCATCAACGCGAAGACGTGGTCCGTGAACCCTGCCGTGTCGGTGTAGTGCTCCTCGATCCGCAGGTCGGATTCGTGATACAGCAGGCCGTCGAGCACGTAGGTCGAGTCGCGCACGCCGACGTTCACGACCTTGGTGTGGAACGGCGCGTACTGGTCGGAGATATGGGTGTAGAACGTCCGCCCAGGGCTACTTCCATACTTCGGATTGATATGCCCGGTGCTCTCTGCCTTGCTGCCGGTTCGGAAGTTCTGGCCGTCCGACGATGACGTGGTGCCGTCGCCCCAATGCTCGGCGAAGGGATGTCGGAACTGCGCGTTGACCAGCTCGGCCAGTGCCGCCCCGTAGGTTTCGTCGCGGATGTGCCAGGCTTGCAGCCAGGCCAGCTTGGCGTAGGTCGTGCCGGGGCACGATTCCGCCATCTTGGTCAGGCCCAGGTTGATCGCGTCGGCGAGGATCGTGGTCAGCAACAGGTTTTTGTCCTTGGCCAGGTCGCCTGACTTCAGGTGGGCGAAGTGCCGGGTGAAGCCCGCCCATTCGTCTACCTCCAGCAGCAATTCGGTGATCTTGACGTGCGGTAGGATCATCGCCGTCTGGTCGATCAGGGCCTGTGCGGTATCGGGCACCGCCGCATCGAGCGGCGTGATCTTCAGGCCCGACTCCGTGATGATGGCGTCCGGCAGCTCGTTGGCCAGCGCCATGCGGTTGACGGTGGCGAGCTGCGTTTCCAGCAGCGTCAGCCGGTCATGCAGGTACTGGTCGCAATCGGTGGCCACGGCCAGCGGCAATTCGCTGGCCTGCTTGAGGCTGGCGAATTTCGCGGGCGGCACCAGGTAGTCCTCGAAGTCCTTGAACTGGCGCGAGCCTTGCACCCAGATGTCGCCGGAGCGCAGCGCGTTCTTCAGCTCCGACAGCGCGCACAGTTCGTAGTAGCGCCGGTCGATGCCGGTGTCGGTCATCACCAGCTTCTGCCAGCGCGGCTTGATGAACTCGGTCGGCGCGTCGGTGGGCACCTTGCGGGCGTTGTCGCTGTTCATGCTGCGCAGCACCTCGATGGCGTCGAGTACGTCCTTGGCGGCGGGCGCGGCCCGCAACTTGAGCACGTCGAGAAATTCCGGCGCGTAGCGGCGCAGCGTGGCGTAGCTCTCGCCGATGCGGTGCAGGAAATCGAAGTCCTCGGGTTGCGCGAGCCGCTGCGCTTCGGTGACGCTCTCGGCGAAAGCATCCCAGGACATGACGGCCTCGATGGCGGCGAACGGATCGCGGCCCGCTTGCTTGGCCTCGATCAGCGCCTGGCCGATGCGCCCGAACAGCCGCACCTTGGCATTGATCGCCTTGCCGGATGCCTGGAACTGCTGCTGATGCTTGTTCTTGGCGGCATTGAACAGCTTGCCCAGGATGCGGTCATGCAGGTCGATGATTTCGTCGGTGACGGTGGCCATGCCCTCGATGGCGAGCGCCACCAGGGTCGCGTAACGCCGCTGCGGCTCGAACTTCGCCAGGTCGGCGGGCGTCATCTGGCCGCCCTCGCGGGCGATCTTGAGCAGCCGGTTCTGGTGAACCAGCCGCTCGATGCCGGAGGGCAGGTCGAGCGCCTGCCACGCCTTGAGGCGTTCGATGTGTTCCAGCATGTGCCGCGAGTTCGGTTTGACCGGGGATTGCCGCAGCCAGGCCAGCCACGTCGTCTTGCCGTTGTCGCGGCGCTTGAGCAGATCGTCGAGGCGACGGCGATGCACGTCCGTCAGCGGCTCAGCCAAGGCGTCGTAGAGACGCCGGTTGGCGCGGGTAATCGCTTCGGCGCTCGCCCGCTCGACGGCGTTGAGGGCGGGCACAATGACCGACTGCCGCCGCAGGTGCTCGATCAAGGCTCTGGCCAGCACGATGCCCTTGTCGGTTTGCATGGCCAGCTCGGTCAGCAACTGGACAGCCTGCCGGTAGTGGCCAATCGTGAACGGCTGGAAGCCGAACACCGTTTGCAGCTCGACCAGGTGCTCGCGTCGGGTCTGCTCACGCTGCCCGTACTCGTCCCAGCTTTCGATGCCGACCTTGAGCTGGTTGGCGACCAGTCTCAGCAATGGCGGGAACGGTGGCTCATCAGCGCCAAGGATGACGCCGGGAAAGCGCAGGTAGCAGAGCTGCACCGCGAAGCCCAGCCGATTGGCCGGGCCGCGCCGCTGCCGGATGATGGAGAGGTCGCTTTCGCTGAACGTGTAGTGACGGATCAACTCATCCTTGGTGTCCGGCAACGCCAGCAGGCTTTCGCGCTCGGCGGCGGAGAGGATCGAACGGCGGGGCATGCGGTTTCCTTCTTCTTGAAAACGTAGGTTTGTGACAAGCCCGCCAAGGCAACCGGCGCGGCACGGGAATCAAGGCATTGCGATTCTCGAAAATAGTTCTTGAAATTCTATTCTTGATTGCATATCATCTCAACGAGTTTCGATAAGAAAGGATGCCCATGCGACCGTCTGTTGTGCTTGACATGAAGCGAAGCGCAGTGCGTGAAGCGGTAGGCCGCTTTCGCGCCGCGAACCCGCGCGTCTTCGGCTCGGTGCTGCATGGCACCGACCGGGATGGCAGCGACCTCGACCTGTTGGTCGATGCGCTGCCCGGTGCCACGTTGTTGGACTTGGGCGATTTGGAAGAAGAACTGAAATCGCTGCTCGGCGTTGACGTCGATCTGCTGACTCCCGGCGACCTGCCGCCGAAGTTCCGGGCCAAGGTGCTCGCGGAGGCGCAACCGATATGAGCGAGAACCGCCTGCCCGATTACCTCGACCACATTCAGCAGGCCGCAACCGATGCGCGCAGCTTCGTGGAAGGGATGGCCAAGGACGACTTCTTGGCCGACAAGCGCACCCAGCAGGCCGTCATCATGAGCCTGATCGTCATCGGCGAGGCGGCCACAAAGGTGATGGATGGCTACGTCGAGTTCACCCAGGCGCATGCCGACGTGCCGTGGCGCAGCATGCGCAATATGCGTAATCGCATGGCTCACGGCTATTTCGACATCAACCTCGATGTGGTGTGGGAGACGGTACAGGAATGGCTGCCGGCGTTGCTCCAGCAATTGCCCGCCGTGCGTCAGGATGCCGACGATGAAGACCGTAACGACAAAGGCATGGAGCCATGACCAATCAAGCCGCCGATGTTCGGCCCCTCTGGCGTGTTCGATCCCGCGACCTATGAGCCGCGCTCGGGCAAGACCTTCTGGATGGCCGCAACGGACGTGAGTTCGCTGGTGGGCAAGGAGGCAGCAGCCGACACGCTCATCGGCAACTGCACGACCGCACGACCAGCCTCCCGTTCAAATTCGAGTTAGAACTCATATCCAGCCTGTCTGGGGGCACTGTGAAAGAGGGATCTCCGATGACTGTTGAATCGAGAATATTTTCTGTAGCCGAGTATGTTCAGCCGTCCGAAGGCGAGCCTATTCGTTCCGTTGTGCTTGAAACCCGAGACTCAATTATCGTGGTTTGGCATGTCCATCCCGGGCAGGAAATTGCGGCTCACATTCATCCTCACGGCCAAGACACGTGGACTGTTTTGTCGGGAATGGCTGATTACTTTCAGGGCAATGGGATTGTTCGTGCCCTCAGGGAAGGTGAGATAGCCGTGGCAAGACCGGGCCAAGTGCACGGGGCGCGAAATACAGGTACCGAGCCATTTGTGTTCGTCTCGGTTGTGGCATCAGCCAATGCCGGTTTCGTATTGGCTGAGCGATAGAGCCCAATCTCTGGAGTTGGTCCAATGAGCGGTCGGGGAGATAGGTAACAGACATGCAGCGGACACGGCTGCTAAACCAGGTCGCAAACCTCCTTGCGTCGCAGCGTGCCGCAAGCGACGCGATCAATCGAATGGGGTCGGCATGAGACTGAACACCATCCAGTTCCCGACCGCGTAGCCGCCTGTCCTGCCGATCAGGTCTTGACCATCGACGCCTGGGATCAGTCCTGAATGTTCTTGGAGACCACTACGTTATGAGCCGCAGCCGCCGCAAAACACCCATCGTCGGGCACACGACCTGCGGCAGCGAGCGCGAGGACAAGAAGCTCTGGCATCAGCGCTGGCGCACCCGTGAGCGCACGGCGCTGACCAGCGCGTCGCCCGAAGCCCTGAGCGCCCATCTGCCCCTGCTGGAAAACCAGGCCAGCAGCGTCTGGTCGATGGGCAAGGATGGCCGCTCCTACTGGCCCGTCAAGCGCCAGGCCGCCACGGCGGATCGCATCGCCAATCACAAGGGACGCAACCCGCAAGAACGCGCCTCCCTGAAAAAGCGCCTGCTGCGCAAGTGGATGAGCAAATGAAGCTCTCCTTCCATCAGCACATTGCGCTGTTCTGGATGATCGGTGCTCCGGGCGTCTTCGCGCCCGTGATCGAGAACGCCAAGCGGCCCGATGCCGGCGCCGTCATGGCGTGGGGTGTCGCGATCGTGGCGGTGATGATCCTCTTCACCCCTTTGCTGCTGCGCTGTCCACCATTCCGGCGCTGGTATGGCCGGACGGATGCGCTGTCGGAGCGGCAGCGCCAGGCGCTTGCCGAGCGCGGCCTGCGCCGCTACTACCAGACCGCTTTCGATGACGGCTACGTGCCCCGCGTGATGCCCTACGTGTGGCGCATCATCTGGACGGTCGGCGGGTTGATGGCTGTGACCGCCGTACTGCCTACCAACACCGGACGGCCAGCCTTCGATGCCTTGGTGGTCTTCTCGACCTGGTATCCGATAGGCGTGATGCTGCTGGTTTTCGCGTCGAGGCCCCTTGGCCGGTTGATTCGCCAAAGAGCACAGGAGCGGCGGAAATGAGCACGTCAACCATCGAGGCGCTGGCCAGCGCCTGGGCAAGGATTGCCGAGGAAGCGGAATTCCCCGCTGACTACGAGGGGACTGCCACACCACAAGCGCATCGGGCTAGCGAAGCTATTCAGGAGCAGATTCGGGAGCGCATCGTCGCCACCAACGACATGCGGCTGTTCAGCCTGCTGCACCTGCTGGGTCAGGCGTCGCTGCGCATGGAGCAAGCGCTGTGGCCGGAGGATTACGAGCGGATGACGCGCGAGGTTGAGGAAGCCCTGCGGCAAGCCACCGACGCCAACGCCAGATCGTACACCCACGAAGAAGTGATGCAGGCGATGCAGGAACGCATCGACCGGGCGCGAGACAAGCCATGTTGATTGGCTATGCGCGCGTCTCGACGCAGGATCAGAACCTGGAGCTGCAACGCGAAGCCTTGAGCAAGGCCGGATGTAAAAAGGTCTTCGAGGACAAGGTGAGTGGCACGCGGGCAGACCGGCCTGGCTTGGCCAAGACGCTCGAAATGCTGCGCGAAGGCGATACTTTGGTCGTCTGGAAGCTCGACCGGCTGGGCCGGTCGGTCAAGCAACTGGTCGATCTGGTCGGCGATCTGCACAAGCACGGTGTCCAGTTCAGGAGCCTCACCGACTCCATCGACACCGGCACACCATCCGGGCGGTTCTTCTTCCACGTCATGGCGAGCCTTGCCGAAATGGAGCGCGAGCTGACCGTCGAGCGCACCCGCGCCGGGCTGGAAGTCGCCAAGCAGCTCGGCCGCAAAGGCGGCCGCAAGCCGAAGATGACCGACAGCAAGATCGAGTCGGCCAAGAAGCTGCTGGCCAGCGGGGTGCCGCCCAAGGACGTGGCCAAGAACCTCGGCGTGTCCATTCCGACGCTGTACCGCTGGGTGCCAGCCTCCACGCACGCTTAGCGTGCTTTATTTTCCGTTTTCTGAGACGACCCCTACCTCAGCTGTGTGGCCAAGGGCATCCTGATCAACTGGTACCAGCGCAAGGCACTGGAACGCGCCTACCTTGACGCCCTCGCCAACCTGCCGCCGCAGGAAGCCCCCTCCCCGGAAGCCCATTTCGTGGTGCTGGAGACCCTGCACGAAATCGACGCGATGCTCGATGCCTTGCCGCCGCTGGTCAAGCGGGCGTTCCTGCTGTCGCAGCTCAATGGCCTGAAATACCAGGACATCGCCGATCAACTGGACGTGTCGCTGATCACCGTCAAGCGCTACATGAAGCAGGCGTTCGTGCAGTGCCTGATGCTGGTGGAATGAATGCTCATCCTGCGCAAAGACCCGCCGCTGCCCCCTGAAGTCCTCGAAGAAGCCGCCGAATGGCTGATGCGCCTGAGTGAAAACGACCTGAGCGACAGCGAACGCGCCGAGTGGGAACACTGGAAGGTCAGCAGCCCCGAGCGTGATCGCGCCTGGGCTCGGGCGCAGTTGCTGCAAAGCAAACTGGGCGGCCTGCCACCTTCGCTGGCGATGTCAGCGCTGGATCGACCGAGCAACCCGGAACGCCGTGCGGCCCTCGGCAAGCTGGCATTGTTGCTGGCGGTGATGCCGGTAGGCTGGGGCAGTTGGAAACTGGCGCAATCGCAGCAGTGGACGGCCGATTACCGCACCGCCGTCGGCGAACGACGCGAGTGGACCCTGGCCGATGGCTCTCGCATCACCCTGAACACCAATACCGCCGTCGATGTGCTGTTCGACAGCCAGCAGCGCCTGATCCGCCTGCGCGAAGGCGAGATCCTGGTGCAGACCGCCACGGACAATTCCCCCCTGGCCCGGCCCTTCCTGGTCAGTACCGCACAGGGCCACATGCAGGCCCTGGGCACGCGTTTCATCGTCCGCCAATTGAGCCCGTTCACCCACCTTGCGGTATTGGAAGGCGCCGTCAAAGTGGTGCTGGCCGAGAACCGCCAGGCCGAGTCCCTGATCGTCAATGCCGGACAACGCATGGCATTCACCGCACAGGCCTTTGGCGCGGCGAACCCCACTGACCGTAACGCCAGCGCCTGGACCCAGGGCATGCTGATGGCGGACAAGATGCGCCTGGCGGATTTCGTCGCTGAGGTCACCCGCTATCGCCACGGCTTCGTCAGGTTCGACCCGGCGATTGCCGACCTGCGCATTTCCGGCGCTTTTCCGATCAGCGACAGCCAGCGCACCTTGAACATGCTGGTGCAAACCTACCCGGTCACCGCCACCGCTCATCTGCGAGGGTACTGGGTCACCTTGTCCCCGGCCTGAGTCTCCAAAAAAAATCTGCCGCTGGCTGATACTTTTTTCGATCTCGGCTGGCCTGTACAGAAACCTCCATTGCCTCTCGCCACAGGGTCATCCATCCATGCCTGTCATTTGCCGCGCGCTGCTGAGCCTGACCCTGATCAGCGCTGCCTGCCCGTTGGCGATGGCAGCCGCGCCGGTGCAACTGGATTCGGTCGTGGTCCATGCCTACAACATCGCCCCCGGACCTCTGGGCGCAACGCTGTCGAGCTTCGCCGTGGATGCCGGCATCGCCCTGTCGTTCGAACCTTCACTGACCGAGGGCTTGATCAGCCCGGGGCTAACCGGATCTTGCTCGACCCGCGAAGCCGTGACCCGCTTGCTCGCCGGCAGTGGCCTGGACATGGTCCTGCGCAGCGACGGCAGTTACACACTGGTGCAACGTCGGGTCACCCTCGAGGAAACCACCATCGACGGCATCGACACACGCAGTGACAGCCTGCCACCGGTGTATCCGGGCGGCCAGGTGGCGACTGGCAGCCGTCTGGGCATGCTCGGCAACACCGCCGTGATGGATGCGCCATTCAGCGTCAGCACCTACACCGCCGCGCTGATCAAGGATCAACAGGCAAAGACCGTGGGTGATGTGCTGGAGCGCGACTCATCGGTGCGCTCCACCGGCCAGACCGGTGGCATCGTCGACTCGTTCTTCATCCGGGGATTTCCCGTCGGTGAAGGCAACCTGGGCGAACTGGCCTTCGACGGCGTCTATGGCGTGGCCTCCAACTACCGGGTGTTCACCGAATACGCCGAACGCATCGAAGTGGTCAAGGGGCCCGGCGCGCTGCTCTACGGCATGTCGCCCAACAGTGCCGTGGGCGGCGTGATCAACGTGGTGCCCAAGCGTTCTCTCGATGAAGACCTGACCCGATTCACCGCCAGTTACGCCCAGGACGCCCAACTGGGCGGTCACCTGGACCTCAGTCGACGCTTTGGCGAGGAGCGCCGATTCGGTATGCGCCTCAACGGTAGCGTGCAGCAAGGTGACACGGTGATCGACGATCAGGACCGCGAGGTCGGCGTCGGCGCGCTGTCCCTGGATTATCAAGGAGATCGCCTGCGCACCAGCCTGGACCTGGTGAGCCAGGAAGAACGGTTTGACGCCGCGTCCCGACCGTTCCTGATCGCGTCGGGCGTGCAAATCCCTTCTGCCGCCAACGGCCGGACCAGCGTCAGCCAGGACTGGGGCTGGTCCAGCACCCGCGACAAGTCGGCCCTGCTCAGCGGTGAATACGACCTCAACGACCAACTGACGGTGTTCGCCCATGCAGGCGGTGGCCAGTCGAAGGTCGCACGCATGTCCGACCAGACGCCCACGATCATCAACGCCGCAGGCGACACCTCGTCGATCCCCGGTTATTACAAGTTCGAAGTCCGGCGCTACACGGTCGACGCCGGTGCGCGCCTGCGATTCGACACCGGTCCCGTGAGCCACAGCACCGCCCTGCAAGTGACGCGTTATCGCGATGAATTATCCCGGGGCATTTTGTCCGGGCCTGCGGTGCTGTCGAACATTTACCACCCGGTCCATCGCCCCAAACCCGCGATTGCCGAGCCGGCCACGCCCAAAGTGTCGGCGACCGAGTTGTCCGGCATCGCCCTGGCCGACACCCTGTCGATACTCGACCAGCGCGTGCAAGTGACCCTGGGCCTGCGCAAGCAGAACATCCAGTCCCACAACTACAACGCCGCCGGTGCAGTCACTTCAGCCTATGACGATGGCAAGACCACGCCGTTGTTCGGGGCCGTGCTGCGGCCCTGGGATCACGTGTCGTTCTACTACAACTACATCGAAGGCCTGAGCAAGGGGGACGTCGCCCCCAGCACCGCTTCGAACGCCGGCGAAATCTTTGCCCCCTACGTGTCGCGCCAGCAGGAGGTCGGGGTCAAGCTCGATTACGGCAGCTTCATGTCGAGCCTGGCCCTGTTCCAGATCAAGAAGCCCAGCGGCGAATTGTCTTCCGGGGTGTTCGCCGTCCAGGGTGAACAGCGCAATCGCGGCGTGGAGCTGAACATGTCGGGCGAAATTGCCCAAGGCACGCGCCTGCTCGGTGGCGTGACGCTGTTGGACGGACAACTGACCAGGACCAGCGTGGCGGCCAACCGTGGTAACAAACCGGTGGGCGTGCCCGACGTGCAAGCCAACCTCTGGGCCGAGTGGGACACGCCCTGGGCCGAAGGGCTGACACTCACCAGCGGCGCGATCTACACCGCCAGCCAATACGTCAACCAGGCCAACACCCAGGAACTGGCCCCGTGGACGCGCATCGATGTCGGCGCTCGATACGCCACGCGTATCGCTCAGCGACCCACGACCTTTCGCGCCACGGTGCAAAACGTTTTCGACCGTGAATATTGGTCGGGAGTCGCCTCCTACGGCGCATTTTCCCAGGGTTCACCACGCACCCTGCTCCTGTCGGCCACGGTCGATTTCTGACACATGCAAAGGCCTTGATCATGCTCACCATTGTTCGACGCAGCCACGCCCTGGCCGCGCTGCTGTTTGCTGGATTGCTGGGGGTTTCACTGGCGTCATTGGCCAACGAAGCGGTTGACACACGCAGCACCGTGACCGATTTGCTCGGGCGCAAGGTCAAGGTAAACCTGCCAGTCAAACGGGTGATTCTCGGCGAAGGCCGCCAGTTGTACCTGGTGGCGGCGCTGGACACGCAAAACCCCATCGAGCGTATCGTCGGCTGGCGCAAGGACCTCATCCAGTCCGATCCCGACACCTACAACGCCTACCTGCGCAAGTTTCCGGGCATTGCCGACATCCCCACCTTCGGCGGGTTTGAAGACGGCACCTTCGACATCGAGCAAGCGATCTCGCAGCGCCCCGATGTGATTGTCCTCAATATCGAGGCCCAGCACGCGACCGAAGATGCGCGCTACATCGAGAAGCTCGACGCCCTGGGCATTCCCGTGGTGTACGTCGACTTTCGCAACTACCCGATGCAGAACACCGAGCCGACCATGCGCCTGTTCGGCCAATTGTTCGGCAAGGAGCAACGCGCCGAAGCGTTCATCGCGTTCCGCAACCAGCAGATTCGCCGGGTCACCGACGTGATTGCCGCGCACCAACCTGCGCGCCCCAAGGTGTTCATCGAGCGCATCGGCGGCTACACCGACGATTGCTGCCTGAGCTTTGGCAACGAGAACTTTGGCCGCTTCGTCGAAATGGCCGGCGGCGACAACATCGCCAGGGACATCATCCCCACGACCTTCGGCCAGTTGAACGCCGAGCAGGTGATCGTCGCCAACCCTGACCAGATTGTCGTGACCAGCGCCAACTGGGAAGCCTTCGCCCCGGGCGGGCATTGGGTGGGTGTGGGTCCGGGCGCGGACATGGCCGAGGCCCGACGCAAACTGGCCTGGTACACCGGTCGCCCGGCCTATGCCGGAATCAAGGCGCAGGACAGCCAGGCCTTCCACGCCATCTGGCACCAGTTCTACAACAGCCCCTATCAGTTCGTGGCCATCCAGCAACTGGCCAAATGGTTTCATCCGACGCTGTTTGCAGACCTCGATCCGCAAGCCGCGTTTCGCGAGTTGCATGAGCGCTTCCTGCCGGTGCCCTACGAGCCTGGCTATTTCGTCAGCCTGGGCGAACCCGAGATCAAGCCATGAATGCGATCAACGATACGATGGTCCAGCGCGACACCTACCGCCGCCTGGTGGTGCGCAAACGCCTGATCCTCGGCGCCCTGACGCTGCTGTTGTTGGGCAGTGTGTTGCTTGACCTGGCCCTGGGCCCGGCCAGCTACAGCCTGGGCGAAGTGCTCGGTGCGCTGCTTTCACCGGACAGCGCCGCGCCGCAGGTGCGGGTGGTGATGTGGGATATTCGCCTGCCCGTGGCACTGATGGCGGTCGCCGTGGGCGCGGCGTTATCGCTGGCCGGGGCGCAGATGCAGACCATCCTCAACAACCCGTTGGCCAGCCCGTTCACCCTGGGCATTTCCGCGGCAGCCAGTTTCGGCGCCGCCATGGGGCTGGCGTTCGGTGTGGCGCTGTTTCCGCTGGCAGCGCAGTACATGGTGCCGGCCAACGCGTTCATCATGGCCATGCTCTGCGCCCTGCTGATCCACTTCTTGAGCCTGCGCCGTGGCGTCACCGCCGAAACCATCGTGCTGCTCGGCATTGCCCTGGTGTTCACGTTCAACGCGTTGCTCGCACTCGTGCAGTTTTTTGCCACCGAGCAAGCCGTGGCCGCCGTCGTGTTCTGGACCATGGGCAGCCTGACCAAGGCGACCTGGCCCAAGCTGGGCGTGATCTGTGTGGTGATCGGGGGTTGGGGAGCAATGGAACTGAAAACCAACGTAAGCCGAATTAGAGTTCGTTTTACTCGTCAGCGACTGCGAATTAACGAACTTTGATTCGTGAGAAAGGTTTATTGCACTGATTTTCGGGTGT
>Ga0209389_1001441_pt1 | contig 16761 bp, 15 predicted proteins | sample CowpearedBW_FD_187526 | JGI IMG/M metagenome (GOLD analysis project Ga0209389, IMG submission 187526) | Root nodule microbial communities of legume samples collected from California, USA - Cow pea red BW (SPAdes) (version 2) | ecosystem: Host-associated > Plants > Roots > Nodule | place: USA...
TTAAATTTTGAATTATACAATTTGAAAACATATTTCATCATAAATATATTTTCAAAATATATAATTAAAAAATATTTTAAATTATGCAATCTAAAAGGTATGAAATTATATAATCTAATCTGTAATACATTTTGAAAGTATATAATACAAAATATGTTTTTTAGTTTTAAATTATACAAAATAAATTTTCAAATTACACAAGTAGAATATTTTTGACTCAAACAATTTAGACCTTTCTCAAATGAAGAGAGAGTGCAATAAAAGATTACGAGAGTGGTAGTTCTCATTTTTTTTTTCATTTACCAGAAGAAACTTAATAATAATGTGTTTACTTTATTACAAAATAATAAAAAAATATATAACTAAAATTATTTATTATAATAATTATTAAATAAAAAAATTAAAATTTATACTAAATTGTAAAAATGTTTATTCAAAAATAAAGTTGGTTACATTTATATGGAAGAAAAAATATGTAAAAAATATAATAAGTATTTTAACCATAAATATCCTAGGTGTTACTTTTACTTGAATCTCAAGTTGCAGTGCACAAACTCAAACATCCCTTTGATGGTTTAACCATAAATGGAATCGTTGTCGGAATTGTGAAATATTATATAAATCTTATTTTTATTTTTTATTAAAAATACACTAGTATTTCTGTTTCAATGATTTTTTAGGGATGAATTATTTTAATTATAGTTTTTTAGTTTTAATTGTTATGTTTTGCTATTACTATTATGTAATTTATAAATCATTCTACAAATTTATTACTTATAAAAATAAATTATCTTTTTATTTTCTTTTTCACTTTATATTTTTAACCAATGAAACTTTTTCACTTTACTTTTTAATTATTTTATTCTCTTCCTTTTTTTACCTGCTTATTCATCCTTCTTGACTTTCTTCACCCCTACCTTATAAACCATGGCTCTTTATTTGATTTTGTAGATGTATGAATATATTTTTGAAACTAAAGGGTAGAAATAGTTTTAAAAAATGGTAAGACTCACTCAACTAACTATTTATTACCTATTTCTATTTTTTTATAATTTTTTCAATTAAATTGAGGATTTATTCACGTGACATTATCATATTACACTGCTACTGTCACGACCTATTGATTGTGTCATGTGACACAAGTGTAGAGTGACACGTGAAAACAAATATTAAAAATTTAAAAAATTCACAAATTGATGCGGGACACTAAGTTTAACCTCGTTGTAGGATACTAACAAAAATAATCAAATTTAATCCATTTTAAAAAAGTCTTGACTAAATTGAGACAAAAAAAATACTAGAAGACTGACTTAACACTTTTTAACAAAAACAATGAGCATAACAATAATTAAACCTTTTTTTTCATTCCTTTTCATTCTTATCTCCCACGAGGAATGATATTAAATTCAAAATAACCATTTTTTTCTAATTATAAAAGAAAATAATGAAACCAAACATATTCTAATATATTTCAAATCATCAACCATATTAAAAACAAATTCATATGAATTTATTTTATTGAATTGTTTGTAGTTATGATGTTGTTATAAGTTTTTATTTTGTATTTCTATATATAATATAGGAAAATTACCTTATAAAATAATTATTTTTTATACACAAGTTTTAAAGATATGTTATTTTTTTCTTTCTGTGTTTTCCTTTGCAATAATATTTCGAGAATGTGTTTTCAAGATAAATGAATTGTCATTCGCAATATGATATTAGAGTGGGTTTTTCAACTTGCTTTACTTCCTCGCATGCTCTTTTACCATCCTTCTGATAGTTCTACATCTCATATATTCATTCATTCTTTATCCTGGTGAAATTCTCCACTGTAAAAACACAAAAATACCACCACAAAAATGTAAAATGTCATGGACTTCTTCTCTAATCCATCAAGCCCTTTTAGCTCCATCCGGGGAAAATCCTTAAGTAATTATTGTTATGTCACCACTCAATGGTACAAATTACCTTTCATGGAGTAAAAACATGAGACAAGCCTTATTGTTAAAAAAATAAACTACAGTTCATAAACGTTAGCATCAAAATTACGAGAACCTTGGAGTCGCAAATTATTGAAAGCGTTGTTTACATCGACATGGCAAACAATTTGTGGGAAGACTTACAAGAGAGATTTTCAAAAGAAGATTATTTCAAAATCTCTTACAACAAGAGATACATTATGTGAAATGGGGAGAAAGAAGTGTGACGAAGTTTTATACATATTTAAAGATTATATGGGAGGAACTTGAATCGTTGAAACTCATTTTGATTTGCAAATGTGACATATTGTGCAACTGCATATTGTCCAAAGTCATCATAAGTTATAGAGAATCAGAATATGTTTTGTGCTTTTCAAATGAGTTGAGTGAAATCTCTAACACTGTATAAACTCGAGTGCTTCTTCATGGAGCCTTTTTTGAATATTAACTTTTCTTTGGTCATACAACAAGAAAGGCAATTAACTATAGTGATTGTTCATGAGGCTAAAGTTTTCACGATTACATAGAGAAACGAGACAATCAGAATAATTCAACCCTACAAAACCAATTTCTAAGGTGAGTTGTGCACTCGTTTATATATTGTAAATTGACATTATCTATAGTCAGTGTAGGACTCTCAACACCTCATCACATTAAAGCATATACATCTCGAGCGTCAGGCTATATATTATTGGGTGATCCAATAACGGTCCATAACGGGTGGAACAATAGACCCAAAATCTCATAATTGTTTTTTCTACTAGATTTGGATGAGGGATCAATTTCATATTCAATTTTGGTAATAGCCAAGCAAATTAGAAGACATTATTAAAATGTCATCTTTCTATGACTCTGGACAACAATGTTTGTTCTTAGACCTTCTTATGATTTACTCACATTCCAAACGCCAAATTTACCATTACTAAGGAATGTTATCACTAAACTTTCAATTCAAGGATTGGTTTTCCTTTAATCCATTGTACCAAATTCAGGGAGCACGTGAGATTACTACTCAACATTTGTTAACCATTACTATTGTGGCTTTCTTCTTTTTTATATATGTTGCAAATTGGTGACAATGATGTTTCTACTGAAATACTATTACTTTGTAAGGAGATTGAACCCATCTGATGAACAAGGCATTGGATGCACCACATTACCGTCACATTCTCCTAACTTGGATGGAGTCAAAAAAAAGTTACATTCTTGTCTCATACATAGTGGCTTAAGATGCACCTAAGCAAAAAAAAGATAAAATTGTTTGTTTGTGTGTGATATCACACAAAACAATAATAGTAGAAACTTAACTAATATAATTTTGGTTTGGTATGATAACTTAATCATAAAAAATAGTCAATCAAATACACTTAAATATTAATAATATATAAACTTACACAACTACAACACTATTTACATGAAAGACTATGCATTTATCTTATATCAGTGAAGGTGTTGGCAATTTTTTCACATTGAAACCTCCCTATCCCAAAGTTTATTGTTTCAGAAAATTCTCTAACCAAATTCAATTCCTTGGTTGTATCCACTTTAAATGCTCTCATATGCACAATTAACGTAGAAAAGACTCCATTAAAAATTCTCAATGTGAGCCTTAACCCGTTCATTAAAAACTTGATAATGTGTTATTTTGTGATGGTTTTTTAGCTAATGATGTTGATAAATGTGTGTACTCTAAATTTGAAAATGATGATTATGTCATTATATGTTTGTATTTGGATAATATGTTAATCTTTGGTACATGCATTGATGTAGTATTTAGAAGTAAATTGTTTTTGTGATTTAAATTGGAAATGAAAGACATAGGTGAAGCCAATTTGATTTTAGGTGTTAAAATCATCACGAAGGGAGATAAGACATTACTATTCCAAGAACAATACATTGAGAAACTTCTTAAGAAGTTTGAGTATTATGACTTCAAACTAGTGAGCACTCCTTATGATATTAACTCTAAATTAAAGAAAAATATAGGAGAATCTATGTTTATCAATCTCAGCATACCCAGATAATTAGGATCTTACTGCATTTAAAGAGCTTTCTATACCTGATATTGCTTATGCAATAAGTAGATTGAATAGGTACACTCAATGTCTTAGTTAGAAACATTGAGATGCATTTGCAAGACTTATGAGATATCTATGAGGTTTAATGGATTATGTTATTGAATATAGTGGATTTCCTGTCATACCAGAAAGGTATAGTGATGCTAATTGGATCTCTGATTCAAATGAGACAAAATTCACAAATGGTTATGTATTCACACTCGGGGGTGGTGCGATTACAAGGAAACCAGTCAAACAAACAATTATTGCAAGATCAACAATGAAATTTGAGTTTTTTGCTCTTGAAATGGTTGGCACTGAAGCTATGTGGTTGAAAAAATTCTTAGCTAACATTCCATTAGGAATCAAACCAACCCTATTTGTGTGAGTACATTGTGATTGCAACCAACAATAACTATATCTAAAAACAAAAACTATAATGGAAAGAACAAACATATAGAATTGATACATAATTTGGTGAAAACAGCTGCTAAATAGTGGAGCTATTTCCATTGACTATGTGAAGTCAAAATAAAATCTAGTGAATCCCTTGACTAAACCCTTGCGAAGAAATATGATTCTAGAAACATCAAGGGAAAGGAGACTTAAGCCACTTGAAAACAAACAAGTGATGGTAACCCGACCTTTGTGATTAGAGATCCCATGAATAAGGTTCATATGGTAAAACATGTCACTTGTTAATTCTGGTAGCACTAAATTGGTTTTAAATCAATTATGTCCATTCTTATGTTGTGTGTGGAAGTGTTAGAGTCTGCATTATTGAGAGGTTAAACTTTGTTATTAAAATTCTATGTGGTGTAAGAATTTTAGTTTAACCAAAGTTTTCAATGATTTTCATATCCCTTACGGTGGTGTGTGATTTGCAGCATATGCTTGATAAAATGATTTATATGAGTGTCGAGTGGGATCACTTATATGAGATATTGACATAATCTAGAGCACTCATGAATACCAGGTACACACATGACTTAGTAAGCATAACACACCAATAACAAAAGAAATTGTGGTGGTGCATTGTGATTGATAAACCGCTAACTACATCAAGTGTCTTTGGTTCACATAGCTTGTTATACCAACTACACTGTATGTTATGTTTCTCAATCTAAGACTGGTTTATATAGGTCGTTATACCAACTCTGATGCATTACATCTTATATGAGATTCATGATTTTTCTTCTTTCTTTTGGTTTTACTTTTCTCTTTTACTTTTGCAATATGTGGGGGATTGTTGTTAAAGTAGAGTTTATATATATTGCAAAAGCATTTTGCGGCACTATAGTCCATCTCTGGAGTGCTTGAACTAAAATCAACTTATGTAGTTATGTCTCTTTCTTTTTCAGTAACAAAGCAAGATCCATGTGGTGCAATTTTCATCTCCAAAACCATCCAAATCCTTTGCTTAGCTTTTTTCGCAATGAGTGATACTTCTTCTACAAGGCAAGGTGAACGTTGGGCAGGTGTAGTTTTGTTTCTATGCGAGACAACCATCCCTCCTCCGTCTATAAATAGGGGTTTATGCTTCATCCAAAAAAACACACTTTCACATTCTCATTCTTCTCCTCTCTCTTGTTCTCTCATCTTCTTATCTCCCTTATATTTTGTTTATTAAATCTTGAGTTATTTATTTACTTTTTGAGAATTTTTTGCTAGTTCTAAGATCCTCAACAAATCTGAGAAGTTCATATTTGTATATTGGAATACTTGTACAATACATTACGAATAAGTCTTTAAGGATAGTGAATATACACACATCAGAAAACTCATTTTGTTTGTGATCTTGTTAGCTACTACAACCCTTAGTGTAGTTTGAATAAACTATTTTGAATGTATTTGATAGTTGAACAATACTTAGTGAATGATAGTTTTATCTTTTATTCTGAACGTACTTTTTGAAGTGATACAATGATCATCGAAACATGCACTTTGAATCTCAGAATTGTTTTTTTCTGCAGGATATCGATGAGGGATCGAATTCATCTTCATTTTTTGTAGTAACCAAGCAAATTAAATGACACTGTTACGAAGTTTCATCTTGTTATAACACTGAACTACAATGTTTGTTCATAGAAGTTTACTTGATATAATACTGAACTACAATGTTTGTTCATAGAAGTTTACTTGATATAATTTTGGTTTGGTATGATAACTTAATCATTAACAAAGTTCTGTTTAAGTTTATCTCCTAATTATTGCCTGTGCAGTCAGTAGTTAAAAATAGTCAGTCAAATACACTCAAATATTGTTAATATGGTAAACTTACACAACTACAACATTGTTTACATGAAAGACTCTGCATTTATGTTATATCAGTGAAGGTCTGGCCAATTTTTTCACATTGAAACCTCCCTATCCCAAAGTTTGCTGTTTCAGAAAATTCTCTAACCAAATTCAATTCCTTGACTGTATCCACCCTAGATGCTCTCATATGCACAATTAAAAATGAAAAAACTCCATTAAATTCTCAACGGGAGCCTTAAACCTTTTATTTAGGTGCATAGATGCTCAGTACATTCTCATTCGTACAAAGTACATTGGCACTTGGCAGGTTGAATCACCTAGATTCAATGGGGGCATTTATCACATGAAAGATTCAAAAAGAGGCTGTCCATACAAAAATTAATAAACAAGCAAAGTTACATCTGGTCCATAAGAAGAAAATGAATCGAGGCTAAACTCTTCGCAGCTCAACTCATCCAAAAATCAACACAGTCATTGGTCTTTGTCAGTCATAAGAAGAACTCCATATGTTGAGTTGTGCTTATTCTCTTCCCCTGAGCCCCGTTGGAACACTGATCATAAGAAAGGAGACAGTCCCTCAAAGTTACAAAGACCCTAGGGTCCAGGGAAGTCGCAGCAGAGGGTAGCCAGTGAAAGAGCTCCACAACTCCTTGAATTAATGCTGAGACTAGACACCAATCTTGAAGTGGCCACTGCACTATGTAGAGGCAAAAGTGACTGTACACTTCCTAGTTGGTATACAAAAGTTCTGCTCAGAACAACAGTTTGATACATCAGCACAATACAAAAGTGTTTAGTTTTTTAGTTTTGTGAGCATTCAAAATTTTTACAAGGTACACACAAGTTGATCAACTATAATTAGAAATTATGGTAAATATAGATTATGAGCTAATTAGTATAAAACTCAACCAACTTACCTATATGTGATATTTTGTAATTGTATAATAGTATAAAATCAGTTCACCAATAGTTCACAGAATATTTTCTTTTGAAGGAAATGTAATATAATATGCATTAAGTCATATAATACAAACAAGGCTAACAACTACTTACACAAAATATATGATATAGCAAGCTTTTATAACTACATATAAACATGTTAAGTTTTATCCTGAAGGACTTCTACACTTAACTTTGGTAAAATTTAAAACTTTATTTATAAATAACCATTGTCAATACTTAAGAATATGAACTAACAGAACGCAGAAAAGACGGTACTACTATCAGAAAAACAAAAGCCCATGATGCAATATCAGCTCACACAAAAACATCAGGACCAACAGAATTAAAGCTTTCAGAAGTCTCCAAAATAATGTCCCGTCCCACTGTATCTGATGAGCTGTTCTTTGACAGTTGTTATAGCTGTCATCTTTGCATATTTTTGCATATTTGGGTTTCTCCGAATTCTTGTCTCCTAGATTCCTTCTTTATCCTTCTTGAAGGTGCTAATGATTACTCAATGTAATAGGACCTTTTCCAATACTGTCTTTATCAGCACATCAGTTTTTTTCTATATTCAATTTCAATTTCCCATTTGGAGCTATAACATAGAGTATACATAAAAATGAGCATTCATGAAAATTAAAAAACTTTGCAACAGATCGAGTTTCTGGGTATAAACAAAATCTCAAAAAGAATGTAGCTTTGGAGGTTCGGTGTTAAGAGTTTACCTGATAAATAGTGGGGATGGACGCTGCAGCACAGTAGGGTTGAGAAGAAGGGAATGATTGATGGATCGAAGAGGTGATTTGAAGGAAGTGTGTGAGATGAGACGACGAGTGCAATGCGACAACAACGCCATGAGAATCAGAGAGAACAAAAATTCAAAAGAAAAAGGGTGAAACACATTCAATGTCGGAAGGGTTTTCCATGTTCAATCACAAACCTAAATACATTGCTTCACTGAACAAAGTACAAACCCTATTTCAAATAAACAGGGACATATATTCACTGTTTTGCTTCACTGAACAAAGTACTATTATTTCCAAAATTAAAGTAAAATAATTTATTATTTATATACTTTTATTCCTGACCTAATATTTCATTATTATATAAATATATTGTGATTTAAAAAATAAAAATAAAATATAAAATCTTATAAATATTTTATTAAAATTAAAACTAAACCTTTTTTTTATTTTCCTATATAATAATATCGTTAAATGATAATTAAAATAATGAATTCAAACTATTTATAAATATTGATTAAAATATCCATATCATGTTTCTATAATAATGAAAAAAATAACATGATAAAAAAAAATTATCATAATTGGTATCAGCCTTTTTATCTTGTTTTATGCATGGATTAACTATTATTTTTCGATTTTCTCTGACCATTATCATTTATATATATGCATACAAATTATATATTTTTATTTTTTTATTATGTTTTAAAATTTTAAAAATTATATATAATAAATTGTATGATATTCTTTGTCTATTTTATACAAAAGAAATATTTTACTCGATGAAATTTTGGAATCTTTTGATAAATTTAAAATGATAATTTCTTCACAGTTATTTAAATATAAAGTCCACATATTTTATAAATATTCAAAAAAAATAAAACTTTATTTAAAATTCGATTTAATGTGTAATATATTTTCAGTCACTGGAGTTTAAAATACGTTTTTTTATGGTCCTTCAAATTTAAACTGATTATTTTAGTTTCCACCATTTGAAAGTAAAATGCATTTTAATTTTTATTCATAAACTTTTATCAAAATGAATATTTTAAAAAACTTGATTGGATTATAAAGTTGAATTAGTTTGTTATATAACTTTTAATCATATAAGTAATTTCAGAAGAGTAAAACAAACATCATTCACATTGCATATGCTAGAGAATTAATTTTTAATTTAAATGACCTTAAACAAACATGGTTCAAATTTGTGGGTGCAAAAACACTTAAAACTACAAATAAATATAAACTAGCAATTGTAAATGTTCAATTCATATAAAATTTCATTTGCACTACCATTATAATAATATTTTAAAAATATATAATAAATAAATTATTAAATTTAACACATACAGAAAGACATTTTGCGAGGCATAATTATTTTTTTAACTTTACTCGTATCATTTTTAAATTCTAACATCTTTAAGTTTTAGTCTATATGTTCGCAAGTCACTCCTATCCTATTTTGAACCCTTCCAACAAATTCAAATTATTCTTGAAATTTGATTAATTTAGTTATTTATTTTGAATTTATCAATAATTTATACTTTTCCTTCAAAATTCACCTTAATAATCTTCAAATTAATAGTTTCTTACATAATGAAGTAATAATGTACTGTATGGCCCATTGGACCATCGGCATCGCATAGCCTATTGGTCCATCGAATAAGACTGGCAGGGCTTGCATACTGAACAGACCATCGGTCGATCGGTCACACAGATGAAACATGTGGACCCATAAAGGGGACCATCGGTCGATCGGCCACACAAATGAAACATATGGACCCATAAAGGGGACCATCGGTCGATTGGCCACACAGATGAAACATGTAGACCCACAAAGGGGATCACCGGTCGATCGACCACACGGATGAAACACATTTCACTGGTTAAGGTACAAGTCCGTAAAAAGGACCATCGGTCGATCGGCCACACAGATTAAATACGTTTCATTACTTAAAGCTGTTAACTCATAAAAGATAACCCGCCTGGCCAAGCGACCATCGGTCGATCGACCAAATAAAAAACCTGGACCAGTCAGCCGGATTAATTAAAATTAAACAAGCCAGTAATCACAATTAAGGGATCATTGGGTCGTGATTAAGGAGCCCTAATTATAGGCCCACACCGGAAACTATAAATAGGGCCCAAAGGTAGGTTGGTGAGGATCTTAATTTCGCATTTATTAGAGTAGTTACACTTATCGACCGATCGATCCCCAAACTGACTTAAGCATTGGAGCCATTTAGGCAGGTACACCGATCATCTGTTCAACCGATCAAACAAGGAAGAAGATTGCGTGGAGTGGAAGTTTCAGCAGATTGCTTGGAGAGGAAGTATCGAGGAGAAAAGAGTAAAATTGGAGTCAGTATCAGAGTATGCTGAAAAGTTCAAGCACCTGGGTAGGTTCCACACCTTCAAGATGGTTGAGGATTGGCAGTGTAGGAATTTTGAGAATGGGTTGAGAGGCGATCTCAAACTCATGGTGGCTCCGCTCTCTATCAAGGAGTTCCCTGCCTTGGTGGAGATAGCAAGGGTAATGGAGAAGCTAAAAGCTGAAGTTGAAGCTCAACAACGGTCTCAACAGAAGGTGGGAGGACCATCTGGGTCCACGAGCCGACAGGATGATAGGAGGAAACCCTACTCTAGACCTCAGCCTCAGGGGTCCAAGAGATCCTCACCTCAGTCTCACCAGCATCACTCTCACAGGCCGCGATGTTTTCATTGTGGAGGGCCCCAAATGAGGAGTACTTGCCCTCAGCTTGGTGGTAGGCAGACATGTTACAGATGTGGCCAGGAAGGCCACTTCCTTAGAGATTGCCGCACTGATAGGAGTGTAGTGCCGAGGCCTCCGACACAGACTCAGCCACAACAGACACGGGGAAGTGCAAGACCCCAGGCACTGGCCGAGTGTACGCCATGACAGGTACAAAGCCAGACATATCAGGTAACCTCATCTTTGGGTCTTGTATGATTGCTGGTAGAAGCTTGTGTGTTCTATACGACTCGGGAGCGACACACTCTTTTGTGTCGGAGTCTATAGTGGTAGAGTTGGGTCTTCCGGTGAGGGGACTCCAGTAGGACCTGGTGGTGTCCACACCTACTTCTGGGTTGGTCAGAACCTCGACTTTGTGTGCCAGATGTTTGATCGAGGTTGAGGGACGCAAGTACAGGGTAAACCTCATCTGTTTACCTATGGAGGGGCTAGATGTGATCTTGGGAATGGATTGGCTATCTGCTAATCACATTCTCATTGATTGTAATGAGAAGAAAGTGTTGTTTCCCAACTCAAAGGATGAAGATATGTTGATGTTCTCACAGTAGGTGGATCAAGCCATCAAGGAGGGATCTCGGTGTTTCTTAATTCTGACTCAACTGTCTATTGAGAATGGAGATGGACACCTTGAGACGCCAGTGGTAAGGGAATTCTCATATGTTTTCCTTGAGGATGTGTCGGGCTTGCCCCCTTCCAGGGAGATAAAGTTCTCTATTGATTTGATGCCTGGAGCAGGACCAGTGTCAATAGCACCCTACAGGAGGGTTCCTGCTGAGCTAGCAGAGTTGAAGAAACAGATTGAGGAACTGCTGGAGAAACAGTTCATCCGACCCAACGTGTCACCTTGGGGAGCGCCATTGTTATTGGTAAAGAAAAAGGATGGCAGCTCTAGACTTTGTGTGGACTACAGGCAACTCAACAAGCTAACCATTAAGAACAAATATCCTCTGCCAAGGATAGATGACTTGATGGATCAGTTGCACGGCGCTGCGATGTTTTCAAAAATCGACCTCAGATCGGAATACCATCAGATTAGAGTTAAGTCTGATGATGTGCAGAAGACCGCTTTCAGATCCAGATATGGGCACTACGAGTACGTAGTGATGCCTTTCGGTGTGACTAACGCCCCTTCCTTGTTCATGGGCTATATGAACAGGATCTTCAGCCCGTTTCTAGACAAGTTCGTGGTGGTTTTCATCGACGACATTCTGATATATTCCCGAACTCGTGAAGAACATGCGGAGCATCTGAGGACAGTTCTAAGCATCTTGAGAGAGAAGCAGCTGTATGCAAAACTGTCAAAGTGCAAGTTCTGGATGACCACAGTCCAATTCTTGAGACATATGATCTCAGCTCAGGGCATATTTGTGGATTCATCCAAAGTGGAAGTTGTGTTGAAGTGGGAACATCCTAAATCAGTGACTGAGATTAGGAGCTTTGTGGGGCTGGCAGGCTACTATCGGAGGTTCATTGAGGGATTCTCTAAGATCGTGGCACCCTTGACACAACTGACTCGCAAGGATCAGCCTTTTGCTTGAACCGACCAGTGTGAAGGTAGTTTCCAAGAGTTAAAGCAGAAGCTGACTAGTGCTCCCGTGTTGGTCATTCCTGATACCAGTAGACCCTTCGAGGTTTACTGTGATGCCTCCCATCAGGGGTTAGGATGCGTTCTGATGCAAGAGCGAAGAGTGGTTGCATATGCCTCAAGGCAGCTGAAAAGTCATGAGAAGAATTACCCCACACACGATCTTGAGTTAGCAGCTGTAGTGTTTGCACTGAAAATCTGGAGACATTATCTGTATGGTGCTCAGTTCCAAGTCTTCAATGATCACAAGAGCCTGAACTACCTGTTCGACCAGAAAGAGTTGAGCATGTGACAGAGACGTTGGATAGAGTTTTTAAAGGATTTTGACTTCGAGTTGTTGTACCACCCAGGAAAAGCTAATGTGGTGGCTGATGCCCTAAGCCGAAAAACAATCCACGCATCTTATATGATGGCCAGGGAGTTGGATTTGGTGGAGCAATTCAGAGACATGCAATTGCAGGTGACCTTAGGAGAGGATGTCATTAGATGCAACCATCTAACCGTGTCTAGTGATTTCCTCATCCTGATAAAGGAGATGCAATTATTGGACCCCAAGTTGCAGAGAACATTGGAGTTGCTTGGCATTGAGAAAGTCAAGGACTTTGTGATAGGAAGTGATGGGGTGTTAAGGTTCAGAGGCAGGGTCTGCATACCTGAAGATTTGGAGGTGAAGGGTATGATTCTTGAAGAGGGGCACAAGAGTCGTTTTAGCATGCACCCAGGCATGACTAAAATGTACCATGATATGAAAGAATCCTTTTGGTGGTCGGGAATGAAGTCAGATGTGGCTCGGTATGTGGCATCCTGTTTGACCTGTCAGAAGGCTAAGGCACAACATCAGAGACCTGGAGGGATGCTGCAACAGTTGGAGATCCCAGAGTGGAAATGGGATAGCATTGCTATGGATTTTGTTACCCATTTACCACGGACGGCGAGGAGTCATGATGCCATATGGGTTATAGTAGACCGTCTAACCAAGAGTGCCCACTTTCTAGCGGTGAATCTGAGGATGTCCATGACGAAGTTGGCACAATTGTATATCAGTGAGATTGTGAGATTGCATGGAGTGTCGTCGAGCATAGACTTTGATAGGGATCCACGATTCATATCCCGTTTCTGGCAGACGTTGTAGAGTGCCTTGGGCAGCAGGCTGACTATGAGCTCAACTTATCACCCTAGACGGATGGCCAGTCCGAGAGGAGAATTCAGTCTCTTGAGGATCTCTTGCGGACGTGCGTGCTTGATCATCTTGGTGTATGGGACGAGGTCCTGCCTTTGGTGGAGTTTACCTATAATAACAGTTTTCACGCAAACATTGGCATGGCGCCATATAAAGCTCTCTATGGCAGGAGGTGCAAGACTCCTTTGTCCTGGTACCAAGATGGAGAATCAGTGGTGGTGGGACAAGAGTTACTAAGACAAACCACTGAGAAAGTCAAGTTAGTACAAGAGAGGATGCAGGCATCTCAGAACAGACAGAAATCCCATGCGAATCAGAGGAGAAGACCTTTGGAGTTTGCAGTTGGAGACCATGTTTTCTTGAGGATTACCCCGACCACTGGTGTGGGGAGGGCTATTCGCTCAAGGAAGCTATCTCCTAAGTTCATTGGTCCATATCAGATCCTGAGGAGGATTGGACCAATGGCCTATGAGATCGCCCTACCTCCTCAGTTGTCCAACCTCCACTCAGTATTCCATGTCTCTCAGCTCCGAAAGTATGTGCCTGATCCCTCCCATGTACTTGAGGCAGAAGATTTGCAGCTTAGAGGAGATCTCTCAATGGAGGTTCAGCCTGTTGGTCTTGGTAATAGCCAGACAAGTCCAGGTTTTTGGATTGAGGGAAGTCCATTAGTCTAGTCCAGGTTGTCTGGGATAAGAGAACGGGTGATTTCACTTGGGAATTAGAAGAAGATGTGAATGAATCATATCCACACCTGTTCTCTGGTAAGTCTCAATTTTCGGGACGAAAATTTTTGTTGTTGGGGAGAATGTGAGAACCCCTTTTTGTTTTCTCTTTCTATGTACTCTCTCTCTGCTAACATCCACACAGAAACAACACTCCACTCACCTTGCACCTTTCTTCCTCACCATTTTCTCTTCCTTCTCTCTACCAAACAAAGGGGTTTGGGCTCAAATTCAGTTTATGAATTTTGCTTTTTCCTTCTGTAACATCAATCCAATCTGAGACTAGCACATAATCTCCTCCCCAAGTTGTTCATTCCATCCTTACACGTAAGTTGGTTTCAATTTCTCAGTTTACCTTCAAATTTTCCGAATTGTGGGTCTTTCAATCTTTTGGGGTGAATTAGGATTCATACTTACGTGTAGAAATTTCCTTTCCAGCTTCTTAGGTGCTGAAATCGAATCATCTTCCGGTTGAGAGCTGAATTTGCTTGTGATTATTGAAAAGGTAAGGGAAGCTAACCCTTTTTACTCAAATTCGTATAGAAAATTCGTTGATGAGTTTGAATTGCATGTTTAGTGTTGAATTGATGTTTTAATTGCATGAATTGGTGAGTGATTGATTTGTGTATGAGGGAACTAGGCTACTGCATGTGGGAACAAGTTCGTAATCTGGTATTTTCACCTAGGCGAGTGACTCTCGCCTGAGCGAAAACACCAGGAAACCCACCTTTGTTCCTGCGCGAAGTCTCGCCTAAGCGAGCTGGGGTCGCTTGAGCGAGAGACACTCTCGTCTAAGCGAACCAGCTTAGCCTGAGCGAGAGTTCACCCAGGTTTCTTATTTTTGCCACTGTTAGGGCCTCGCTCAGGCGAGACTGACTCGCCTGAGCGAGATGACCTCTCGCCTGGGCTAGATTGTCTAGCTTGAGCAAGAGCCACTGCAGTAAGGGTGCTTCAGTTTCTGTTTTCATCAGTAAGAATATATGTTTTGATGTAGCTTTGTGCAATTAGACCCTTGTATGGTTGGAATGTTATTATCAATGTATTGCATGACGAAATTGGATGAATATAAATTATGAGGAGTTGTGGTTGGAATAGAATTTCAAGGGAAATTTAGGTGAACTTGTCAGTGTGTGTAAGGACGTGAGGAATCCATATTGGTTGGTATCCTGAAACTTCAATAATCATTCACGCTCAGATAGAGTAGAATGGATTATGTCGTGAGGAGTAGCAGGAGGTCCTAGTCTTTGGACTTGATCCAGTCCTAGACGCAAAGGGGACTTACCCTGGAACAGTCGGGTGAATACTCCATGTGTCCAGACTCTGCAAAGTCTGAGAACCGTTACAGGTACAAGCCACCAAGAGCTCCAATGTCGCTTAAACAATTTAGATATCGAGTCTATAATTATATAATTGAACTGTGTTATGAATGATATTTCTAATTGTGAAGTGTATAATTTTCTCTCATTTTAGTTAGCTTACCCTTCTTGTTGTGTTTGTTTGCCCTTGTGTATTCTCCTTTGCAATGATCACCTACTACTGGTGTGAGCATAGCCGAATCTAGATGAAGATACCCCCTTCTGAGCAGGAGTTGATGCCTTACCAAGAGGTTCCGCGGTAGTTTTTGGGTTTGATGTTGTGGAGTTTTGGAATGTGCAATTTAGCATTTTCTTGTACCTACACTTGCCACGAGTGTTTTCATGTGTTTTTTGGATGACTATACCAACATGATATTTATACATATAATTTTATATGTCAGTTATATCCTACTACCTGCTTTGTTTGATCATAATATAATGTTTGATTTGGTAGTGTGAAAGCTATTAAATGGGATGTTACAAAATCTACATCTCCAAGCTCCTTTATCAGCGGAAACAATCAAATGCTCCTTTATTGTTTACTCAAAATTTGTTATCTTCATCTATTAGAGAATCATAAGAGTCAAAATAATGAACAATAGTTTCCATAAAAAATACATGTTGCTTCAAAGAACAACCAGAATGCTACTACAAAATAATTACATCAGTAGGACTGACCAAGCAGCTTCAAAGATTGCTGTTGCTTTGCATCATGATGACCATCGAATATATGCAACCAATTTTTTTCTTCTAATTCTGGCTTCATGTCTGATTCCAGTTTCAAGTTGTGCCAAACTGTTAGCATTACTTGCAACCAAATACAGAGAGAAATTGTATTTGCAGCTTTGGTATGCACTTATGGAGTTAGGCCTAACCTTGGCAACTACCTCTTAGATCCTTGGCAGCATCGACAAGAAATTACCTGCAATAGATATATCTATGAATCACTTTTACCGTCCATAAAAATGGCAGGGAACAAAACATATAAAGAAACTACTTTGAATGATATAAAGACAAGCTATGAAAAACAACAGTATGGTGGCAATGCCAACAGTAAGAAAAACTAATGTTGGACACTTCACTTAGAATGGGATCGATAGTTAAAGAGCTTTATTTCATATCACTCTCTTTAGAAAAAAAAAAAACTACATAAAAAG
>Ga0209389_1001442_pt1 | contig 16754 bp, 11 predicted proteins | sample CowpearedBW_FD_187526 | JGI IMG/M metagenome (GOLD analysis project Ga0209389, IMG submission 187526) | Root nodule microbial communities of legume samples collected from California, USA - Cow pea red BW (SPAdes) (version 2) | ecosystem: Host-associated > Plants > Roots > Nodule | place: USA...
TATACTGAAGAGAACGTGGGATAAAACTTTCTCTCAAACTCACATTGTTACAAAAAACAGAAAAATGATGAACAAACACCTCAATATTTGGTCAAGAAGCAATCAAATTCATTCCAAAGAAACTTCTATGTAAGAAACCCAGGCTACCAAGTTACACTCTCATGTATCTAAGAAATTTTTTACACGGGAAAAATGAGACATGAAACTAGAAACTTGTCACGTTCAAATTAGACAAAACTAACCTTTATGGCATTCCATCAATCCAGAATCCAGAAGGAAAAATTGTGGAAATTAATTAGAACTAAATCTACAGTCTAAAAAAGTAGCTAGAGGGTATTTTAAAGAAACCTTATTGTTACACGGTAGAGTGAGTTGGTCCTATGTCTTTCCTTGATGAACAGTGCATTAGGAGTAATTTAATCATTGATGGCAAAGTCCAAAAATATTCCTTCTCTATTCCTTTTGTCTCCTTCGAGCTCCAAAACAAGAATAGCACATTCAACAGTTAAAGGGTATTAAAAAAGGGGGAATTATAGCAACAAGATCAAACAAAGAAGTACCATCTTCTCCTAAGCAAACAGTGGCTAAAATTGACAAGCCCAGATAAGCATTGCATTACCTAACCATTTATTCTCCACAATACTCCCTTCCAAATGCTACTCTGCATCATCATTTTGGACTCTACCTCTCACCCTTTTCCTCCTTCAAAAAGTCCCTTTGGCCACACATTTTTCTCCTATACTAACTTTCACCATTTTTCTCCTTGGCATCTTCTCCAACACCAGTCGATTCTAATCTCTGTTGCTATCATCAGGAATCAGTAACATGCACCCAAATGAAAAAAATAAACTATGAACAGCTAAAAATGATTATCTCCTATACATGCACTTCCAAGCCACTTCATTCCAAACCCCACCAAAATATAAAGAACACCCCAACTTCATTTTTTACTCACTGCCAAATGGGTAGGCAAGGTAATGATCCTACTACCACTGTTAACTCCTCCATTGCTCTTCTTCAAGAAAGGTTTAGACAGTTGGAGAAGGTCAAAGAAAGAAGAGAGGGAAAGCAACTCCTTAAACTCTTGTCTTCTGAGAGCACTTCTTCATCTATTATGCAGAATCCCTCATCACAAAACTCTCATCATCATCAACAACATCAACAACACCAACAACATCAACAACAGCCAAGAATGGTGCCTCCTCTTCATAGGCCAATTCTCCATGATTCTCTTTCTCTTGGCCTCAACTTCACCACACAAGGTGATCACAACACCATGAACATGAAACCACCCCCATCCTCCAATTTATGGCCTCAGGGATCACCAACATCACGAAATTTTGATACCTCAGAAGTTGATACTTCTCTTCATCTGTAAATATGTTTACTGCTACTACTACTACTACTACTTTTCTCTGCTTCCTTCCCTAGTACCTTTATAGATGTATAATAATATAACCCTGTGTTCTGCATCGTTTTGTATCAGTAATCAAGGAGAATTTGTATCAGTTATGCTTCTTTTTGTCGCTGGAAAGTATGTGAGTAACATATGAAATTCGTAATTGTATATGGACTTCCTTAAACAACAGTAACATCGTTTTTCATAGGCCAGAAAATGGTATTTTGGGGTTGCATGTTAGAAAAAACATAACCTAATTCCATAGTTAATTCGCAGATTCTTGTTTTCATCAGATGTTATATTGTTTTTCTGGAAAAATAATGTACAATATGAGTTATTGTGCAGCTCGTACATGTTAAAAAACAATCTTTTATGTTCGTGTGAATTCAATTTACATACTTCTGTTCTATCAACATTAACTTACATGCATTTGAGTTATAATTTAGTGATTTATACTCATATAACTAATCTTGCATAAGATTGAAAATTTGATCCATTTATATTAGTCCGATATTCCAGCATTTCATTGAAATTATAAAAAAAAAAATCAGCTTTTACTTTTAAGGCTAACCATTCTCGTTACATATTATTATTATTATTATTTACGTTTAAAACTTAAAAAAAATTGCTATATGTATCAAAATATTTTTTGTGAAATATGCAAAGACATGAATGCATCATGCTGTACTCAAATATCAAATCACGCACTTATATACATCTAAACACGTGCGTTCAGACACACAAACACGACAATTATATTATGCTCTTTATGTATTTGGCAGTATCTCAAGGTGGCTTCTTGAACTTATATTTCTCGTGATATTGAAGGTAGAAAATATACTACATGTCATATTGTTGATTTCTAATGAAAAAATTTAAACATTCGACAATATTTTTTAGTTTGAAACAATTTTCACTAAGAAAAATGTGAATATATATTTATTTATGATGATTTCTTCAATGATGAAAGAATATGGATAATCTTTTAAGCACTTAATTACAAATTACAAGGATTTGGAACAATAATTAACATTACAAACTAGTTTTACACCATCATTACATAAGTATCGATCGACAATACGTACGTCGCAAACGTGTATATTTATATTTTTATTATTTAAAATAAAACAATGTTAAAGATATATAATTTTATTATTTTTTATAAATAATTTATTAAAAAATACAAAAAATAATATAATTTAAAAAGATGTATGTATAGTTTTGTAAAAATAAAAAAAAGAAAATATTTAACATTTAGTTCTAAAGAAAATTTATTTAAATATTTAAAAATAGAGAAAATTAGTCAATTATTTATTTTATTAAACAAATAAAATATTATTTATTTACTTATATACAAAGAAGAGACACAATAACTTCATTTTGTGCTATTTTTTAATCACATAATTTTACTATTTTACAAATAAAAGATAATTTATTTATTCATTGAATAAAAATGAATTATTATTTTTTTTAAAATTAAAGTTAATTAAATAATTTTTTGGCTACATAATTTATTTAATACTATTTTCATAAAATTATATATTTAAATATATTATTTTTCTCTTTTTAATTAATTATTCATTAAAATAAAAAATATATTTTTTTTCGTATATTAAAAATATAAATACACATATATTAAATTTTTTAATTAAAAGATGAAAAAAGTTAGTTAAAGGTGTATTTTTATAATAGTATAAATAAAAAGTATTTTAAGAAATAACCGGTCAAAAATCCGAAAAGGGAAATAAATAACTTAGAGCGAAGTGTCGGAAACTAGTAGCATCCAGAAGCTTCGAACTCCATATTTTGATGAACACAACCAAATCAAAACCCTTCTAAAACCCTACCATTTCCCTGCTTAACCAAACTTTCTCAATTTCTCTATCGTGCTTGTGGCTACAATCTTCCTCTCTCACCTCTTCTTTCTCTCATCAATTCACTATGCACAGACTCTCCATCACTGCTCGCTCATCATCCGTCTCCGCCTTGTTGCGCTATGGCGGCGCACTTCGAAGGGACGTGCTTGCTCCCATTTCCTCTTCTCATCTAACTAAGGTACCCATTTCGTTTACCTTTCTCCCTTTGCGAATTGCTCTTCGTTTTGATTTTTCATGTCATAATCCCTAGCTTGCTATTCATGTTTGCCTCGGTAGCCAGGTTGTATATTTTTCTGTTAGTGATTATGTTTGTTTTTATAATATTCCGGACAGACATACTATATTTGTAGAAGAACGTTGATGGATTGTGTGGTGTTAGTTTATCTGATGTTCCTGGGATAACAAACACGTGTTGCAACCATTTTTAAATATTGTCGGCTTTTGTGTGTCCCTTTTTGTTTTTCTTGTGAGGAGCAGGTCGGCGAGAAGGACAGCCAAGCTAGATGGTTTTCTATTCTGGGCTCGGACAAATCCAGCACAATTGAATCTGCAAATCATCCGAACCTGAGAAAAGATTTGTTCTTGGGTAGACGATGTGAATCAACTGCTGCAGAATCTTCTGCTTCTAGTTCCCCTCCAGCCGAGAGATATGAATACCAAGCTGAGGTATGGCTGTTTTTCATCTTGTATGGTCTCTCTAGTGCGTATGGTATGGTTTGCCTTGAGCTTAACTTTGGATAATATGCATCATTGGCAGGTTAGTCGGCTCATGGACCTCATTGTTAACAGTTTATACAGTAACAAAGAAGTGTTTCTTAGGGAGCTTATAAGGTATGCTCTTTCGTACTTGTAGATTTTTTTTAGTACTACTACTATTTGGATATTTATTGTGTGGAAACCTTTTTGGCTGAGGTAGAATTGGTTCGTTTTTGCTGGTGATCCTATATACAATTATGTTTTTAGAGCATTTGTGTTTAGATGGTGTGAATACATTTATCTATATTAATATTATACTAACTATAATTGCATTTAAGGGCCTGTCCTGGCTGTGGCAAGTGATTTCATGCAGATATACTACAATTATTTTCATGATCTGTTTTGAATAAATTATTCAAGTTTCTCCTTCATCCTTTTAGGAGACTATTTTTAAGAAGGGACTTAAAATTTTTAATATAGAATCCATGTACTTGATTATTATGAATGTATGTAATTGCGTGTTGCCCAATCTTCTAATCTATACATTTTTAATACAGCAATGCAAGTGATGCTTTGGATAAGCTGCGGTTTCTGAGTGTAACAGAACCTGGACTATTGAAGGAGGAAGTTGATTTTGATATCCGAATTCAAACTGATAAGGATAATGGGATCATATCTATTACGTAAGAGAAGTAACTTTGATTATTATTTAATATACTATTTTAATCTCAGTCATTGCTGCAACTTATGTTATATGCAGTGATACAGGCATTGGTATGACTAGGCAAGAGCTAGTTGATTGCCTTGGAACTATTGCTCAAAGTGGAACTGCAAAGTTTTTGAAGGCTTTAAAGGTCTTAATTTCTTCTGAAAGATGCTTTAAGATTTTACTGTCTTTATTTGCTTTTGCGTTCATTTAATTTACCTTCTGACAAATGTTTATCATTTAAAAGGATAGCAAGGATGCTGGTGGTGACAACAATTTAATTGGTCAATTCGGTGTGGGATTTTATTCAGCTTTCCTGGTTTCTGATCGGGTATGAATTTTTGTGTAAAAGTAAATATGTCTTGGTCTTTCATTTTTTGTTTAATTTGGTAATTATATCAATTTGTGTTGTTTGAAGGTTGTTGTCTCAACAAAGAGTCCAAAATCTGATAAGCAATATGTTTGGGAAGGAGAGGCAAATGCTAGCTCATATACCATAACTGAGGAAACAGATCCTGAGAAGATGATTCCAAGAGGAACTCGTCTTACACTTTATCTCAAGGTATGTTGATAATCATCTTTTTTGAACATTAAGTAATTATTTTAGTTTTCTTTTTCCCCGATCTTACAAATGTGATTTCATTATGGCCATTGCCACACTTCAGAGGGATGACAAAGGTTTTGCTCATCCAGAGCGGATTCAGAAGCTTGTGAAAAACTATTCACAATTTGTCTCGTTCCCAATATACACTTGGCAGGAAAAGGGATTCACCAAAGAAGTATGGCATCTAATCCTGATCTTTTCAATTTGGTAGCACTATCTATGATGAATATTACTTGTCTTGGGTTAATTTCGTTCTCCACTAGATTTTATAGTATTGATTTTTTCAGCTTTAATTGTATTTTGATCCCATTCTAGGTGGAAGTTGACGAGGATACAGACGAAGCTAAAAAGGATGGTCAAGATGAGAAGACTGAGGTAACATTTTGATTGTTCTGCATATGTGCCGAATCCAGTATTTTCATTGACGTGAATGTGTAATTGTCTAGCTGCTGCAAATTTACTCATTGGTTAGTGACTTTGACATATTGTCATGACAGAAAAAGAAGAAAACTAAAACTGTTGTCGAGAAGTACTGGGATTGGGAGCTGGAAAATGAGACCCAACCAATCTGGGTGAGTTTTATGATTTCCAATTTCATGAGTTGCATTCATAAATCTTTTAAAAAAATTATTAGTTGAATGAAGTGAAATTTGCTTTATTTTTGCAGCTCCGTAATCCTAAAGAAGTCACTAAGGAGGAGTACAATGAATTCTACAAGAAAACTTTTAATGAATACTTGGAGCCATTAGCATCCTCACACTTTACCACAGAGGTAAGGATTTTATGGTCTCAAGTGCAACCTTGCTTTGCGTAGTGGATACTTTTATTTGTTAATGAAAATTCATAGTTCGGCTGGAAAACAAGATTAATAATGTAAAGTTTTCACCACATTCCTGGGGAGATTCAGTGTTACTGGTAATAATTCTGGTGGTTATTTTTATTGACACATGATGCTTGTTATTTCAGGGTGAGGTAGAATTTAGATCTATACTTTTCGTTCCGGCCTTTGCTCCCTCAGGGAAGGATGACATAATCAATCCCAAGACCAAGAACATAAGACTTTTCGTGAAGAGAGTGTTCATTTCAGATGACTTTGACGGAGAACTGGTATAACCATTTTGCTATCTACATTCTACAACCTTGAGTAGCTTGTCGCTATTGTCAAAATTGTATTATCGTGAACTTATTATGTGTTTGTTGAACAGTTCCCTCGATACTTAAGCTTTGTCAAAGGTGTTGTTGACTCAAATGATCTTCCACTTAATGTGTCACGTGAAATTCTTCAAGAGAGCCGCATAGTAAGTAGATAGGGCAATGTGAATATGCTTCATGTTTACATCTCGATCCCTATTTTATCATACCAGTTGTGTCTTGCTTAACTTTTTCCGTGTTGCTTGAAGGTGCGAATTATGAGGAAACGTTTAGTTCGGAAAGCTTTTGACATGATTTTGGGAATATCCATGAGTGAGAACAGAGAGGTATATTATTATTCTGAAAATTGTTCATTGTATACACAGTTTCTTTTATTGTTTCTGAAGTTGTACAGTATGTAGGATAAATTTAGGTGTAGAAGTAAAAGGATAGTCTTTTGTTAGTATTTTACAGGCTGATTTGTTCTGTATGCAGGACTATGAGAAGTTCTGGGAGAACTTTGGCAAACACTTGAAATTGGGTTGCATTGAAGACCGTGAGAATCACAAGCGTATTGCTCCATTGCTTCGCTTTTTCTCATCCCAAAGTGAAGAAGAACTGATTGGCTTGGATGAATATGTTGAGAACATGAAACCTGATCAAAAAGATATTTATTATATTGCTTCTGACAGTGTGACTAGTGCGAAGAACACACCTTTCCTGGAGAAACTTGCGGAGAAGGATCTTGAAGTAATCTTTGTTTTCTTACTAGAGTTTATAACTTTGTATCTTTTAAGTACTTATATCTATCAATTAATAATACTTATATTGGTGTTTTTGCTATGTAATTTTTCAGGTGCTGTTTTTGATTGATCCAATAGATGAAGTTGCCATTCAAAACCTTAAATCATACAAGGAAAAGAATTTTGTTGACATTAGCAAAGAAGACTTGGATCTAGGTTTAACTTCTTTCTTCTCTAAACTTCATCTCAATAATTTGATTAGACAAACACTCGCATTTAGTTTACCAGTTATTTGTTAGTCTCTGGCAAATCTTACTGTCGACAATTTTGTGAATTCAGAGCTTTGTTTTTTATTGTTCAAGATTGTTACGCATTTGTTGTTTCTGCAGGCGATAAGAATGAGGAAAAGGAAAAAGAAATGAAGCAGGAATTTGGCCAAACATGTGACTGGATCAAGAAACGACTGGGAGATAAAGTCGCAAGTGTGCAAATTTCAAACCGACTTAGCTCTTCACCTTGTGTTCTGGTGTCTGGGAAATTCGGTTGGTCTGCAAACATGGAAAGGTTGTCCTCTTTTCTTTGATTGATCGTGTATTTTGAACGTTTAAGTAACAATGTGCAACATGTAACCAAACTTGCTGCAGGCTGATGAAGGCACAGAGTATGGGTGATGCATCCAGCTTGGAATTCATGAGGAGCAGAAGAGTGTTTGAGATCAACCCTGACCATGCCATTATCAGGAATTTGGATGTAAGATAAATGGAAATTCCCATTTCTTCGTCATGATGTCAAATTGAAAAATTATGATAACGCAATCAAATGGGTAATTTTCAGGCGGCATACAAAACAAATCCCGATGATGAAGATGCCCTCAGAGCTATCGATCTTTTGTATGATGCAGCCTTGGTTTCCAGTGGTTTTACGGTGAGCTCATGCTTAATAATATTATTATTTTTATGAATGTCATTTAAGTTTCCTTCGTGAAGTCCCTAAGTCGTATCTTTTGATTCGTGTTGGTGTGCAGCCTGATAATCCAGCACAACTTGGAGGGAAGATATACGAGATGATGGGTATGGCTCTCACAGGTAAATGGTCAACACATGATCAGTTCCAGTCCACTGTAACGCAGCCCCATATCCCAGAAACTGTAGAAGCTGAGGTTGTCGAACCTACCGAGGCTGGCGGTCAGAAGTGAGGACAGTCCTGATGACATTTTTGTTTTTTCCCCTTCCCTTCTGTTCTTTCTTCTTTCAAAGCTGCTTGCTGACGGGTGAAGTTGTGTTCTTGAAGAACGTGGGTGTTGGTAGTAACCATTTATATATATCATGAGGAATTGTGTGGCAATGCTATATCTGGAAGCACGTGTAATTTCAGCCTTTCGATTCTTTAGTTAGTCAAAAAAATCCAGCATTGCCAAGTATCATATTTTTATTAGCTTTTCTTTTGTTTTGGGATAAAGAAACGATATTAATTTAGATAAAGATTTCTTACGGCAGCATCTGACATAAGAATGACTGCCATGGAACAGTTGCTGATGTGCTCTGATACCTGCGCGGTGGTCCATTATTAGATTGGGTTGTGGGGGCTGCCAACTAGGCACAATTTAAGTTACAATTTTTTTCTGAAGATAAGGCGGTCTTTTTGGTCAATGCATTGTCGTTTTCAACACCCAAAATAAATTGATTGTTGAACGCTTAGTACGGTAATGTGATGTGATTGAACATTTTATAATTCAGGACAAATTTTCGGTGTAATTTAAAAATAATAGATTTTAAATAAATTCAGGTATGGATAAAAAATACTAGCTTCTTGAAGGAAGGTGTGTTTTAAATTACTTGAGTTACAAATAATTAGCTGAAATTATTTGAAAAAAATGTATTTATTCTGTAAATTTTTCAATTACTTAAAGTGCTACTTGAACTATGTTATTGTCATTATATCCTTTTTACTACCGGATATTTAAACGGAAATATATAAGTTCAACGGAGAAGCACATTAGCATTTAAATGGACGTATTTAATTATTTTAACAAACCATGCAATAAGTTGGCGTTCCACTCTGGTTGTGGTCACTAAGCCATATGGAAATAGTGCTAACAGAACACTCCAAGTCTCTTCACACTTTCTTTTTAACATCTATTTACTGTTTGTTAAAATCCATGTAGGTCCTACTACTTTAGGGATGAAACTCACCGAATGAGAAATGAGACCCATTAGGACCCGCATAAATTGTACTCAACAGAAGAGAGAATGTTAAAAATTGTATTGGTAGTATTTATCATTACGTAGTATTGGCATCCTTATGGCACACTGCAATTCATTGGTAAGTAAGCTGTATAGACAAATATGAACCCCAATAGGTTGAATGAGTTGTTGGCTCGATGGTTTGCAGGACACCCAATTTGATTGAAGATGCTATTCAGTTCATGATAAATAAACTCAACATATGTTACGTGCACTTCAATGTCATATCAAAGATTCCCTGCAGGGCACAACACAAATATTCAAATTTAGTAAAGGGTGATGGTGCAAAAGACTGTAGCTATGCATAGGGTTATGCTATTTAATTTAATGGGTAAAAGTCACAGTGGAAGCACAGATGCATTTGACACACAGGACTGGAAAAAACCGTTAGCCTTGCTGAATAGATACGGAAGCATTCAGTGGGACTGAAGATTCAAAATCAAAGTGTTAAAAAGAATGAATTAGGGTTGGATATAACACTGCCATTTGCCGCAGTGGCAAGTTGATCGTGACGATGCTGCAAAGAGCACATAAGGAATTGAGAGAATGAGAAATTAGAAAGAAAAGTAATTCTTTTGGAAAGTAATGATAGAGTAACAATCACCCCCCCAGAAGAAATATTACTCCTATAAAACTCACTTCCTTAAAAAAATCTACCTTCAAAATTCTCCCACTTCTTACCCTCAAACAACAAACCCCAATAGTTATTGGGGCAATCATTTATAAACTAAAAATTTTAGTCTTCCTGAAATGAAATTACAAACAACAGTGTAATTAACACCAGATGCATATAAGTACAATTGAAACTGATGATAAAATTAAGTGACATGCAGACTCAAATTTTTCGATGCTCGGAGATTCACCTATGCTGATGAGATTGAAAACCAACAAAGTAATAATCTTAAAAACTGAAACAAAAAGTACTTCAATATGAGACAGAAAACAAGGAACAAGTTCCTATGAACAGAACAAAGCAGGGTGTTCGACAAAATTTATCAAGATATCGAATACCATTTGAATGATGGACATCCTCTTTGGTCAAAAGATGCCTTCTGCAATTATATTATTGCCTGTTGATACAGTATAGCATGGCTTTTACGGTACCTACGATGAATTTGAAAATGTGGGTGAGTGAGATACATTTCAGACTACAGAACTCAGTTTACATAGGCTTCTATCTTAAAGTGAATTTTAGGCACAGTAAGTAGATATAGGAAGTATTGAATCTATGCTTTAGATGAATCTACGCTTACCTGCTTAAGTTCTCAAATAAAATCTTTCTGAGCGAGGATCACCATGGAAAATGCTGAGTAAAAGTGTTGAATCACAAATATCCATGCTAGCATTCAATCAACTTAATGCCTGTTGGTAAAAATTCGGGTAAGGCGTGTCAATGATATAAAGTTTATTCAAGGGAAAATCAATTAGCGATAAGCAAACCTTGGGACTTACTATTGCAGAAAAGTAATTATATGAAGGCAAAAAGAACAAATGGTCTTCCTCAATAACACTGATACAAAACAGAATGCCTACCTCAGCCCAGCTACACCCCTTTACTTTTAGACCAACGCAGAAGTAATACTTTCGCATAACAACACTCTCTAACTGCTTTGGATCCCACAAAACTTCTTTCTCACATTCTGCATCCACTCTGGTGGCATGAACTTATTCCTACTCTAGGTCCGATCCAAGATTGTCAAACTAAAGATCATACCCAAGATTGGAAGAAGGGAGGAAACATACAAATCATGGGATCGTAAATTAACTGAAAAGTTCTACTAAAACTAAGAAACTGAACTATAGGGAAAACGGGGGTGCTACGAAGCACAAAAAACCTCTCGAATTTAGATTTATAGAGCCTCTGTTAATTTTCACAATGTTCCTTATTTTGCACAGTCTCAGCCCAACCTAACAAGCTAACTATCTCAACAATGACTAACACTAATAGACATATAACAATTGTCCAGCACAAAAGTTGCGTAGACTCAAATACCAAGGAATGCTTATTAGATTACGCATTTCCTACTAAGCACAATAGGACCTAAACATAGAAAAGGCATCAAAGAACAAGTTGCACAAATCGAAACATACCCAAGTTATTTTTGGAAGAAATCATCATGTTTTCCAACTTTTGAGCAGCCTCAGTCATCCCTTGGGTGTTGTATGCCTGGATCATGCAAGCGAAAGTGATGCTATCAGGTTCACATTTTCTTTCTCTCATGGCCATGAAAAACTCGCTCATCTTTTTTAGGTCACCAGCCTGCCCATAGGCGCTAATTATGCAATTAAAGAAGGGAGTATCCAACACTACATCAGAATTATCAACATGCCTCATGATTGACTCAACTTTGTCAATACGTCCAACTTTGCTATATGCACTGACAAGTGAGCAATAAGTAATAGAATTAGGCTTCACTCCAAGATGCTTCATTTTTAGAAAGTGTTGATCCATCTTCTCAATTTCTCCAGCTTTGCCAAACACCTCAATGACAGTATTATATGTGACAATTGTTGGAGTGAAAAACCTTCTCTCCATGAAATCCATGACAGTCTTCATCTTCTTATACATGCCAGCTTTGCCATAGGACTTTATCATCAAATTGAATGTTGTTAAGTCTGGTTTTATGCCCATTAGCTGAAATTCATCATACCACTTCTCCATCTTATCAATTTGCCCATCCTTTCCAAGTGCCCCAACAAAAGAATTCAGCGTGAAAACATCTGGGTGGCAGTTGCCATTTTCAATCATATCATTCAATGTATTATCCATCTGTTCAAACATGCCAGCCTTACCATAACCATCAATTATGGAATTATACGTCACAGAGTTACATTGGATGCCCAGAAATGACATCTCCGCAAGGACATGTTCAATCAAATCAAAACGACGAAATTTTGCACAACAACTGACAAGAATAGAATATGTATATATATCTGGTTCGCAGTCAACAACCGATTTCATATCTTCAACAGTAGAAAGTGCCTGATCAAGGAGACCACTATGACCGTAAGCACTTACAAGAGCAGTGTAGACATCAACAGTAGGTTTAAGCCCTTCAGAATACATGATCTCAAAGAGATGGGAAGCCTCTTCAGGCTGTCTGCACTTGCCAAGCATCATCAACAGTTTTGCATATGTTTGGCATCGTGGTTCATACCAGCATTGCTTTCGAAGAAGTGCAAAAATCTGCAAAAGGAAATAGGTTGTACTTCAGACACACCTGGACACAAATATTAATCTTAAAAATCAATTGCAGTCACGTTCCCCGACCTAAACAAATCTACTCAGGTCGTACATTCATAGACCAGGAAATATTTCAAATTCAAATCAGCCCTAGGTTTTTTGCAGAACAAATCTGTGATTGCATGAAGGCCAAATGAACCAGGTGAACGACTGAATCAAGATTTGTCGCTCAAAAATTAAGATTTACATAACTCTCCAAGTCATGCCCATTGGAAAAACTTCAGTCACACTCAAAATGAAAAGTTAAGCAGTAAATACAAAGCATCACATGATATTGTTCGAATTTAAACACCTGGCAAGATTTCCAGAACATCACACTTTACACACTACTCTCATCTGTCCACAAAAACCAACAGTAGCAACTCCAAAATTTCATAACCCCAAGAATAGCTCAATCTAGTCAGTATAACACAACTGACCATTGCATTGCACTCAATCCAAAAGTTAATTCTCAAAACATGTCAATGAATTAAAGGTAGATGAAACCATCATCCCCAATGATTATAAACTCGGTGAAAGGGCTAAATTATCCCTAATTTGATTATTTGAATAACTCAGTGTCCACTTAAGGTGCTTCATTCCAAAAAAAAAAAAAAAAAAAAAAAAAATCAATCTCCAACCAATGAAGATTGGTTCCAGTTCCGCAGAAAATCCCCTCATCATGGAAGTGTGTAAATTTAGAACTGAACAGCATCTAAAACAAAAATTGTGTTTGCCTCAAGAGCGGATTGCCAACGACGGCGTTTGATGGCGTCATCTAGGGCTTCGAGAAGGGCCTTGGGCCAGAGCTGTTTATGGGAGTTGGACTTGGCCTTGTTCTGAACGCCTCTAATGGCAGCTTCGGTTCGGAGAATGCGCGACAACTCCTTCTTCGGCTCTTTCACCAGCCCCGCACTCCCTGCTTTCGCCCTCCGCTTCAACGACTCCACGTGAAAACGACGCCGTGTCTTTGGAAGGGCCTTGTCGGTTGCAGGAGCGAAGGGTGTGGCGGAGGAGACACCGGACGACCATGTCAAGTTCATTGCAGACCCACGCACCAACCAGAGGACTCACATCTTTTGTGATAAAAAATAAAAAATGATGATTATAATATATATTAAAATTAAAAAATAATATTAATAAAATAATTATTTAAATTTTAAAATTTTATTTAAATAATAAAATTGAAAGATAAAAAATTTAATATTATATAAATATTTAAATTTTCAATGGTTATTATGATTTAAATATTCATAAATATTTATTAAATATTTTAGGGAGTTTAATGTATTTATTAATACTAAATATATTTATAACGTAAATAATATTATATAAATATTTAAATTTAAATGTAATATATAATGTATATTAATATTTATAATAAATCCGCATACATTATCGAGAAATGGTTTTGGAGATTGACCTGGCATAGTTTTGTCAAAACAAAAGATAACAGTGTTAACTTAACGCTCCTTGCAACCGCGTGGACCGGTCACCGTTGATAAATACCAGCCTCCTTCCCTTCCCACTCCCACTCACGGAGTCACAGTTCAAACGAAAAAATATCAGTTTGATTATTCTATTTCCGTTTCTCCTTCATTCGCCGTTTCACTCTTTTTCACCGTTTCTTCCCTCCTTTGACCTAACCCACCCCTCTCCTTGTGTTTGTGTTTTGTGTGAAGAAGATACTTTACCTTCTCTTCCCCTCTCTCTGGTAATTTTCTTCTCCTTTTCAATCAATTGTTTGTTCTTTTTTTCTTTAAGCATATATTTGTTTTGATTCTGTGAATTTCGATCCACCACGTTCAACGATTGAAAACATTCTTTGTAGCAATTTTGTTAGTCTGAATTTCATTGTCAACTTGTGCTGTGGGTCGTTTGAGTTTTCTCTTCATCGTATGATTTGATTATTTGATTACGAGCAAACTTGTCTGACATCAATTTTTCTGTTAGAGATTGATTGCATTTCTCTCCAGCTTCTTTTGTACTGGTTTTGCATAACAGTGATGGATTTTTGTTGTGATTATTGTGCGGGATACGATCATTTGCCTTTTTCGAATTTATTTGTTTTTTGCCATCAGTTTGTGGAAAAATTAGGGCCTGATTGATTACTAAATAGTTTGATATTTTTACTCTCTCCGATCTCTGGCTCTTGCTTTGGATGAAAGCCTGCACCTGTTGGCAGATTATGAATTTTCTCCAGTTCCTTTTACTGTAACAATGAATATGTGTAGTTGCTTACAAACTAAATCTTTTTTGTCGGGTATGGTCACTAGGTTTTAACAAAAACTGAAGCCTTTGCCGCAAAATCATGCACCCTCCACGACAGCAGTCACAAGGTGGTGAAGGACTACGAACTTCTCTGTCTCTAGTTTCTTCAGATCCACGCCTTTCCCTTGACGAGCCTAGATCAAACACTGGCAATCTCCGTGAATCTCCGACTGAAAGTGCCAGTTCTCGGGAAATTTGGCCTGTTGCTGCAGCAATAAAAAGGGAGAGTGATTGCCCTGATCAGGCAGTTATACGTCGTGTTTCTGGTTCTGACAAAATTACTCTTCATGACGTTGCAAGAGAACGAGTTGATATAATATGTGAAAAAATGGTTCATCTACCTTGCGAATTTCTTGACGAACTGAAAAACGAACTTCGAGTTATCCTTGAAGGAGGTAATGGCTCGCAACATAGAGAGGAATTTTTTATTTTGCAGAAGCTTGTTCAGAGCAGATCTGATTTAACAACCAAGACATTGGCAAGAACACATCGTGTGCAGCTCGAAATCCTTGTTGCCATAAATACTGGAATTCAGGGATTTTTACATCCTAGCATCAATCTATCTCAGGCTTCATTGATTGAGATATTTCTATATAAGAGATGCAGAAACCTAGCTTGTGGGAGCCAGCTTCCTGCTGAAGATTGTACCTGTGAGACATGCACCAATGGAAATGGTTTCTGCAATCTTTGCATGTGTGTTATCTGCAGTAAGTTTGACTTTGAAGTAAATACATGCCGCTGGATTGGATGTGATTTGTGTTCTCATTGGACTCACACTGATTGTGCCATTCGCGAGCAACTTATTTGTATGGGCCCTTCTACACAGAATGGAACAGGGCCAAGCGAAATGGTTTTTAAGTGTCAAGCATGCAATAGGACTTCAGAACTGCTGGGTTGGGTTAAAGATGTCTTTCAGCATTGTGCACTGTCATGGGATGGAGAGGCCCTGATTAGGGAACTTGATTTTGTCAGTAGGATCTTTCATGGAAGTAAAGACCCACGAGGGAGGAAACTCCATTGGAAGTCTGACGATCTCAAGGAAAATTTAAGAAGTGGCAAAGTGGAAACTACGGCTGCATGCACAGCAATATTGATGTTTTTCAAAGGTACAAGTTTTCTAGTTTATCCTCAAAATTGTAGTTAGTATAATGTAATTAGTTAGTGAGGCAATACTGATGTTAAAGTATTGGTAGTTTTATTCATTATCTTTTCTTTTTGTTCTAACCAATACGTTTCATATGCGAAGAGCTTGAGCTGGACTCTCAAAAGACCCTGGAAAATGTTGAAAGTGGAAGTGGAAGACTGATTGTTCCACAGGAAGCATGCAATAGAATTTCAGAGGTGGTGCATGAGGCTGTAAGAAATATGGAAATGGTAGCCAATGAGAAGATGAGAATGTTCAAGAAGGCTCGGTTGTCTTTTGATGCTTGTGAACGTGAATTAGCAGACAAGGCCAGAGAAGCAGGAGAACTAAAAATGGATAGGCAAAAAAAGAAGTTAGAGATTGAAGAACTAGAGAGAATTGTGAGGCTTAAAAGTGCAGAGGCTGATATGTTCCAGACGAAGGCTAATGAAGCTAAAAGAGAAGCTGAGCGGCTCCAGAGGATTCTTCTTGCCAAGTCTGATAAATCAGAAGAAGAATATACCAGCAATTATTTGAAGCAAAGATTAAGTGAGGCCGAGGCTGAGAAGCAGTATCTGTATGAGAAGATCAAAATGCAGGAGTCTTCGCGTATATTGCAAAGCAGTGGTGGCGGTGACCCCTTGGTGTTTTCCAAAATCCATGATCTTCTCTATAGTGTTCCTCCCAGTGCAGATGGCCCATCTAATGACGGCCATCCTTTTCGAACAAACCCATAAG